>Ga0172381_10008437_pt1 | contig 10072 bp, 15 predicted proteins | sample Leawel6488metaG_FD_119754 | JGI IMG/M metagenome (GOLD analysis project Ga0172381, IMG submission 119754) | Leachate microbial communities from a municipal landfill in Southern Ontario, Canada - Leachate well 64-88 metaG | ecosystem: Engineered > Solid waste > Landfill > Unclassified | place... | reverse complement strand
CAGGAAATGGAAGAACCTGTTATAGAACAAGCTTCTACTTTTATGGGTATAGATGTTGGAATTAACTATTTAGCAGTTGCATCTACTACCGATAAAAAATGTAAGTTCTTTGCAGGTGGAAAAATCAAAAACCAGAGAAACATCTATTCTAAAACGAGAGCAAGGTTACAATCTAAGGGAACTTTATCAGCTAAACGTGTATTAAAACACTTAGCAGGCAAAGAGCAACGTTTTATGAAAGATGTTAACCATTGCATTTCTAAAGCTATTGTTAAATTTGCAGTTCAGGAAAACGTATCTGTAATTGGTCTTGAAGATCTAACTAATATTCGAGAACATACTAACGGAAAACTCCACAAAAAACAGAGATACTTACATAATAGTTGGGCTTTTCGTCAGTTACAGAGTTTTATAGAATATAAAGCTAAACAAGTTGGAATTATAGTAGAGTACATAAATCCTGAATATACCTCTCAAACTTGCAACCGGTGTAATCACATCTCCAAAAATAATAGAAAAGGATTAAGATTTCACTGTGAAGCTTGCGGTTATGAGATAAATGCAGACTTGAATGCTTCTAGAAATATTGAACATAGAACACGAGATTTCAGGTATAGCGTGGAATCTCAGGGATGTTTGTCAACCATCCATACGGATACTTAATTGATATCCATGCTTGCCACTTTAGTGGTGAGTAGTTGACTTATCTCATCGAGGTTTATCATTGTTTTTCACTCTCCTCTATTTCTTCCACGCTGTAAACCTCACAGTCGCATCCTCCAATGTAGACTCAACTTCCCTAATAATCAATTCATCCTCTATTTTAGCGTGTAGATATTCAAATTTTATTAGGTTTTCATAAGAAGATTCCGGAATTCCACTACTATCAATATATGCCAGCTCTGAAATTGCCCCGGTTATCACATATAAACGCCGCAATTCATCAGAGCTTTTACTAGCTATTTTGTATTCAATTGTGTCATCATGCACCATGTTTTTCACTCTCCTTTCTTTTCTCCAATTCATCAATCTTCTCGCAATACCTCAGAAGTTTACAGTATTGGAATTCTTCATCTTCCATTATATCATCCCAAATTCATCTTCAGCAGATATGCCTTCCTTATCTAACTTTCTCAACGCTCTACTCAATCTATGGGCATAATCATTTCTAAACTCAGTTTTTTTCGAGTTCCTTAATTCTAGCTTCGAGTACAGGAACTTTCTCAGCTTCCACGATCACCCACCATACAGCATCTTCCTGAGTTCCCTTCTTAAGATTTACAAGATACTGCTTCAATTGGTTTGACGCTTTCATAGTGGACATTTTATCTGGAGGAGGAGTTAGTTTTTCCTCAAGGGCCTTTATGCGGGATTCGATATCTTTAGTCATCTCATATCATCTTCCTTACTCGATCTCATTCCTCCATCTTTTCAAGGAGTGTTTCTAATCTGGTGATTGTTCCCCTCATGTTGATTTTAAATCTCGTTCTTTGATCTTCTCTGGATTTCGCGTAGTGTAGTACATAAGTTAGGCCAAGATTGAAGATCTCAAGTGCTTCAAGACTTGCATCGAGTAGATTCATTTTGCTCATTGTTTTCAAACCATCCTTTAACTTATCATTCTCTGTAGTATAGTATACGTATACTACTATTTATAATATGTAGTTTCTTTTAGATATCATTTTAAAAAAGGAAATTACAGTAAAGAACATGAATGGTGAGGTATCGGAGGGAGATCTACCTCGTAATATTCCCCGTTTTCAGGGTTGAATTCTAATTGATATTCGTATATCTCGTAGGTTCTTTGGTATTCTTTACAGAACAGTCTGATTCTGGATGGCAATATATAAGGTTCTAATTTCTGAGGTATTATTTGGATTACATATGATTGATGAAGACTACCATCACTGAATTTAATGTTTACTATATCATTGACATTGATTTTTATCTTTTTTTTGTTGTTTTCTTCCCCGATGAGTTCATCTATCATTTTACGTATTAATTCATTCAAGTCTAGATTATTCCTTTTGAGATATTCTAAGTGTTCGTCATCCAATTCGATTTCAACATCTGTTAATTCAGGTTCTTTGTTTCCCATAGTTACCATTCCTTAGTAATATCCAATTGGTTTATACTCACAAAGATCTTCCAGAGAGAAGTCTTTACACAATATAGCTTCAAGAGCACTAGGAGATACATTTAACTGAACAGTTCTCCCCCCCTTCCCCCTTTTAACTGGAGTATCTTTTATTATATTCATTGTTGCAAACTCTCTCAATTTATTAGATATTGTTGATCTTGCTTGCGGTCTTTCAGAAATCATAACACATAACTTGTTATATAATGATGTTACTTTAACAGAGTCAGTAGCTCCCTTAGTAGTATCGCTAAGTTTTGCGGCAGCCAGCAATACAATTTTATCATGCAAAGGGAGTGTGTCAACAAAGGACAAGACGGTATCCTCTTCTAAAATCTCAAAGGCTTTATCGATATGTTCCGGCAATATTCTAGACAGTCCGTTCTTCTCTGCGTAGGTTGCAGCAGATTTAAGAAGGTCTATAGCCTGCCTTGCATCTCCGTGGACCCTAGCAGATATGGCCGCACATAAGCTTACAGCATCATCGTCTATAGCTCCATCATAGAAAGCAGATTTAACTCTATCACATAAAATCTGTTTTATTTGCTCTACTCCATAAGGATCAAATTTTACATCCTTAAATTCCATTGATGATTTAGTCCTACTATCCAACTGTTCCCTGAAAAGGAGATCGTTTGACACTCCTACGGTAGTAATAAAGTGACGAGTGGGCAATAGTTTAGATTCTCCTGCCCTCGAAAGCATGTATAATACATCGTTTTGTTTTAGTTGGTCAATCTCATCTAGAACGACAACTAAAGAAATGTTCTTTTCTTTAATCATTTCCCACAGTGCAGCATAATAATAATCTAAAGAATAACCTTTCCGTGGAATTGTTGTTAATGGGTCAATCTGTGAGATAATTTCATACAGTACAGCATTAGAATTCCTATGAGCTTTACAGGACACATAGACACACCTTAAAGGATGATCTAATAATTTCCTAGCTTCTAACATCTCTAACAATTTCGTCATAAAAAAACGAATTGTAACTGTCTTTCCAGAACCCGATTTCCCATATATAAAACAGTTAGCAGGATATCCTCTAAACTCAAGAGGGCTAAACATCTCAACAAGTTTATCTACCTCATCGTTTCTTCCTATCAACGCTTTAGGAAGGTAGTCTAAAGAGAGCACATAAGCATCTTTGATTATCTTATGATTCTTCTTTTTGAACATTTGTTCAAAACTGGAAAGTGGCTCATCTGACATAATAGGTAATTGTTTTTAATAGTATTTAAAGTTTGTTTACACATTTACGACAACTAAAAACAAATAATACAATGTTTTTTTGTATGATTGGTTACTGCATACGAAAACCAAATTGAGTATTTTGTTCCCTGTCCCACACCAGTAAAAACAATTAAACAATAAACTAATAATACGGTATATTTAGAGAATTGTAATACTTAACTATATATACTATCAATTCCATAACTATACAACATGGCTTTTTTATTATTATAAGCAATTGGCTTTATTATTTAGACCTAAAACTACATTTTTGTTCTCTTGTTTTCAATGGTGTCAGTCTCGAAACAAAAGACGTGTAATAGTCTTGGATCTATCGATTGATAGCGGTCTCCTTAGGAAACGCAATATATGCCATGCCTCAAAAACAATACATCCAATCAATACCCGCAAAAAACATCTAAAAAATCATAACATTTATAAACTCTCAACTATTATTATCTCTCTATGACAAACATCAGCGTAAAACGAATCTCAAAAGACAAACTCCAACAAGAAGTAGAAGACAATCAAGTTGCAGGCTGGTCTCTTCAAAGCCAAAATGAAAACGTAGCAATTCTTACAAAAAGCGGGGGATGGGGTTCAATGGGTGCTCATTTAATTGTGCTACTGCTCACGGCATGGTGGACGTTTTTTATTGGGAATTTACTTTATGCGATTTATGCTCATTATGTGTCGAAGCAAGAGTTACAAATTAAAGCTGAATGATTCTTATATTAACTTCTTGCACTATTCTAAGCTCACGCACTACAATAAAAATAAAATCTAATGTATTTGTATTAAATAAATTATAAAAACAGCTTAAAAGAGCTTAGAATTGGAGGAACGTTTTTCAAAAAAGATAATTCATTTTACTCTTGATCTCAATTTCCTTCTTCTAACTCTACTATTCTTCCCTGCACTCTCCTTTAGTTCGGAGGTTTTCACAGGGATTAATCGGTTTAGATCATCTATTGTGCACATTTCAAATCATCTCCCCGTAATCTCCTTCATCATCATCCCATTTTGATATCTCTTCAATGGTATATCTCAATTCAGCTATCTTCTTTTTCCCCTGCTGGCTTTCAGGAAGCATACTCAATAACTGTAACCTATCCTGTAAAACGTGTATTGTATATTCAAAAGGCATTTTCAATCCCTCAGAAATCTTTCACATTCATCGATATCAGTTTCAGTATCCACAATTACAATATCCGGAAATCCTAATCCCGTGCTCACAGCGAATTCATTGGCTGAGCGTGGATCGTCGAATTCTTCTTTTTCATTATTATAAATTACTATGAAAGTCATATATTCAATACATCTCCTTCTTTTCATCCATATTCAAAATATCTATAGCCCTCCCATAAATAGTAACCATCTTATCATGATGCTCACACTTTTCACTACCTAACTCAAAATGTTCCATCATTTGCAGGTGATAATTAAATCTACTTAGTAGAAGCTGTGCAGGGAGTTCAGTATCTTGAGTTTCCATTTATTCATCCCCGTTCTCAATCTCCTTGACAATCTCAGACAGTATTTCGATGGTATTCAGAATTCCCGCTTTCAACATTCTTCTACTGTCAAATGCCACACCTGCTGTATATGTTGATTTTTCAATCAGTGAGGCACATATATCGATAGTTTTTAAGCTTGCTTCGAGTTTATCCATTTAATTTTCACCTTTTCAATCAGGGCATATTTGCCTTTGACATATACTCCTATACGCAGAAGTTGTATATATACTTACTTAGTAATCCACTTAGGATTTAACTTAGTACAATACTTATCAAAACACTTAGTAAGTTTTATATAGTATAAGTCCGTTATATCCTATTATATGATATCAATTAACGTAAAGTTCACAGGAGAAGAAGAAGAAAAACTTGTAAAATTAAAAAAAGATTCAGGTTTGAACTGGCATGATTTTATTTTGGTGTCAACAGGCGCAATTAAAAGAAGAGATCTTTGGAGAGTTAAAGTGAAGGAGGACTAAAAACAATGGTTGAATTTAATACACTTTCAAAAGATGATCAAAAGACTATATGCGAATTGCATGCTAAACAATTCAAAGGTGAAAAATTTACCAATTCCGACATAAAAAATCTTTCAATTGATGGAAAATGGTACATGATTAACGAATTAATTCAAAATGCAAAGATACGCGGGAACTTAAGGGCTGATTCTAGAGATCTATAAAAGGATGTATTTCCCATGCCATCAAAAGGATTACTCCAAATTATCACAGGATCTGAATACCGGAGAGATCTTCTATTCTACATAGGGGACTCATCAAAAACCCTTTCCGAAATTAAGGATTATTTCGAAGTAACGTCACCTGAAATTAAACCACGTATAAAAGAAATGGAAGCATCCAACCTCATAGTAAAACAGGATGGAGCATATCAATTAACCACCGTGGGGAAGATCTTATCTTCATATTATAAACCTCTCTTGGATACCATCACAGCTATAGAGTCCAATTGTGATTTCTGGGAAAATCACGATCTATCAGCTATCCCTGAGGGATTACTATATAGAATTCGAGACTTAAAAGACTGTAAAATTGTTAAAGCCGAAGAATATAAAATATGTGCTTCTCATATTGAATTTGTAAAACATGTGAAGAGTGCTAGGAGCTTCAAAGGTGTAACTTCCGTATTTAATCCCCTATGGATTGATATCTTTTACGAGCTATCTAGTTCAAGGGTTCCAATTGAAATCATCACCACAAATGCGGTATTTGAGGAAATTAGAAGCAAACACGCAGATAAGTTAGAAGAAGGACTCAAAAATAAAAATGCTCATTTATATGTGTGCTATGAACCTTTAAAAGTAGCTTTTGCAATAATAGACGGGCAAGATAGCAAGTTCCTTTCCCTTGCTTTGAATTACATCCACAATGGACAATATGATAATAACAATGATCTTGAGGGGTATGATCAAACATCGTTTAAATGGGGCGAAGAACTCTTCAAATATTATCTTGATAACTCTACCGAAGTAAAAAGTATCGAATCCATAAATGAAGCAGTCATACCAAAACCATACCAGCAATCCCTCTTAGTATGATTATAATAAAGGATTCTCCGTCTTTAAAGATCGACAATCCTAGTTTTTCTGAAATATATTTTTCTTCATCTGTATATTTCAAGATACAAACCAGACTACACAGAAAACTAGATCCAATAATAAGAGGCTCAAATGCTATAATTCCCTCAATTAGGGCAATGCCCAGAATCAAGTGAGAAATTATATGAAGTTTCAATAGAATACAACGTGTTTTCTTGCTTCCAAGACACAGAGGGAGCGTTTTAATACCTGCTTTTATATCTCCGTTTACATCTTTGAAATCATCTATAGCAGAATTAATAAAAACTTTTATCCCAAATAATATAAAGACTATAACTATAGAAATAATATGTTTACATGTTGCGCCAGCAATCCCAACGATTGATAATCCCCACATGAGGCCCACTACAATATTTTTAACTCCAAGTCCACCTTTCAATTTTAATTGGAATCTTCCTATTTTTATACCTTTACTGTAGAGAAAACCAGTTATCAGCGGAAGAAACGCAATCGCTAATAATCCCTCACTAGCAAGTACATAACATCCAATAAGAAAAGTAACTATGAAAACAGCAAGCCCTACTCCCTTCTTAGATCCCTTCAATTCTTTTCTATTTATAAGATCTTCTTCAGATTCTAAAGATCTATCAAGCGTATATACACTGTAGATTATCAGGCCACCCGCGAGGCAGGTAAGTATACTCACATTCGTTTGAAGCAGAAGAGCAGCTAGATACACTCGAAATATACCCGAAATAGAAACGAGGACTGAACTTTTCAAAAGTTCAATCGTGGGATTTCTAAATGTAAATGATGTGGTTCGTATGTTGAAAGTACCAAAAAAATTATATGTCATGGGAAGGGATTCAAATACCCTTAAAATATAATTTACCGAGTATAATATTAGTTTGCTGAACTTATTTTATGCGCTGGGTTTAATATTATATAGAGAAAAACATTGGTGATATCCAATAATATCCTTTGTATAGTTACTTTCCTGCTTGCCAGTAACTAACATTGCAATACTTTTTTATATCAAAACATGCTATATATTATTTCAGAGATAATTCCAATTGGACGAATTGGGATTTTACTATTTTAAAAAACGGATAATTTAAAAACGGACATGGCAGAAGAACTCTATATTAACCAGAGTGAATTCTCCGCAGAGCATGAAGTAGTTCTTCAGGTTTTGCAGGATGAAGATATTCCAGCCGTACAGGCTAGACTATCCACTATTCCAGGGAAACCCATCATCTATACACTTTCTCATCAGGGGTTTAAAGGGTTCAGGGGTAGAACTCCAGAAATAGCCCTTAAAGAAATCAATGCCACTCAAGTAGGGAAGATGGGGGACGCTTGGATTGACTACGTGGGAAGACCAAAATTAAAAGCCAAAATAAATGTCACCGATCCCGACAGTGAATCTAACATTCAAAAGGGTGATGTTCTCATTTCTGATGGCTATTGGCACGACCCTGACACCCCTTACATTTCTTCTTTTGATTTTGATCACTTATTGATCTATCCGCGAGCTTCCGGTATCAAACAGGGAGAACCAGCGGCCTTAATTCTGAATCAACAACCAGAGGTAAATTCATTGGCAGAAAAAACGGACGAACCAACCTCTCTTGAATACGCGAACTCCCTCCTGAAAACAAATCAGGCAGAGCTCATGGACAGAGAGAAAACTATCCTGTCGCTTAATCAGCAGATCGAAGCTAAGGACGGAATCATAGCACAGAAGGATCAGGTAATTTCCGAGAGGGACACACTGATCACAAATCAGACTAAGGAAATTGAAGGTTACCAGAAGCAGTTATTCGATATTGAAGCTGCGGAAGAACTCAAAGTTAACCAGGCTCTTTTTGACACTTATGCAAAGGGCGTTCAGGACAAATTTGAATCTAGAAAATCTGAACTTGGGGACCCCAAGGCATCTAAGAGACTGCTTTTGGAGATGAATCAGGAGCAGGCTAAGGTTAAGGTTCCTGAATTTACACAGGCAGAAGGCACTAAATTTGTAGTAAATCAAACCGCCGAAGCAGAAGACGCTGAAGCCGAAGCAGCATGGGCAAATTCACACGTGAGGCTCTAATATGACGTATAACGCAGGCGATTACATCAAGGGCGGTGTAAAAAGGACATGCTGGCTTGATGAAGGGGCTATTACTATTACAAATACGCGGGGCCTAGGAGGTGGATACGCTCCTGGTGTTTCTGGTGCGGCTGAAATATCTAATGGAATGGTTGTCATGGTATCCACGGACACTGGAAACACATGGGCGAATACAAACGGTGACCCGGTAGTAACAAGGGTTGCAGATTCAACCGATACCATCGTAGGCATAGTAATCTCAGAGCCTGAAGAAATGCCGAGAAAACCAGCTACTCAGACAATTGCAACCGCTGCAAATACTATAGCTCTTAGACTCGCGGGTAGGTATCTGAGGTCTGCCACAGTTTGGTTCCCGAACGTTACAGCAATGACCGTCGCCACTCTCAACTGTGCAAATGGGGCAGATGTAGTACCAGGAACTAAGGAAATCCTCAAACTCGACGTTTCCGCATGTAATGCAGACGGGGGTATTTTTGTTAATGATGTCTCAAGCGAAGGGTCTCCGAACATCGTTTCGATGCACTATCAGGCTAAAGACTCGGGTAGTACAGTTGTCGTGCCTATAATGCTTGCTTTCCTAGGTGGATCTATCATGGGGGCGAATTAAATGAGTGATGTAAATGCACATCTGTCGGGCCCTAATGCCCTGTTTCTGAGAAAAAGATTCTTTGTTCAGAAAATATTTGAGCAGATGGAGAGCAACCTGGTATTTACAGGAATGTTCAACGCCCAGCCGCTTGATTCACGGTCTGTAATAATGACCAAAGAGCCAACAAACAAAGGTTCTGATCCTAAAAAAGTGTGGCCTGCGAAACTTACAGAGTCTTCAGATTGGCCTGGTGTCACGATCTCCACAATGTACCAGGAATCTGCCATGCTTCAAAAATATGGTTTTGAACTTAGGGTAGGCGAGGACCTGCTGAAACTCACTGAGGGAAAGCAGCAGATTATAAGGGGAATTGACAGGGTTGCCTTCTGGATGGCCCAATTCAGGGAGGCTAAGATTGCTGAAAACCTTATTGCCGATGGAACAGCACTTGGTTCGGATTGGGCTCCAACAGCAGACTGGAGCGATGCCACAAACGCGACATACTTCCAGGATCTCATAAAATTCAAGAGGTGCATGAGGAAGCCTAACAAATCCTTCGAATGTACAGATATTTTCCTCAACACTGCAGACTACGACCCTCTTGAATTGTGGGTACTTGATGTCAACGCTGACCCTGAGAAACGCAGGCAGATAGGGAACACTACAGTCGGGGAAAATTCACTGTTCATTCCTGCTCTGAAATCAACTGTGCATAGGATAGACGAGGGAGTAGATGCAGGTACCATTCTAGGCCTGGATGCTAGAAACAATTTTGCCACGTACTATTACTACAATGATCCTGGATATGGATCAAAGGAAGTAACTTTCAAAACAAGGGAAGGTCCAAAAACTGTCCCAGGTCTGGGCCTCAATGTCCATCAGTATTTTGATGACGACCACATGGAAATCGTGAATAAACTGT
>Ga0172381_10008436_pt1 | contig 10073 bp, 11 predicted proteins | sample Leawel6488metaG_FD_119754 | JGI IMG/M metagenome (GOLD analysis project Ga0172381, IMG submission 119754) | Leachate microbial communities from a municipal landfill in Southern Ontario, Canada - Leachate well 64-88 metaG | ecosystem: Engineered > Solid waste > Landfill > Unclassified | place... | reverse complement strand
CGACGATGAACGGACGGTGGAGGATGACAAGAATTTCCTATGCGAACGGACATCATTTACCCTGCACCAGCGCGTCCCGCTCCCGGTTCCGGTTAGCAGGGCCGGGGCAACGATCAGCCTGAGCCATGGCGTGCTCGACATCCACTTAAGAAAAGCCCGGGCATTGCACACCGGGAGATCCTGAACCTATTTTTGCATGTTCTTTGCGTCAAGAACAATCTGATACGGCTGCGATAAAGGCAGGTTCCTCTACCAGACCGGTGTCAACATACCTATGAGCTAATGCCCGACGCATATTTTTATCTTATTTTTTTAATTTAAGATCCATACATACTACTATCCCCCCACGAAACAAACAGGAACAAAAGAATGAAACATGGGGCAGGACATGGGACACCGGAGAACAGATTCCAAACGGAGATATGATTACGCTCATCTCGTCTGTGCTTACCTGCTCAATAACAATCTCACACGGGCTGACGTGACAGCACGGGATATTGCACAATTCCATAACCTGACCGGGAGGGCCTCCCAGTCGATCAGCGCTATGCTGAACTTTCTCTATTCCAACCATATCCGCGATACCCGGTTCGGGTTCTACATCAGGGGAACCGCACCGTTCAAGAAAAGTGCTTACCCTCACCATTATGCGATCGAGCTTATCGACCAGGCCCATGGACTGCTGTGATGCGACCCGGTCCAGTCATCGTTTTAAAGGAGAAAACTGACCGGCAGGTACGCGGCATTCGTTTTTTCCAGGATACAGCAGGTATTGGATGTGCACCATGACCCGCACGTGGCTGGAATGTGCCCTGCAACAGGACGACTCCGACCTGCTCTCGTACGATTTTGCCGACGGCTGCCCGTTCTGGAAGGCATGGTGGTTCAGGATCGCGGTTGCTGCAATCAGCATCAGCCTGATCTGGTTATTCTGGCCGGCGTAACGGCAGTATCCCGGCAATTTCCGGGGGCAAAACGAAAAAAGATTATTGTGATTGCTCAATACAAGCCAGAATGAACAATCAAGAGGAATTCTTTCTGATTAGTATTCTGATAGAAAATATCTGACGTTCTTGGGGGTATGGGGGCATCAGCCCCCATCATAAGAAATATGGAATTTGGGCTCTCTGGAAAACCTGTGTGGGATAGTGTTAGATAGGGATTGAGCCACGGGCGCTCGGGGTCTGCCGACCCTCGCCCCGTGGAACTTATCCGTATGTGAGCCTTGAAAAAAATTGAAACCGTCGGGGTCAAGGGGGCTTGCCCCCTTGGGCTGCCTCCCCCTCTGGGGGAGAGAGGGGGTCACACTCGTAATTCCACTGAGTGCATTGTGAGAAGGATTTCTACAGAGCCGGAATTTGATAAATCAGCAACCGTTGCATTGGTAAAAAGTTGCATTGGTAAAAAAAAGAATGGCACTGACTAATCAATCACCAAAGATTATCCCTTTTGTATAACACGGGTCCCGTCATCCGTGATCTCGTAGATGACGTCCCGCTTCTCGTTCTTCAGTTTCTGGAGATCGCTCATGATCTCCTGCACCAGGTAATCCTTGTCCCGCTTTGCAATGATATACGGTGAACCCGGCTGGGGATTTTCCGGGGTGGTTACCTGCAGCTCGCAGCCATTTCGCTGGTGGGCAATCTTCATGTTGGTGATCTTGTCGAGTTCGAGGGACTTGAACTCCCCGGAATTGAACGCACCTGACTGGATAAATTTTACAATAACTCCCATAGGACCCTTCTTTCTCCCTTCATTTCCACAATAGTTTCATCAACGGGAACCTGCCCCGGCTGGGCATCGTCCCTTCCCGTTATACTGCACGCATGTTTGCATGGTGCCGGTTACGACCGGGCGGTTTTGTTGTATGAATACCCTGCCGCTGTTGGCACGTTCAGCAGGAGGGCTCGTAAAAAACAACGCAACCTTCCTGCTGCAATGGAGAGGACTTGGCGTTCCGGCCGATATAGGTATCTGTCCGGAACAAAACCGTCACCGGAGTTACGAAATCCGGATGATCGAAGGGTGGGAAATACCTGCCGGGTGATCGTCCGGCAGGAACCACGCTGGCATCGTTAGTACACAAGCAGGAAATAGGCCATTGCGGTGGTAAGGAATGCACCAAGGATGATGATGATCGCCACCGGGATCAAAAACCCCATCATACCGTTCACTGTTGAGGCAATCTGGGAGATCCGCTGCGAGCCAAAGACCACGATCCCCCGGCACCACGCGGTCGTCCCGGCCGTCCGTGCAGGAGCGGCATCAGCGATTGCTTCCCGGACCGCCTCCTCAACAAAGGGATAAAAGGCGTCAACGCTGATCCTGAGGCCCACCTGGTTCCTGCCGGAGATGGTGTTGACCACGTGGGTATCGGTTGTCGTGACCTCGCATTCATCGACAAGGGAGAGCAGCCGTTTCCGGATCTCGTCACGGGCACCGGTCTGCATGTTGTTGCCATCGAAGAGTACGTACGCGGTCTTCTGGCCGCCCGCATCCACGACCAGTACCTGCACGCCAAGATCGCCGAACCCTTCCTGCCGGGAGTACGGGAGTTTCCGGATGGCATATCCTGCAGAAAACCGGACCTGTTCCTGCTGTGCAGTAGCCGCATATGCCATCTCTGCTGCGCCGAGATATTCCATGCCGAGTTCCGTCCCGGAATAGACCCCGTCGGCCAGTGCATCCAGGCAGTTGTGGGCATCGATGAACCCCACGTGCCGGAAATATTTCTCCCCGGCTTTCATGATCGAGAAACCGAGCGCAAAGTCAAGGTCCTCGGTGACGAGCGGCGACCGGGTGGCTACCGCGATGACCGTGTCCCCGAATGCCTGTGCAAGCACATCGACCGAACCGTACCGGTACCGTGCCGATTGTGTGCAGCCGGTATTGGTACAGGCTGACGAGCGGGAGGCGAGGACCGCATCGCCCACTTTCCTGACTTCCACTTCATCGACCGGGTTGAAATCGTGCGAGGCGGAGCCGTGGAAGACCATCGAGCCACTGCCGAGTTGTCCGTGGAGGACTTTGGGCAGGTTACTCCCGCCGATCTCGCCAAGGGGGCCGGGGTGGACATTCGGGACCGTGACAAAGATCTCCTCCTTTCCTTCCCGCTGCATGACAAGGGAGACCTGCGGGACAACCACGCTCTCGCCAATGCTCCGGAAGAAATCGTCAAGCTTCCGGCTGCCCTCTGACAGGTGGGCGAGAAACGCATTTGCCAGTTCGAGCGGCCCGACTTTGAAGTTCGCCTTCATCGGGCGTTCGATGACGATGATAAACGCGTACACCGCGATTGCGAAACTGATATGGAGGAGGACGGAAAGCTGCACAAACCAGAGGCCGAGGAAATATCCTGCACCGATAATAGCGATGCCGGAGTGGAGGAGTGCCGGCACGACAACCCTCCGTAAGTGATAATCGACCACCGCTGCAAGCAGGAGCATCCGGAACGCAAAGACGAGGGCAAGGGAGATCGCAAAGAAGAGCGGGAACGAGAACCGGAGGAGCAGGATGGGCGAGAGAGAGATGAAGAGCGAGATGATGAGGCCGATGGCGGCCGTGAGACCGGACCAGCCAAGATCCAGTTTCCCGGAGAACCGCCGGGTGAGCCAGGGCGTCAGTGCGAGAGCCCCGAGTGCCGGGACCAGGTAGGCAAAGAGGGGAAAGAGAGCGGGATTAGTTATGGTCTTGTCGCTTCCGAGCATCGACATGATCTCGACACAGCCGCAGAGGATGAGGATGAGGGCAAGCGACCGGGCCCACGAGGGGCTCGTTACAATATATTTCGAGAGCGATTCCAGCCTGAGGTCCATCTCACCCGACAACAGGCATCCCTCCCGTACAATGGATCGTGCGTGCCGTGCCATGCCTGAGGGAACGGCTGGAAATCGTGATGAACATCATAATCAGTACCGGTTATTGGATTGTAAGGGAACGTGAAGGTTTGGGACGGTCCCGGATCCCACACCAGAAAAATTGGCTGAAGGGGGATATTTCCGGGACGAAAAAATGGTTCAAACAGGGCAGTGATCAGAGCGGCCAGCGGCATTTCCGGTCAATCTTTTTGAGGGAGGGGCACTTGTTGAAGTACGTCTCGCCCCAGATCCATGGCTGGTAGTTCCAGCACATCTCGGGTTTTACCAGGTGTATGCCGCACAGGTAGCGGTTCTTTGCCACCCGGCGCAGGAACGGACAGACCGTAACGTATTCCCCGGTCTCCGTGTTGCGCATCTCGAACGAGACAACGTCCCCGAGGTCTTCGGCCCGGAGGCTGGTACACGGAACAGGGTCGCCGTGCTCCCGGAATGCAACAAACCAGCGCAGGATATCGGTCCGCCCCTGCTCGATCCAGACGTACACGTTCGCAGGGGTTGGCGTAATGCCGGGGCCGAAGATCCGGCAGCAGAGCCCGCACTGTTCACAGGGTTCGTCTTCAGTTACTACCGGTTCATCCATGAATTTTCATCCACTATTCACCCGGCTCGGGGATAATGTTTTTTAAAAAGGGTCTGGCGGGTCTTTTTTTTCCGGTATCCTTTCCTTCCGGCAATGAAACGTATTCATACCAAGATTACGTACACGTACGCTGGCGAACTGCACGTGAAACCATACTCCCCGGCAGACATACCGGATGACCAGTACAAATGGGTTGCCATGGCCATTGCATGCCTCGGGACCCTTGTCGGCGTCCTGAATGCGAGCACGCTCATTATTGCGCTCCCGGTCATGATGGTGCAGCTCAACACCGACCTTGTCGGTGTCACCTGGGTGCTTATCAGTTACATGCTCCTCATCACGATCCTCGCACCCGCCTGCGGGCGGCTGGCAGACATGTACGGGAGCAGGAACCTCTATATCGCGGGCCTCGCGGTATTCACCATCGGTTCCCTTCTATGCGGCATTGCTCCCGACATCAGCTGGCTCATCGGGTTCCGCATCATCCAGGCCCTTGGCGGGGCAGTCATAATCGCAAACGGCACCATCATTGTTGTCGATGCATTCCCCCGGTATGAACTGGGAAAGGCGATGGGCATCCTCTCGATGATCATGGCCGCAACGTTCGTGGTCGGCCCGATCATCGGCGGCTTCCTGACCATGATCGACTGGCGGCTGAACTTTTACCTCAATGTCCCGATCGGTATTGCGGCCACCGTGTATGCGTACTACCGGCTCCGAGAGGCCCGGTTCACGACAACTGAGGAATCATTCGATCTCCGGGGGATGGTCCTCTTCACCATTGCCTTCATCACGCTGACCGTGTACGGCAGTGCAGGTTTCCTCTTCGGCCTCTTCTCCCTGCCTATGCTCCTCACCCTTGCAACCGGCCTTGTATCACTTGCCCTGTTCATCAGGCACGAGATGACAACGCCCCACCCACTGGTCGACCTGTCGCTCTTTGCGATCCGGGCATTCGGGTACGGCCAGCTCAGTGCCTTCATCAACGCGATTGCACGCGGCGCCGTGATGCTCCTCCTCATCCTCTTCTTCCAGGGCCTGAAAGGATATGACCCCCTCATGGCCAGTATCCTCATCGCCCCGCTTGCCATCGGGCTTGTCATCACCGGCCCCCTCGGGGGGGTCCTTTCGGACCGGTACGGTACCCGTGCGATCAGCACGATCGGTCTCATCATCGCGCTTGCGGGCCTTGCCGGGCTCGCCTTCATGCAGTACGATACGCCCTACTGGGTGATCGCGGTCTGGATGTTCATCAATGGTTTCGGGTCAGGGCTTTTCCAGCCGCCCAACACGAGCGCCATCATGGCCTCGGTGCCGGCCGACCGGCGGGGGGCGGCCTCTGCGATGCGGGCGTTCTTCAACAATACCGGCATGGTCATATCGATGACAATTGCCCTCCCGCTGCTCGTCTCTACCATCCCGCTCGACCAGATGATGCACATATTCGTGGTCGGGGGAATGAACATGCCGGTTGCAACGCAGGTCGTCTTTACCCAGGGCATTACGGCGGTCTTTTTCCTGTCCTGTGTCCTGAGCGTGCCGGCAATCATCGTCTCTGCCATGAGAGGCCCGGACAACCATGCCGGGGAATCGGCAGGGACGACGGGCACCTGATTTCTTGCAGCATCAGGACCCGGTACGGGCCCGGGTAACTGAAATTTAAAAAAAAAGTGTGATTCAATCCGAAAGAGTCTCTTCCGCTTCCCGGCTGATTGCCCGGCCCCGGTCTATGCCGGCCTGTATTGCGACTGAAAGAGAGTTTCCGTTCCGGATACTCCGGACAATCGATTCGGTGATCCCACCCGATGTACTCATCTTCGCGATGTACTCGTCACGCCCGGCATCGGAAAGTGATGCGGGTTGTGCTTCCTGTGCCCAGTCATACATGCCGGCAAGCAGGGGGTATGTGCGCACTGCATCGCCGACCTCGTCATCCGGGTTGCGTCCAAGTGCCCGGCAGGCAAGGATGGCAGCCGTAAAACAGACGCCAGCCGTGAAGACCTGCATGGCCTCTTCATCCGGCAGCACCTGTACCCGCATACCCATCCGGGCGAGAATGCCAGCCAGGACATCGTTTGCCGGGACAATGCCGGCAATTCCTTTGCCCCGGACGATCGTATCGGGGCCTCCCGTCATCATCCGTACTACATCGATCCCCCACCGCTGCCGGGGTACCGAACGTGGGATCCCCGCCATGCAGGAGACGACAAGTGCATTGCGGGGGAACGGGAGGCCGTCCAGCAATGCAACAGACTGCGGCCGGACGGTGATGAAGATAACGGAGGAAAACCGGCACAGGTCCTCATTTGTCGTAAGATTATTTTCAAGCCCGGTTTCCCGGAGGGCATCCAGCGTTGCCGGGCTCCCGGCATGGGAGAGCCGGAGCCGGTCTTTGGGGAAGCCGGTGCCGATGAGGGTCCCGGCAAGGCTCCGGCCAAGATGGCCTGCGCCGATGATGCCGATCGTATCATTCGCGGATGGCATGTTCAGGAAGAAGATGGGATGCCGGGAAATTTAATGGGTGATGCGTATTGGTAAAAATTCCCGGACTGTAGAAATCCTCTTTCGCAAAGATGGGGGCTGATGCCCCCATACCCCTTATGGATAACGCCGCCGCCCCGAAGGACGCCCCGCGGCGGCCTCAATTACCAGTCATCCCAAGAGCCCGAAACTTTTCATTATTGGAGAGCGGGGTAATAGTCGTCACGCATATGGGGGTACCCGAGAGCGTCAGAGTATATTGATGATTTCAACAGAGCAAAAAATCCCGGTCTGAATGCCCGGAACGCATTTCAGGTTTTTTCCTGAATGTCATCCCGACAACGCGTTCAGCAATCCCCGGGCCTGCCCCAGTCCTTCGGTGATATTGATGGTCGTCCCCCCCACGGAAAGTTCCGGGAGGAGACTGGTGAACTGGGTTGCCTCGAACTGACGGCTCCGCTCAAACGGCAGTTCGTAGGAATATACTTTGAGATCGATGAATGCCGAGCCATTGACCCTGAGGACGATCGATCCTTCCTTGACAAGCGACCCCACTGCCTGCAATGCCTGGATATTCCCGATATTCACGGGAATCGTGACGGTCGTGTTGCCGTTCTCTTTTACCATGATACCGGTCTGTTCCCCGTGCCCCAGGTAGTGACTGGCGTCATCGACGTAATAAACATCGAACGCCACTTTGTTGAGGGTTGCCCCGACCGGGTTCGGGTTGTAAATATTCACGGTCGTATTCACGGTCATTGACTGGAGCGAGACATCCGACAGCGCGATATCGGTGACTTCAACCGTTGGTTCTTTCACCGGGGGCTCCGTACACCCGGCAGTGAGAATAAAAACCGCGAACAGAAGGAATATACCGGAAAGGAGATACTGCTTCATAAGGGGGAATCAACCGGGAAATACATATACCCATGCCTCCCGACAGAAAAAAATTGTGTCCTCATCCCGGGACCGGGGATTGATTATTGTGTCTTGATCTGGGTATACGAACGGACCGGGGAATATCCCGGGTTGTTTGCCCAGCGGGGCGTAAGCACCCGTGACCGTTTTCGGCACTTCGAGCAGGTGGCGTCATGGGTCTCTTTGTAATGGTCCTTGGGAGTCTTGCTGACGATGGTATTCTCGGCAGCACAGATGGGGCAGGTGAACCGGATCACGTACCCGGACCGGGTCCCTGAAATTTCTGGTTTGGTAGATTGTGATGTCATTGTCGTATTGTTTCCTGATTTTTTAGATAGTCCCGGCCCTTTAAAAAGACCCGGTGCCCCGTACACGAAGAGTTTTGCCGGAAAGAGGAGAGAGGATGTCCCGTGCCCGGCAGTTCCGGGCAATACTAATGCCAAAACCGTGTACGACTACTTAGTATAGGTGGTAATAGATGATAGCCTGATGGGTCCCGACCCTTGCCCGCTTGTGGTGGCTTTGATGGTGACGATTTTTTAGTTTCACTCCCTGCACCGTTCCTTCATAACCCTGCCTCCCGAAAAACTCCCTGTGACAATTCCTGAAACGATCATCGCCATTGCCGCGTTCCTTGCCGGTACCATCATTGCATATCTCTGGTACCGCACAAAGGTCTGTGTCATTGAAAGCAGGGCAGAAAACGATCTCGAACGCTGGAAGCAGGAACATACGCAGGAGATCCGGAAGGACTCCGTCAACCGGTCCCGTTCAACACTGAAAGGCAGGATCTCGGAGCAGATGGCCCCGCTCCTCCCGGAATTCCCTTATGCCCCTGCCGATGCACGCTTCATCGGGAACCCGATCGACTTCGTGGTCTTTGACGGGTACACGGACGCAAAGGACGGCAACGGGACCGCAATCCGTGTCGTCATTGTTGAGGTAAAGAAAGGAAAAGGGCGGCTTACCCGCGAAGAATCGCTGATAAAAAAAGCGGTGGAGGAGGGCAGGGTCTCGTGGAAGACGGTCGTACTGAGCGATGATCCGGAGGATGGACCGGAGTACCGAAAGAATAATGCAGGCGGGAGAGCCTGATACATTCACCGTAACGTGCATTACCGAAGCGGACAAGCGAAACGGTTAATGCGTTGCCGGGTGAACACCGGCTATGCCGGATGATCAGGAGCAGGAGATGACAGCAACGGAAGAAGGCCCGGATACTACGGGAGTGGGCAGGTCAATGATATATGTCGCCGTTGCCCTCATGGCGATCCTCATCGTCCTGATTGTATTCATGAATCTCTCCGGGCAGGGTGCCACTGCCGCAAGTGCGATAACCGAAAATACCTGGTCCCTCCAGTCATTTACCGGTTACGATGGCAACACACAACCAATCCTGAACGGTACGGTCATCACCGCGAAATTTTTCGTTGGCGGCAAACTGACCGGCTCGGGGGGCTGCAACCAGTACTCAGGCAGGTACATGGTCCAGTCAACGCAGATGGTCGTGTCCCGGATTACGACAACGTCGATGGCCTGCCATGACCGCAATGCCTCGCTCCAGGAGGTGCAGTACTATGCGGCGCTCGAAGACACTGCTGCACTGCGGGTCCACGACCGGGTCCTGACTCTTTACACACCTGACGGGAAACCTTCGCTTGTCTTTATCCCTGCCCATGCAGGGAACTGATTTTCTTTCGTGAACCCAGTCGCGGGATACAATTGTTTAAGATAAATTGTCTGCAATGGTATTCCATGAAAACCGGATCAGCAATTATCGTACTCCTCATTATCCTCTCCCTGCTCCTGGTTGCTGCAGGCTGCACCCAGCCGGCCCCGGCAACGGTCACCCCGTCCCCGACAGTCCCGGCTGCCCCGGCTGCTGTAAGTTCGACAAAAGATGAGATGGTTGCGTTTGTCAAGGAAGCCGCTGCCTATGCAAAATCGCATGACAAGAATGCCTCCCTTGCGGAGTTTTCCAACCGGAATGGTTCATTTATCCACGGCGATCTCTATATCTATGCGTATGATTTTAACGGGATAACGCTTGCCCACCCGTTCAACCCGGAAAAAATCGGCATGGACCGGATCAATGAGAAAGATGCGCTCGGCACGCTGTTCATCACAAACCTCCGCGATGCCGCACGCAATGAATCCGGGTTCGTTGAGTTCGCGTACATCAACCCGGCCAACAATTACACGGTTGAGAAGAAACT
>Ga0172381_10008435_pt1 | contig 10073 bp, 10 predicted proteins | sample Leawel6488metaG_FD_119754 | JGI IMG/M metagenome (GOLD analysis project Ga0172381, IMG submission 119754) | Leachate microbial communities from a municipal landfill in Southern Ontario, Canada - Leachate well 64-88 metaG | ecosystem: Engineered > Solid waste > Landfill > Unclassified | place... | reverse complement strand
CGCCCCTTCCGAGATAATACAGCGAGTCAATCCAATCTGTAGCTTCATACCATGATTTTTTCGCCGCAACATCTACTCCGTTCACAGAGGTGTCTGTCAACACATAGATGTTATCTATGCTTATAACCTGCCCAGTTCCAGGAGCGGGGCCAAATAAAGCATACCATTCATTTTCGGGTAATGGAGTAGCCGTAGGTGTATAAGTTGGAATATTTGTTGGGGTGTTTGTTGGGGTATTTGTAATAGTAGGAGTGCTAGTCGGCGTATTGGTCGGGATAGGCGTCGGAGTTATAGTAGGAGTATTGGTAATGGTGGGCGTTGGAGTAATCGTGGGCGTATTGGTCGGAGTATTCGTAGGTGTTTCTGTAGGGGTAAAAGTAGGCGTCGGCGTGTGTGTGGGTGTAAAAGTAGGAGTAATAGTCGGCGTCGCTGTAGGGGTCCGAGTATACATTTCATATGTAATCTCGGCATATCCATGAGAACAATACGTTAAAGAACTTGGCCCAAGTTTTAAACCGCATATCAATTTGAGATTATTTATATCTGAGACTTCCCAGGCCTGACTATCAAATGGGTTTGTTGTATAATCAATATAACAATCATGATATATGTTGTCTCCCGCAGGAACATATTGTCCTGTCGTTCCAGAACTTATCCCAATCCCAAGATATGTATAATTTCCAGTAGAACTATAAAATTTCATCCTGCCCCAAACTCTGACATTGTCTATTATGGTTCCAGTGGTAAGAGAACTATTTTGCAGAGTATATTTGTCTATCGCTAGACTTGAAGGATTCGTTCCTTTAACATAATTAGTATCATTCGCCACGGCTTCATTCACTAAAGAGTAATGTACTGTCCCACTGCTAGTAGCTAATGGCGTAGCATCATCGCCATCTGGTCGAAGAACTTCTACTGCTAGGCCAGGCCCTATTATCGGAGTTGGTGTCGGAGTAGATAAGCCAAGGCAATATATTCTCCCGTCTGATATCCCGCCATCATTGAAGTATATCTTGCCATCTGGGGCTATTGAAGGGGATGATGGATAAAGGTCGCAAACATAACTCCATGACAATACTCCTGATTCGATAGCTCTTATTCTTTCACTATCCGAGGCATATATCACTCCACTATTGTCTATCGACACTCCATTCAAATTTGAAACATCATAACTCCACGAAAGCGAACCGTTTAATGCTATCGATAGTAATTCTGGCGCCTCGAGATATATGCTTCCATCGCTTCCGATTGCCAAATTGCCATCGATTAGTTCCGACTTATAACTCCATAGCATCACCCCGGATGATGACATGCAATAAACGGTATTGGCAGAATGTACATATACCTTTCCGTCAGTATGTATTGATGGCCCTATTACACTCGATTCACATGCGTAACTCCATGAAAGAGCTCCAGAGGAGTCAATTGAATACAATTTATTGGTAGTACCACCTCCATATATCTTGCTTGATGAATCGAGTGCTATATCGTAAAATGTATGATAACTAGGCAGACAGTAACTCCATACCATACCCCCAGTTGACTCCATGGCCGCCAAACCACCCAAGTATCCAACATATATCCTGCCAGATGAATCTAAGATAGGACTGCGAGCCATTGAATTCAATAAATAAGTCCACCTTTTCGAACCTGACGTATCGAATGAATACAATATATTGTCATAGGAGCTAAAATAAGTTGAGCCAACAGAATCTATCAGTACCGAACCATAGACAGAGGATGAATATACAGTTTGAACAGAATAGCTCCATGATAGTTGACCATCTGATGAAATGGAATATAACATGTTATCTATAGACCCAGTATAAATGCTGCTGTTTTTATCTATCGATGGTGAATTGTAATGATGCCCAGTGGAATATGACCATATCATGCTAGGCTGAGAGGTTACTGAATATAGATTGCTCCTATGAGTGTTTCCGCAATCAAACCCGAACATGGGCCACGGCACATCAACTGGGGTCGGGGTCGGAGTAGGAGTGGCTGGGACTGCGGAATCCATTCTCTCGCTTTCCACCCATGTATATATTTCATTACTACAAAAATATGTATAATCCACCCATGTTTTCCCATTCCCTGGCCACGGGTCCATTATGTATATATCACTTCCACTGTATCCACATATCACTACTGCATGACCGCCTACCGGATTCCATGCTATCCCTGCTATGATTGGCTTCGAAACATCTATATCAGCTTCTACGTTCGCAAATGAAACAGCATCTACTATAGAAGTTCCTGACACTCCGCAAAATCCAAGTACGTCATCTATGTTCTGGAAAGTTCCTTCGGTATTGCATTTAGATGTATTCATAGGGCAACATATCGAAGTTCCAAATGCGTAGTTGGCCAAACTGCACTGGCTTGGATAAGCATTGGGATAATAATGCTTCAAGACGGATTGAGAACTCCCTGCCCAACCCCAATTGGTCTGCTCTTGGACTACAGTAGGCAATGTAGAGAGCTCTGTAGCTAGAAGATTCCCACTAGAAATAAAAAGTGCCGCCAAAAATATCTTTGCTATATTCCAGAACGTTTTTATTTTTCCACCCCCATGTTTTCCCTCACGGTAGGAGAAAGACCCTTGGAAACCTCTCTCAATGTATACCTATCTATGTCAAACCCACGAGTTCCCTGTTTTGGCTTCAGTATCATTCTTGCTGAATCAAGGGGGACTAATTCATTAGTGGGTGTAATTATGAAATCAGAGTTGGACTGTAAAACTCTTGCATACCTAATCTCTGTGGCACCGATTTTTTTCTTAGTATCCGAAATATTCTTGGCTAGTCCGGACTTGCCTATGGAAATCGCCCGCCATAAGTTATCTCTATATACTACTTCAATAACACACTTCACATCATTACCCGAACTAAGCATAAACATCCACAGAGAAGAGTCCATAAGCATTGAGTCTATGGAATCTCCAGCCTTATATCCAAGAAGTTTCGTGGGGTCTATAGAATATACCCTATAGGCATCTCCAATCCGAATATTCAGAGGTTTTCCCTTGCTGAACACTTCTAGCTCTTCGAGGGAATTCTTCGGCAGGGCCCCCATATATCTATCTAGGCCGATTTTTGCGGCATCAACGGCCTCTTTCGGAGGAGTTTCTGCCATTAGGACCGAGGATATTACTAAAAATCCCGCCATCAGTATATTTCTTATTAACGACATAAATACCTCTATGGTTGGTTTAGACTCAAATAGCTTGTCCCCACTATATATATAGGCAAAAAACGCTCCAAAATGAAGTCTAATATTTACCCATTGTAACCACCAATTGCGCCATCTTCCCCCTAGAAAGCTTAGCCATAGTGGGCCTAACTCTTTTCTCTTTCGACACCTGGCCCCCCACAGGATTCCCATTATTATCGAGGTTGAAATAGCCGCTTAGAAAGCCATTGGCAAATGATTCAAATGCGGCGCCTCTTTTTTGCACACTATATGAAAGCATTTCATTCAATTGAGTTGCCGTTTCAGAATAAAGTCCATCAGTGCTCAAATAACTCCCAGGTTTCGTTGCTGACTTCGCCGCCGCTACTGAATGCACGTGCGGACTCTTGATAGCACCAGGAAGTCCGTCATTAGTTATAACATAAACATTTGGCGATAGCCCATAATTCTTCGCTATATTATAACACCATATCTCAAATTCCGCAGACCCACTACCTTCGAGCAAGAACAAAACAGCCCCCGACCTATTTATATACGGAACCATCTTAGCTATAAGCGATTCACAAATATCAGCCCAGGCACCAGTGGGAGTCTTTCTGACGCAGCTAGGAAAATCGCCCTTGAATCCCTGAATATTATCACCGCTATATGCTGGCAGCATTTTGTCATTACGGGCCGTGGGTTCGTTGAAAAGCGTTATTTGCAATAGAACATCATGTGATTCACACCATGAAACTACTTTCTCTAGGTGCGCGAAAAATTCTGGGTCCCATTGTGTCAAATCATATTTGCCATTTGCCATTTTCTTATACGGGGTCGAAAGATTAAACTTTGGGCGAACGACCTGAACCACTGCCGATAAAAATTCAATATTTCCATACTCGTAAAGTCCGTCAAGTTTTTGAAAAACTTCTGTATCTTTTGTGTCAACCAAGAGGGTTGTATACATGAAACCCCCCATTACCTTATGCGGGGCTACGGCTCCAACTTTTGTAGATTCCTTACACCCAATCAATAATAGAGAAATACTTAGTGCGGCAAAAATTTTTAGTGCCTTATTCATTTCGCCCCTCCTGTGTTAGTCGAGTCGGCAAAAACAGAATCCGAAGTATAGGCAGTCTGCCAATCCTTAAGGTCCCCGCCGCAAGTCCTGCAATTATAAGCCGCAGTATCCAAACTGCTATACATTCCGCTAATGTGCGCCATGTCATAATTCATAGTGCAGTTCATAGTAATTCCCATGCCTCCAGCCTCTGCGAAGGCATCCTGATTCGCCCCCAAGAATATGAACTTCCAGGAATACTTGTCTGTCTGATGCGTAATCTTATCACAAATATCGCTCTTTTTGTATTCCCTGCTAGAATTTTCCTCCCCGTCTGTAATAATGCATACAAGAACATTTCCAGGCCGCGATTTTTCCGCAGTCTTCGCATACCGAGCTCCCACCGTATCTATTGTTTTACCGACAGCGTCCAATAGCGCCGTACAACCCCCTGGCGAATAGGTAGCAGAATTCAGCGGCGCCACATCTTTAATATCGGCCCCATCGTATACAAGCTTATATTCCGTATCGAACAGCACTAGAGTAAATTTACATTCGTCCTTGAGTTTTTTCTGCTTCTTAAGAAAATCATTGAAACCACCAATCGCATCGCTTGCCTTTAGTGCCATCGAGCCGCTTTCATCAATGATACAAATAATCTCGGTAAGCTTTTTGTTAACCATAATGTTTCCTCCTTTTATATCTCGCTGGTGATATGGGCCGGTTAAACTACAAAGCCTAGGCCTAGGTTGTCCCATCCCAAGGATTACAGCTTTGCCTAGAGCACCATCCAACTAGGACCTTCCCACATTTAAGGGGGTGTTCTTTTCTTAGTCTCCTATTTCTTAATCTTCTCGGCCATCTTATTCAAATAATCAATGGTACTAGCAGCTTCCAACTTCGACAGGTCCTCGAGTTTTGCAACCTTGCGGCTCCCTCTAGAAAGAATCTCTTCCTCGCTAACGCCACGTCTTCCCATCAATACTTTGATGAGGTCTTTCTGTAGCTCACTTATCGGAGTCTTGGCGTCTCCATCCTGATTCCTTTCCTCATCACTGCAAATCTGGATGTTAAGAGCGTCCCTGCAGGCCCGCGCCTTCGCTCTTGATTCGGCCATTGTTAGCACATAATTCTTGTATATATCCTTGCAGTTATTAGAATTGGAATTTCCGAGTGCAGAAAAAGATGTTTCATCTAAAAATTCAACTTCAAACATCACTGTGGCATTATTTTGATTGGCATCAGATGGCACTTGAACTGCGTGAACTCTAGTGTGTTTTATACCTTTCTTAGTAGCTAGTCTCCACAAACCAGCTAGAACGACGTAATCTTGTCCTGTCACTGGGTCCTTGATAATCTCTTCGGGTTTCAGTTCGGCCTTCCAATCAACTTCCTTTTCAGCCTCTAGAGTCACCGCAGGAGGTAGGATAACAGGCTCTACTGTAATGGTGTCCTTTGTAATAGATTCCGCCTTACCCTCCGAAATTACCACTGGAGTACCCTGCGTATTCGCCACAACTGCCACTGCCTTAGCCATTTTTCACTTCTCCTTTTTGGTCACCGATTATCCCTGTATTGTTCAACTCACCAACCTTACTTTCCCAACGCCTCTTTAATGTCTCACTTATCTTTTTCCTCACACTTTTCGTTCTAGCTCTCCCCTTCGTAGGATGTTGCCCAGGAACCTCATTGGAAAGAACCTTGGTAAGAAAATTGCTTTGTGCATCACAATGGTCTCTCCTTGTAATGCCGAATTGGCATAGCTTCTTTCTCACCGTCTCCGCTGAATACCCAGACTCAATCGATATGATAAGAGTGCTCAACCTATCAGTAACATACCGCTTCCTCAAATATTCTTCAGTAAGTTTCCTCTTTGTCATTTTTATCTCCAATAGGGATTTTTAACACCATGAATACATATACGGAAACATAAAATTAATAAGGGCGGATAAAATCGCCGCATCATCTTCTCCGAATGCCACTGAGACCTTATTCTGAGATACTTTACCGTCGGCATCCTGAGTCTTTCTGAATATATTCAAATAGAAAACCTTTGGGACTTTGTCCTGCGCAACTATGGATATGGAAGTGTTGTATTTCGGGGTGGAATGATAGAGTTCCACTTTTGAAGACTTCCCAGTAAGAACAAGCATAATCTTGCCACAATCGACTGGTTCAAGTTTCACAATTATTTTATTAGTCCAATCGAACTTCTTTTCTCCCTTGACCTGAGCATTGGTACATTCCATGAACAAGCAGGTCTTATCATTGGCTGGATGAATTTGAAGCGCCGCTCCAGTGCTTTGGCTATTCGGACGATAGATACTAAAGGGAACAATTTTAATTTCCGACATCGTAGCACCTCCAAAGTTTAGCTTCCTACCTATATTATGGGCGAAAAAGATTAGATTGCACAAAAAATTTAAGTCAATTCGCTACATAATCCACAAAAATATTCAAAATATTTGTCGAAACTACTACAGTCAAATTGGTTCTTATGACTTACAGTAACCTGGGTACGGGTTTTAACCGCATTGATTATATCAAGGGGAAGGCTGCAAGGGGTGTGTGTGCTTTTTATGTACTCGTATATCCCCCCATTTATTATGTATTGGCCCATATTTAGGTACCCTGATGAGTCCTCGGCCCGTTCCACCTTCTTTACCATCCCAAATTTACCTAGCCGTATAAAGACTCCTGAGGCCATCTTAACGGGTTTTACAACAGCGGTTATCAGTTTCTTGTGTTTATCGACCAATTTACCAAGGTTCTCGTAGAATAGATAGTTATTCTCCAATACTATGAAATCTTCGTCTTTGTCAAGGAATTCCGTGTCTATGGCATTTAGTATCGCTCCTCCAGACCCGAAAATCCCATTATCATGTATGAAAGACAATGAGACCTTTTTATATTTATCGCTTAAAGCCATCAATGCTGTAACACTTTCCATTGGAAACTGTTCCACGTATACCAAAACTTTCTTGATTCCGAAATACACCAAATAGTCCAATTGGTCTTGGATTATTGTCTTATTGTTGGGACCTATTGTAAGGAGGCACTTCGGCTTCATCTTATTGATGGGGAACATTTCCTTCTCGCTACCAGAGTGAATTAGGATGGCCTTCAAGTTACCACCCCCTGTGTCTTGTATAGAATCTCATCATATAAATACTCCTTATATTTCTTGTAAATGTAGGCATAAAACTTGTCAAATGGCAACCTAATTAGTATTGATACAATAAACTTCGGCACTCTGAGCCTAACACATAATGGAAAAATGCTCTGAAGCCTTTGTTGAAGCTTTTTATGCGGCAAATTTTTCAATGGACTCGATTCAAAAAAGCTCTTGGGTAACTCATCCATATCTTTGACGTTGAAATAACCATTATTGATACAAAAATTTCCCAACTTAGTACCAGGAAACGGTATATATAGGGAAGCCCATGGTACATCGGGAACTATCTTCTTGTTAAACTCATACGTATTGAAATCAGCCCTTAGTGAGTTCTCAATTGGTAATCCCAATATGTTCTCGGTGCGGAATTTTATCCCGAACTTCTTTAGATTTTCAGCCACACTGATAATCTTTTTATTAGAAGTTCTTTTATCTAGGAGTCGAAAACGTATTTCCTCACATCCCATTTCTGGTGAGAAAGTGCAACTTATACATCTAGCCTCTTTCAGAAGTTTAATATCATCCCTGCGGACAGAATTAACGTTAAAGTGAACGTGGCTAGGAAGTTTCACTTCATCACGATACATTGTCATGAACTTGACAAACCATTCTCTATTTGACAGTATATTATCCTCTTGGAAATACACCAACCCCGTGGGCCATCTTTTTACGGTCCGCTTAATTTCATCTATATAGACCTCGGGAGTTTTGTATCTCATGCGCTTTGAAGAATCATATAGTGAGTGGTAGGTGGAATTATAGCAAAAGGAACATGAATACGGACATCCTCTTATCCCCAAAAAGTTTCTGACTTTATTAGATAGATTTTGGGGATATCTATAAATCAGTTCCCTATCTGGTTCAAAAGCATCTAGATTTTCAGGAAGTCGCTGAAGTTCATTTTTGCTGAGTGCAAACCCCTGTCTCTTCACCCATGTTCCTTGAATATCGTATGGTATCTCCTTCTCCTTCTCGTATCTATCACAAAAGAGAGGCAGGGTATCTTCGCATTCTCCGCGGAATATCACATCGATTCCGTTTTCGAGAAGCACTTCTGGGAAGAATGTGCAGTGAGGTCCTCCCATTATACTGATTATCCCAGGTCTTTTTACATACCGATTAAGCTTGATGAATTCAGAATGACATCCCGTAGTACAACTATATGCGAGAATATCAGGTTTCAATGCCTCGACACGGCTCTTTACTTCTTCGTGATTTCTTCCATCGTATTTCAGAACATTCACAAAATGGCAATGTCTTTTTAGTTCAGTTGAGAGCATCATAGGCCCCAGGGGTTCGATTATGAAATTATTGAGTATGAAGAGAATTTTCACCGGATAAAAACCCTCCTGACTGAATCAACCAATTTCTTCCAAAGGTTCGACTTCCTACGATTGGCCATTAAAACATATCGAGCATTGGATAACTTCCCGACTTTTCTCAATATCTCTTTCCATAGAAGTTCAATCGCAATCCCCGGCTTCCCATATTTCTCTGGTTCATCGAGCCTAATCTGCAGCATGTTTTTATATACACCTATTGGGTTGGTGATTATATTCTCCCTTCTCACTGCGAATATCCCTGAGCAATTACATTCTAAATTGATTGGACAATTACTCTTGCCGCCGAAAATTTTTTTATAATACTCCGCAAGGTTTAAACCTGGGAATACAGGGCCTTTATCAGGGACAATCCCATTGCTCCAGATACTAAGCGATTTTCCTAACCCATAGAAACCGTTTCCTTTATCAAGTAGTTCGTCAATATTCTCTATGTCTTCATAGAACTTCTTTGTATGTTCAAATGGATTGGCCTGAATGAATATAATGATGTCGGGAAGATTATGATAGTTGTTTATTATATATTGAAGATAAACCCCCTCTTCTCTACCTATATCTTCGACAAAATTCTTACTATTTCTATCTCGAGTATTGTAAATCGCATATGGAATGCCAGTTTTACTAGCCCATTGAGCTATCCAACCTTCACTCTCCTTATGACTAGCTATCACCAATAATTTATCCATCAGCGACTCCTATTCGAAAAACTTGCCTTAAGAAGAGCGGCTTTGCAAATTAACTCTTCTATACAATTCCCCTTGAGCGGCGGGATATCTCTTGCTGTTATCTCCCATACGCAATCGTCATAAGGTTTTTCATGGTGAATTATATGAACTCCGCCCCCGCAACTCTCTATGAGAAATTCTAACACTCTCCATGCACTCTGTATATTAGAAGAAAAAGTCGGCGGGATATTCCCACCCTTCTTCTTCTTAATCTTGAAGATTTCTTCCGCCACTAAATCATCAAGAGCACTCCCACTTCTCATCAACAATATATCTTCCATCTTCAGTCTCACTTCTCCTCCTTGAATTTTTGGAGTTTGCCAATCGCATCACAAATAATATTCGGAGTTATATCTTTGATGTTATTCAATAAAATGGGTATATATATGGATTTTAATGGACTTGCCCAATTATAAGGAGAACTTGGATTTTTAATATAGACTAAGTCATTCCCCAATGCCCCAATTAATGTGGTCAAGCCGCTTTCTATACCGAAATGGAAAGAGGATAAATCCAAGACATCGATTAGATTGTCATAACTCAATTCTCTGAATAAGAAACATCCATCCCCTTCAATATCGTATGCATTCTTGTCT
>Ga0172381_10008434_pt1 | contig 10074 bp, 11 predicted proteins | sample Leawel6488metaG_FD_119754 | JGI IMG/M metagenome (GOLD analysis project Ga0172381, IMG submission 119754) | Leachate microbial communities from a municipal landfill in Southern Ontario, Canada - Leachate well 64-88 metaG | ecosystem: Engineered > Solid waste > Landfill > Unclassified | place... | reverse complement strand
GACGAGGATCGAACTCGCTACCTCGTCGTTGCGAACGACGCGCTCTCCCAGATGAGCTACAGCCCCAAACGCTAAATAAGTATATATTTATTAAGTACTCTTTTCAAGAGACAATCAGATTGTGCAAATGTAATTGCCATCACCATCAAAGCACTCTTCTTCAAAGTCGGCTATAATCGAGGCTTTTGTTTCATCATCCAGTTCATCGCTAATTAGTTTTTCGCTTAAATCAGCAAATTCAAGACTGACAAAATACGTCGTATCACCCAGCTTATATTGAAATACTTTGCCATCAAGTGAGAGCCATTTAAAAATCCACGAGTTTTCAGGATTTAGCCCTGTGGCGATACCGACAAGATAATCATTGATGCCAAAATCCGCGTAATTGCTGGTGGATAACAAATAACTGAAGCCTGGCGAAAAAGCACTTGTGGCAAACATGTATGAAGCGATGATAACCAATGTTTGAGCGATGCCGATTAAACCGCCCAAAGCTCTCATTTTCTTTTTTCTAACACGAGCGGGTATTAGTAATTTAACAAGTGGCCACAGTAATGCTGAGACAATCCAAGATACGACTTGTACGATGAGGACAATAGCAAACCACGCGATTGCTTTGGCGATGTTAAACGCTAGTTCGGTACTGAATTCAGCTGTGAATTTTGCACGATCAGTTGACAAACGACCCATAGTTACAACTAACTCGGTAAACGAATTTATGGTAACCGTATGACTGCCACCATAATCAACAACAGGTTGATAGCCTATTAAGGTAAAAAATTGTTCGCCGGCTAACCACTGAGCTAGAGGATTGATGGCAAAAATAGCTGCTCCTGCCAATAATAAAAGGACAAAGATAAATCGCCATAACGAATGCCAGCCCTTTTTCGCAAGGCCAATTAAAAAGGATATAATAATGATCCCAATAATGATGCCATCAATTAAAAAAGGCAGACTTAGGATATTAGCGATAATAATTGCAATTTGTTCTCCGAGCATATTCTTTTGGGTTAATTGTTTAATAAAACAAAGAACTAATCAAGTGATTTTATAGAATCATTATACTACATATTTATCTCCTAATTCGCTAACTAAACCAAAAAAGTCAAATCGCCATTTTTGTCAAGACTGATAATCGACTTTTTATTGTTTTATAATAACGAAGCAAAGAACTTGATATGAAACCAGTAATCGCCGCCATTGATTTAAAAGCTTTTTATTCCTTTGTCGAGTGCTTAGATCGTAAGCTCGATCCTTTTTCAACACCCTTAGTTGTTTGTGACGCGGAAAGGGGGCCGGGTACCATCGTGCTCTCCGTTTCGCCTTTTTTAAAAGCCGCTGGCGTTCCATCAAGACTGCGTAAGCGTGATTTGCCTAAACGCGATGATATTATTTTTGCTGTTCCACGAATGGCAAGATATATAGAAATGTCAGCAAAAGTAGTCTCAATTATGCTTGATTTTGTCGGTGAAGATGATTTGCATGTCTACTCAATCGATGAGTCTTTTCTAAATCTTGGACCCTATTTAAAGTTCTATAAAAAGACCCCTCGACAATTAGTCCGCATGATTCTTGAGAAAATACGAAGTGAAACCGGACTATTTGCAACGGCAGGCATTAGCGAGAATCTTTTTTTAGCAAAATCAGCTCTCGAATTTGAAGGCAAAAAGAGTATGGATGCCATCGGTGAATGGACAAAAAACGATGTTCAAACTAAGCTATGGCCCGTATCTCCCCTTTCAGAAATGTGGGGCATATCCGGCGGGCTACAAAAACGCCTAAATGAAATTGGCATTGAATCTATCGGCGAACTGGCCAATGCGCCCGAGGAATTATTAATCAAATACTTTGGAGTCATCGGCAAAGACTTACGAGACCACGTTAATGGTATCGATGACTCCAACATTCGCGAAAAGTATATTCCTAAAGAAACATCGCTTTCTACCGGCCAGTCTCTTTTTCGCGATTATAAAAAAAGCGAGATGCCAGTAATTATTCGTGAGATGAGTGATGATTTAGCTTTAAGACTTCGCCTCGAAGGCAAGAAAACAGGCCTTGTATCTTTGATAATTGGATATTCTTATGATTATGGTGGATGGTTTTCGCGACAACTAAGTCTTGTTAAATCAACAAGTGAAAATGACATTATTTATGATGGTCTAATGTCTTTATTTCAAAAGTTTTGTGAAGATAAACCAATTCGCCGCATCGATATTGCGTTTGGAAAGTTAAGTTTTGATGATGTCGTACAACTCGATTTATTTCTTGATTCCAAAAAGCAGTTTGGAAAAAGGAAACTTCGCAATGCCTTAGATGAAATTGTTCATAGATTTGGTAGAGATGCCGTTTTACGAGGTAGTGCTTTATTAGAGGAATCAAACGTTATAAAGCGTCACGCTCAAATTGGAGGACATCGCAAATGAGAGGCCGAGGTATGAAAAAGTGGCTACCCTTTTCTTCTTTAGAAGAACAAAAGCCTTCATTGCAGCAAATGAAATATGAAAAGGGTAAGTGCTCAAAACCAAAAATAAGTAGTGACCAGGCCGAACAAATCGACGAACATCTACGCGACTATAAAAATAAAATTTTTCTTATCACTTATTATGAAGATGGTTATCTATTATCGCTTGAGGAATGCATTAAAAAGGTTGATTGTCAAAGCTTATTAATCCGTACAGAAAGCAAGATAATTTCCTTAAAAAATCTTATTAATTTAGAAATTATTAAAATTATCCAATAAAAAGCCCTATTCAATAATTAATATTATGTAGTCATCCCCCGTGACTACACCTCTAGAAGGGCTCGGTTGCCCCCATAACAATATATTGTTCTGAGCCCTTCTTACTTTGTTGAAATAAATTCAGCTAGAGTTTACAATTCAAGCAAGGAAAAAAGATGGCAAACGAACTCGAGCGGGCAATCGTCGGTTTGCAAAAAGGTGATGTGAATCAGCTTGCAATCATTTATAAGCTGACATCTAGAGGCATCTTTACGTTTGTTCTGCCCATCGTTAAAGCGTATGACTTGGCTGAAGATGTCTTGCAGAGCACTTATGTTAGAGCCTATGAAAGCATTACTTCTTATCGACCGGGGACAAATCCAAGAAATTGGCTGTTAACAATTGCAAAAAATCTCGCCTTCAATGAGATTAAAAAGAGAAATCGCGAACCAAGTTATGACTTCAGCGAAGAAAACGTTTCAACAGAAGGCGTCTATGACCTAAATCCTGACCTTGATACTCCAACCATCGACTTAGCAAATCGCGTTCTCAATGAAGGCGAATTGAATATCGTTCTTCTCTACGCCATTGGGGGCTATAAACACCGGGAAATCGCAGAAATACTCGATCTTCCTTTGGGGACCGTTACTAGCAAATACAATGCCGCACTTAAAAAGATAAGGATTGCTTACGAGAAAGAATATGGGAAAAAGTAAAAAGGAAATCTTAAAAAAAATACAGCAGGAAGGTAAAATCATTACTCCTGATGTTTTAGATCAAGTTTATAAGACGATTGGAATCGATCCTTCTCTACTAGGTAAGAAAGAAAAGATTATTGAGAAACGTTTAAAAAGCGAAGCTGATTCTTTTGTGCCTCAAAATCGCGTTCCTATTTATGCGACAGAAGTAAAAACACGCCCATCTTTACGAGCTTTGTTCCAAAAACCTCGCTTTGTATCATTAATGGCTACAGCGATGGTCGCGGTTATATTGTCCATCACTTTTATAACCTTGGGTATTAATGGTTTCTTTGTTGTTGATCCAACCGATACTACTGGCGATTCAAGTAGCGTTTCTTCAACTGCTGTTCCCCTTCCAATCCAAAATGATCAGAAAGTTATTTCAGTCGGGGCCTTGACTTCCAATGTTCTTTTTGACTATAACGAAACAAGCGATGTTAATGGTTATTTCCGTGCTTTAATTGATGAAAGCGATGGCGGAATAATTATCCCGCAAATTTCTCCGTATTTGGAGATGATTGAGCAGTTGATGTCGTCAGAGGGTCAGCTTGAAGTTATTAGTGAGGAATCTGATCGTGAGGAATATGATTACAAGGATATAATTGTTGCTCGCGATACACTAGGTATTGATTTAAACTATATAATTTATTATAGCGTCGATGAGCTGAACGATAATAACGAGATAGCAACTTATCGTTTCAGCGGTGTCATCATTTATGGCGATTCAGACGAAGAATACCAAATTGTAGGTAAGCGTGAAATCGAAGAAGACGAAGCCAAGGTTTCAATGCATATTTATTATAGTGAGGGCGATTATATACACTCTGAATACAAAGAAGAGACCGATGAAGCAAAATATCGCTTTCGGGTTTATGAAAACAATAATCTTATCAGCGACAGTAGTCTCAAGTTCGAAGATGTTGATGGCGAGCTTAAATTGAAATTAGTTTTTGGCGGCGGAGATAATACATATGTATACGATGTTATGCTCGATGAACAAACCCCTTCACTAATCCGCGTTGATTATAAAATTCAACGCAAAGGCCAACCAAATCGCAATGGATATTTGACAATCGAGGTTGTTGTTGATGAAGAAAGTGGAGAAACAAAATACACTATTACCGTCTATCCCAAGGATGGGAATCCCGAGAATCCCCATGACGAGAATCGCGGACATGGGCAAGGTCGTGGTAACGGCAACGGGCAAAGCGATAACTAAATAAATAACAAAAACTCACGAGTTAATCGTGAGTTTTCTTTATGTCTAATATTTTATATTAGAACGCCCAGTTGCCATCTTTAAAGATTTGAACTTTTTTACCGTCTTGGGTCGTGGCGACAATTGAGAGATCTTCACTACCAATCATGAAATCAACATGAATCATCGAATCGTTGACTCCCATTTTCGTTAATTCTTCCTTCGTATATTTTTCATAGTCTTTAACACAGTTGGTGAAGCCCATGCCTAAAGCAAGGTGGCATGATGCGTTTTCATCATATAAAGTGTTCCAGAAAAGGATACCGGAATTACGAATTGGCGAATCGAAAGGCACGAGAGCGACTTCGCCAAGATAAGCCGCAAATTCATCCATTGCGATCATTTGCTTTAATAAGGCCTCATTTTTCTCGGCATGAACCTCGATGGCTTTGCCGTTTTTAAAGACAACGTGGAAATTTTCGATTAATTCGCCTTGATAAGATAAAGGTTTGGTCGAGTAGACAACTCCATCAGCTTTACCTCTTTCTGGCGTCGTGAAACACTCTTCACTGGGAATGTTGGGATTATAGAAAACATTCGAGCCAAGAGTTCTTTCTCCACCACCGAGCCAATTGACATTAGGAAGTAAGCCGACTGTAAAGTCAGTACCGTTTTTGCTCTGATAATGCAAGGTGTCAATTTTCAATGAATTAAGAAATTCACATCTTTTCTTCAAATTGGCGTTGTGGGCGTTCCAGTTATCAATCGGATTGCCTTTGTCGGCTCTAGAAGTATAGAGGATGGCTTCCCATAGTTTTTCGATAGCTTTCCTTTTTGGAAGATCTGGAAAGACCTTTTTCGCCCAAGCGGCACCAGGGACACCCGCGATGGTCCATTGATACTTGTTTTCGCGTTCATCGCGATATGGTTTAAGAATTGGGTAGACGGCTTGGCCGACTTTCGCCAATTTCATTTGGTTTATACCTTTAAGGGCGTCGGGATCTTCACTAAGAAGATAAATCGTGGCCGGTAAGGTCTTAACATAATGCTTTTCCCTTTCGATAATCCAATTAGGAACTTCTGAAAGAGCCTTTATTGATTCCTTTTTGTAGACGATTTTATCAACTGGACTATGTGACCAGCGAACGACAACTGATTTTGCTTTGGCTCTAAACGCCTCAGCCACAACATATTCAACAAATCGCGGTTGATCTAGTTCCGCGTAAATAATAACATCCTGTCCCTTTTGAACGTGCGCGCCGATGCGGACGATAAGCTCGGCATATTTGCGTAAAATTGTAGCTTTCATATTCATACCCCTCGTAATTACTGCGAAAGATATTGTATCATAATAGGTGAAAATTTATTAAAATAAATTAGTAAATAGTGGGAGAACAAAAATATGAAAAAAATGTATAAGGTGTGGGCTATTTGGCAGATATGCGAAGCAATAATTCTTTTGGCTGCCGGTGTATTGACTATCATCTTTTCTGATGATCCCGATTTATATAAATGGATATTCATTGCGATTGGTTCATTTATCATTCTTGATGGTGTATTAAGAGTTCTGATGCCTTTCTTTAATAAAGACCCTGGTGACAACTCATTGTTTACTGGGATTTTTGAATTAACGTTCGGTATTGTAATCGTTCTTCGCTCACAAGCTATTACTGAAATTTTAATGATTTTTATCGCTACTCTTTTACTTGTCGTTGCTCCAATTGCGATTGCCGATGGTGTTCTACGTTTGAAAAGAAAACAGGAAACAATGTTCTTCCCAATTTTAGAATTCATTGCCGCTTTGTTATTTATCACTGTTGGCGTGATAATTCTTGTATCAATCAATAATGCGCAAAATGTTGTTCTCATTGTCATTGGAGCAATTCTTTGCATCCTCGCCCTAGTCGAAATTGCCTTTACCGTTAAAACGCTTGTCAAGGTAAAAGAGCGCAACAAAAAAGAAAAGGACAAAGCCGGACAAGAAGAGAAAAAGAAAATTAGAAAAAAAGATGTTATCAAACCTGAAGTTATTGATGCCGAGGAAGCTTTCCCCATCGACAAGATCGAATAAAGATTGCTAATGAAAAGAGCCTTTAGGCTCTTTTTTCTTATCTGGATACTCCTGTTAACTCTTGAAAATGAGGAAGCGATTCACACCACTCTGCGAATATTCGCCACTCAATTAGTTTGTGATAGCGTCTCTGAAGATACATTGTTTTTAATTGCTGATAATTTGTTGTCATTGTCGCCCCTAAGCAAAAACCGGAAGGAAGAGAGGCGACGATTTCGCGCCACAAGGATTTTTTGCGATTATCGTCATCGTTTAAACTATGATATTCGCTAACCATTTCATTAATAATACTTAGGATTCCACTATTTGTCTCGCTCACGCATTGAGAGGTGATATCAAACTTCAAAAGACAATGCATTGTCGATTGTGAAGAGACGAAATCAAACCAGTGGTATCTTTGGGCTTGTTTCCACCAAAAAAGAGGGGCTGTAACATCCATCTGCACTAAAATACCTTTTAGGTAATTGTCGTGTCCTTCGCCAGATTTTGTCGCACCTAGTTTTGTCGCACGCACAAAATCCTTATCAGTGACTTCGCTGGCATCGATGGCAACGCGCATCGGATTTCCCGAAGCCTTAATCGCTCGATCTAATCCATAAATTTGAGTATTAGTAATTTTAAATTCCATGTTCCATTATCTCCATTAAATTTTCGAAAAGGGCCAGACGCGTTAAGGGGCCAACACCACCCGGCACTGGTGTTTGTAAGCGCACCTTTTGCCCAGGCTTAACATCGCCATATAAAACACCATCAATGCGGTTGATGCCGACATCGACGATGACTGCTTCTTTTTTGAAATCGTATCCATCCACAAGCCATTTTTTCCCAACAGCAGCAACAATTAAGTCAGCGTGTTCTAAATAAAACTTTAGATCCTCAGGTTTCGTTTTCGAATGAAGAATTGTCACGTTGGCGCTTTCTTTTGTTAAAAGGGCAGCCATGGGTTTACCGACAATATTGCTCCGACCAATCACGACCGCGTTTTTCCCCAATAATTCAATATCACTAAACTTTAAATAGTCAATAATTCCTCGAGGAGTACAGGCTTTCAATTTGGATAGTGGGTGAAACCCATCAACATCTTTGCTTGGGTTAATTGCCACCTTTACTTTATCTTCGTTAATATGTTTTGGTAAGGGCATTTGCACAATAAACCCATGAATATCGGAATCGTGATTCAAGGAATTGACAAGTTCTAATACTTCTTGCTCCGAAGTTTCTACTGGAAGCTTAATATGTGTAGCGCGAACGCCCAACTCCTCGGCATCTTTCATTTTGCCGCGAATATATGAATTGGAACCTTCATCTTCATTCACTTGGACGATTGCTAAATGAGGTTTATTTTTCATTAAAGCGACTTTGTCGCGAATCTGGTGTTTACGCATGGCGACATACTCTTTTATTTCCATTTTTAGCCCTCGTTTCTAATATGAAATATTTTAACATTTATAACTATTCTAAAATAGACAAAAATAACGTTTTCACAAAAGGGTGGCAAATCCTCTTAAGAAGCTAATCCAAAGACGATGGAATGGCCCGCTTTTTGTTTCCTGCAGGGTAACTAGTTTCGATTGAGAAAGAATATTTTCAAAATCATCGCTCACCTCTTTAATAATCTTGCTTTGATAAATCCATACACCATTTTCAAAGTGCAAATATAGACTTCGATAATCAAGATTGATCGTGCCAATAGTTAGAAAATCATCATCGGCAAGAAAAACCTTTTGATGAATGAAGCCAGGAATATATTCATAGATTTTGACACCCGCTTCAATAAGGCGCCGGTAATATGATCTAGTGACTTGAAAAACTATCTTTTTATCAGGTATAGCTGGCGTGACAATGCGAACATCAATCCCTTGCTTAGCGGCGTTAGAAAAAGCGATGACCATTTCGTTATCGAGGATAAGATAAGGTGTCGTTATATATATACGTTTTTTAGCCCTTCCCATCATGTTTAAATAAACATTTTCGCCGACCGCCTCATCATCAAGAGGAGTATCGGCATATGGCTGTATATAACCAGAATCGGCAATCTTGTAATCTTTGTTCTTAGATAAGAAGGGTTCTAAATCTTCTATTTTGCCGGTCAGTACACTCCAAAAAGTCAAAAACATTAATGTCATATTCCTCACAGCATCGCCGCGAATCATTAATACGTTATCTTTCCAGTAACCGAAACGAACTTTGAGATTAAAATATTCGTCTGCTAGATTGATACCGCCGGTGAAGGCAGTCGAACCATCAATAACAAGAATTTTTCGATGATCGCGATTATTTATTCGCGCATTTAAAAAGGGAAGAAAACGATTAAATGCAAATGTTTGAATTCCCAATGACCTAAGTTTGCGATCATAGTTGTGGGGCAAACTGGAAATTGAACCCATATCATCATATATGATGCGAACATCAACACCTTGTTTGACCTTAGAAATCAAAATATCGAGAATTTGCGACCACACGCGCCCTTCAGAAATAATAAAGTATTCAATAAATATGAATTTCTTGGCTCTTTCAAGTTCTTTAAGCAAAGTATCCAAAAATGATTCTCCTGATTGAAAATACTTGGCATAACAGTTTTGATATGGACCAAAGCCGGTTGTGTTCTTAATGTATATGCTTTGATTATGGGCATCAAGATTCTCGCTTTTTAATCGTTCAAGAACACCTTCGGTATGTCTTGTTGATTGTTCAATTAAAGCGTGCATTTTCGTCACCATTTTTTTCTGCTTACGATTCATTTTCTTATTGCCAAAAAGAAGATAAAGCATGCCACCAAAAACAGGGAAAATCAAGATTAGAACAAGCCACGAGATTTTGTAACTAGGATTGCTACGATTGCCAATGATAACAAGAACGACAACTACGCTAACAATTAAGAATAGTAAATATATGAAAGGATAATAGTCACGAATATAAATGATGCCCAAAACGATAATTGCTAATTGCGACAAGAAAAGTAAAAAGACAATCAAAAGGCGCCAGAAATGCATTTTTAGAAAATTCTTCATATAAACTTACCGAACATTATTATACGATAACTAAACGAAAAAGAAAAAAGCCCCTTGTGGGGCTATTTGTCATTTTATCGAACTATGCAAAGTTTTGTAGAACGCTAATTAAGATAGCAAAGAAAAAGAAGACGATGGCAAAACCAAATGTCAGCCATGTAATAACTAATTCAGAACCTCTCTCTTTTGTCTTAACAAATATATTAGTTCCGCCACCAGTAATGGCTCCGGAAGCACCTTCTGATTTACCACCTTGTAACAATGACAAGACAATGATAATAAGGGCGACAATTAAGAATATAACATCATACCATTGCATTGTTTTTTCTCCTTTT
>Ga0172381_10008433_pt1 | contig 10074 bp, 9 predicted proteins | sample Leawel6488metaG_FD_119754 | JGI IMG/M metagenome (GOLD analysis project Ga0172381, IMG submission 119754) | Leachate microbial communities from a municipal landfill in Southern Ontario, Canada - Leachate well 64-88 metaG | ecosystem: Engineered > Solid waste > Landfill > Unclassified | place... | reverse complement strand
CCTAGCGCCTAATGGCCTAGAGCCTATTTTTATACCACCCTTATCCCTGTTTTTCTTATTTCGTAAACCATTGGATCTGCTAAATTTTTAAAATCCTCTTCGGTAAAACAATGAGGTTCAATACGGTTGTCTATTTCTTCACGAAAATCCCAAAGTTTCATATAATTTTTACCGAAAGGGTTTTTAAATTTTGGAGAAATGATAGCAGTATCGATATCACTCCATTTATTCGCTTTTCCTTTGGCATATGAACCAAATAAATAAGCTGCCGAAACAGGGTAATTTTCAGCTCTTAGTTTTTTTACAAAACTTTTAACTATTTTTTTTGCTTCTAATTTTGACATAAAGATTTATATAATTTTGTAATTTTTTCCAGTTTATCTTTTGTGTATTTTATTGTACATATTTTATACAGTTTTAATTTTTGTTCGGGGTATCTGGCACGAATATTAAAAGCGTTGATAGTTTTTAATAATTCAAATTCTTCTTTGTTTGGAATAATTTCTGTTAATTTTACTAATCTAAGTAAATCGTGAGTATATGGCGGTTGTTCATTGGTTTTTTGAACCACATAGGCTTTTAAGGTTTTTTCCAAAACAATATGTCCAAAAAACAAGCTCTCTGGGTAACGTTTGATTTTAAAAAGCCCAACCATTGTGTCATAATCTCTTTCAGCTGTTTTTTCCCAATACTTTATTGCGTCGGTAATTTCTTTTTTAGTCATAATATTATTATACCAAAATTTACTTTCAAGTGCTTGTTATTTTTGTTTTTTAGATAAAACAAAACCAGCACACACATTGCTGTGGCGCTGGTGACTTATAATCAAAAGTATATTCTTTTTGTAGCGAAAGTCAAGGGTTTTAGAAAATTCAGCTTTAGCCATTTTTACCACAATCCCAGCCACCAAATTTCCCGCTCTGTTTTCAGGCACAAGTGAAATAGGCGCAAAAAAAATACCTAGTACTAGGATTGGAATCAGTATTTTTTTTAAAACTTTTTTGTTCATTTATTTACTTTACAAACTTTATGAACTTTTTACATTCTACTTATTTATTCTACCACAATTTTTGTTTATTTATCACCCGGTATTTCAATTTTTATTTTTTTACTTTATAACTTTTAACTTTCTACTTTCTACTCCCCCTCCTATTTCCTAAAATAATACTCATAGTAATAACTATTTCGCATTATCGTACTGAATGTCTGGATGTTTACTATTTTTGAATCATAATATTCATAAACAGTGAGCTTTCTATCTTCCATTTTTAATTCATAAGCTGCTATGTCTGCTTTTGCTACACGAATTTCTTTTCCTGTATTAGGATTCACATAACCAAAGGCTCGAGCTATGACATCTGCAATATTCCAAGCAAAAGTTTCTAAGTCTGTACCCTCTACATAGCCATAGGTTTTAGCTAATTCATTGTTGGCCATGATTTGTCTGACGAAGACTGTCTCTATTCCCTCTTTTGAGCGAACGACAGCTAGCTCAGGTGGAGTTAATATTTGACCTAAAATATATCCGCCACCTGTTCCATTTCCGCTTCCATTTCCATTACCTCCCCCGTTGTTATCGTCATCTGAGTCGTCAGTTATTCCACCACCGCCATTTACTGGTGATGTTCTAAAATCTAAAGTATTTCCTGTGACTATTTCGGATGGCACAGAAGAACCTTTTGATGTTCCGTTTGAAATAGTTTCAGCTACCAATCTAAATTCGTATCTAGAAGCTGGACTTAATCCTGATAAAAAGAAATTTAAATCACCGGCAGTATTTGCACTTCTGTTTTTTTCACTTTGGGCTATTTTTATCCAACTCATTGGTTTTTTAGCACCAGAATTTACTGATGATGGTGATACAAAAAAGTTTCCATATGAAGCTGTGGGGCTTATTGGCATAGATTTAGTAGACATTGTGTTTGTTTCTACTTGAGATTCGGTATTTGTTGCTCCAGATATTTCAAAATTATTACCAGACACATATTTTCTATATTCAAAATATGTTTTGATTGGTTTTGTGGAATTGTATGTTCCTTTTAATGTGGCAGAATTCGATGTCATATTCAAAGCTGTCTTGGTCGTCACTTTTATTTGTGCACAATCAGGGCATGGAAGAGTTCTGAATTGTTTCACTTCTTCACTATTCTGTATTCTTTGAATAAGCCTACCAGGTCTTGTACCAGAAAGAATTGCACAATAGTAATATGTAGTGTCGGGGTCTAAGTCAGTCACTACTTGTTGAAAAGTTTGCCCTTCAGTAGTTATTTTTATATCTTGTGTTGAAACTATGTCACTTCCATAAATATCTTCACAGAAAATAGGTTTGGTTGGTGATGCAGAATATCTGAAATATCCTACTGTCGGATATACAATACCATCCACATTGTCTGGATAACCCATTCCTCTTAATGTCGCCCCTGCGTCTGTCACATTTATTGCTGACTCTGTTTTCACCCAGATTTCTGGAGCAGCATTTGAAATAAATGGAACAAAGAGCGAGATCAATAGAATTATTTTTAAGATATTTTTTTGCATTTTATTTTTTTACCCCGAGGTATTCGAGGACATCTAGCTTAAGTTTAATAAACACCAAAGTTTCTTTCGAAGTTGAGAATGACTCCACATCTATTTGATCCATCTTCACCAAAAGGTAAATCCATAGGATCTTCATCACTGGCTCCAGTAGAATTTGTTGCTGTTAACGCTATATCATGTGTCCATCTTGTTCCACAATTTTGATTAGATTTATCTCCAGTTCCATTTCTGTTGTTATAATAATAACTTCCATACATAAATCCTTCATTTTGCCAGTTGCTAAGAGAATATAAGTTAGGCGCTGGGTTGCCTTTAGTGCTTATTGGCATCCAACGAAAATAATGATTTGGTGTAATATATAAAGCATCTAGAGGCTCATCTAGAGAAGGCCAAATAAGAGGTCCAGACCACCAAGTTGGTGCATAAAAATGATCTATTTCAAGTGGGTAAGGTTGCCTGCCAGCATATCTTTCGTACAGATTCCTTTTTTCTTGAGATAATTTATATATAAATGTTTCACAGCCGAATGTCCCTTCTAATAGATCAGTCTTTACATATTCTTTTTCACTTATTGCTTCTTGTTGTAAGTTGGTAATATTTGCAATATCATCACCACTTACAAAATAAGCTGAAAGCCTAGCAAATTCATTGACTTCTGGGCTTGATACATCATCGAGTTGTGCTGGGGTTATTGTACCATTCTCTATATTTTCTTTGAATTTTTGAAGCCTAATAATTATTCCTTTGTTGAAAGTAATTTCATCTACATTTTTTTTGATTAATCCTTCATAACCAACAATCTTTTCAAACATAGCTCGAGCTTCCAATGTAACAGTAGGCATGTAATCTGATGTATTTTGTCCCATAAGATTTGTTCCATTATTAAAATATATATTATTTATCCAAAATTTATAGCTTTCAAAGGTGTTATTCAAAACACCAATTATGCCTGCACGATCTCTAATTTGTTTTTGGTCATGTGTTATTGTTACATTAAGAATTTTTCCAAGGTATTTTGCAGCATCAGCTCTAGCCTTTATGTCATCTTCCATATTCCCAAAATAAGAAAATAATCCAAATGGATCAATCAAAGAAGTCGCTATGCTTCCGAGCTCTGTTTCCCACCAACCAATATTTTCTTTTCTTTCTCCACCAGTACCGTTAATGGAGTTATACGCAGTTCTTTCCCAATTAGGATTTGGTCCTGGAATACAATAATCAAGTTGACGGATCCATTTTATGTCTTCCTTTAATGCATCATTATAAGAAGCTAATTTGTTTAGATAGATTAATTGTTCATCGATTAGAGCCTGAGTGACACCAGTTTTAATATCAAAACCAGGATGGTCTTTGATCCATTGTGTTGGATTTGGGAATTGAGTACCGGTATTTGGATCTGGTACATCAAACATACTACCTAGACTAGTGTCATTGGTTTCATAAGGATTAATATTAGTAGTATCTAAATATGCCAAACCTTTTTCTGTAAGCATTGAAGAAAGTTTTGCAAGTGAGGCGTCTAATATTGCTGCAATCGCGTCGTTGATCGTTTCTGCATCTAGAAGAGCACGATCTTTATATCCTAAAGTAGTATTTATTTTATTAGCTATTGTAGCTCCTGGAGTTACATATTCCCACTTATTACAACGACGAAGAGGTGAAATTGAACTACCTCGCTGGTTTGGGGTTTTTCCATCTGCGCCAAAAGGACTAGATGTTCGATTTCCATTAGCATCAATATAATAAGTAGTAATATTTGTCTTTGGATCTCCAGGCTTTACTCCTGCGGCCAAGGCAGCTGAATCCTCTTCCCTTGTTACTCCCCATGGATCAGTACATTTTTCATCACCTAGGAATCCATCGGCTTGCTCTAGTCCTGTACGAATACCTTCTGCTACCGACTGGCTAGTACCTTCTAGTCTAGCTCCTAATTCATTTGAAGCCATTAATTGGAAACCAAGTGGATTGTTTGCTGGAATTTGAGTCATTGCTTCCCATGCTCCCCAGCCACCTCTAGAAAAATCTGCACTAAAAGCAAGGACTGAGTTTTCTGGATTTGTCTGTTTAATCATTGTATCCAAGGAATATTCTGCATTTGTAGCAAATTTATTGTTGAAACTATTAGCCACACCGATCATAAAATCTCTACCGAAAGGGTATTTTTTTGCGTCATCTATTTCTAAGCCGAAACTAAGGACTTCATTCTTTGCTATATCACCAAAGAATTGCTTGTAATCAGTGACAAAAGCTGGACCACCCTGGAAGCCGCCTTGTATCCAGTTCACAGTACTCAAAGTTATTTTTTGAATAAGTATTTTTATGACTGCTTTACCGATAGCGTTTAGACAATTGTCATTTTTGTCCATTGAGGCTACGCTTTTTTGTGTGCTAGCTGCTAGTGTTTTGGTTTCTTTAACCACTTTGTCGGTTTCAGATAATTTAGTAAAAACAATTTCATCGACAACGTTTATTTGTGTTGCTTTCGCGGTTTCTATTTTTTCTTCATCTGAGAATGTGGTTGTTGTTTTGGTTACTAAATCTTCTCCTTTACCGAAAAGTTTCTTTATCCCATTACTTAGCATGCTTTTACATCCTGGGAGTTGAGTGATGACTGGAGCGAGCCCCGATATATAGCCAGAAGCTGAAGTAGAAGATCCATCACCAGTACTAAAGCTTCCTGTCCCTCCAAGTATTTCTGTAGTAGATTGAGCGTTAGCTTTTTTCACGAAGTCAGAAAAAGGTAGAATTATTATACTTATAATAATCAACAAGCTAATTGAATTTTTTAAATTTTTCTTCACAATTTTTAATTGTTAATTCGTAATTGATAATTTTAAATTATCCTTAGTTATTATACAACAAATTTTCTAAATCTCCCACATTTGAAATTAATTCATCACTATATTTTTGGTATTGGGAAAGACCAGATAACCCAACGATTGGGTCATTCATAACCTTTGTCATATTTTTCACAGAAATTCCAGTATTGTTTGCGCTATTGGCTATTTTAATATGATAAGAAACTAGGCTTTGTGGCACTGACGTTTTTATTACTTCGCTGGCAAAACCTTGATAGGCTTTAGCAATCTCTGTTAACTTTTCAATATTTTTTGTTTGATCTCCATTTTCACTAGAACCAGCTAATATACTAGTGATTTCAACTTCGTCACCTAAACCTTTTTTTGAGTAAGTCTCAAATATTTTTTTGATAGTTATATAATAGGCTTTTTGTTTATCTATTCCGTCTCCCGTACCTACTCTTGCATCTCCTGTAGAATATTTATCTATAATTGTTGGGTCAACAAGCTTTTGCCCGAGAGCATTTGAAACACTATTGATGGTCTTCGCATCGACTTGCCCACTTTGCTTCATTGCCGCCAAGGAAGTGAAAAATTCTTGAGCGAATTTGTCTGTTTCGGTTAAATCTTGGCTATTTGTTTCATCGTAACCACTTGTTATCTTTAAAATATCCTTTTTTTGTTTAATATAAGTAGCATCAGCTAGGCCATCAAAAGTAGCAGTATTGTTTATGTCTGTCCCCCATAAGGCTTCTTCCCAATCAGCTACTCCATCTAAGTCAGAATCTTTTTTAACCATGTCGTTTATAGTTAAGCCTGTTGTTTGGAGAGAGTTTTCTTTAGTAGCAGAAAAATGATTTTTTTTCGAAATTAGATTGGATATTACAAAAAATAAGACTCCTAAAATTGCTATTACTATTATAGAATAAATAAATTTTTTACTCGGTAAATAATTTTTCATATTTATAAAATAATTATATCATTAACTTATTTTTTATGCTATATTATATGTATGAAAAATATATTTAAAAAGAAAAAAGTTTTAATTTTTTCAATTTTAATACTAATAGGATTTTTTAGTGCTTCCTTTGTTCTTGCCGCTGGTATTTCTTTTTTTGGTGGTAAGATTATATCTGTAACAAATTGCTCATGCAGCGAAGGATCTCAAGTTAATATTACTGGCTACCCATCGATGTTTAGTGGGACATATCTCTATCTTCCCGGTACAACTCAAGTAAGACGTACTGGTAATGTTATGTCTAATAGATTAATTATTGGTCAATATACATCTGATGATAAAACTTGTATGGTTGGTAAAAAACCATATTGTAGTTCTTTGCCTATTTCGAAGGGGACAATGAAGTTAATTAGCACTAATTTTTAGATTTTTTTAGCTAAATTAATCCAGTCTTCTAATTTTAAATTTTCCGCTCTTATGTTCCCCAATTCTACCCCTGAGGTCTTGCCTAGGGGGTAGTTTAAGTATTTTTTTAGGTTTGAAGAGAGTTTTTTACGCTTGTGGGCGAAGCCAGCGTGAACAATTTCCCAGAATTTTTCTTCGAGAGCATTTGCTCCCTCTCCTTCCAGGAGAGGGTTGGGGTGAGGTTTTTTCCCTTCTCCTTGATAAGGAGAGGGGTTAGGGGCGAGGTTCTTAAATTCACCTCTCCCCAACCCTCCCCTGGAAGGGGGAGGGAGAAGTGGAATAAAATTCTTTCTCGAAATATTTTTTATTGCAATTATGGCTGAGTCTACTTTTGGCGCTGGCGAAAAATATCGAGCAGGCACCTTCATAATCATTTTTGGTTCTCCATAAGCTTTAACTGAGATAGAGAGAATACTCTCTTTGCTCTTTTGTCTAGGCCTTGCCTGGACACAGATGCGTTTAGCTACTTCATTTTGCACCATTAATACCATCAAGCTCGGCTGATGTTCTTCTGTTAAAAATTTTTTAATAATTGCACCGGTTATATTATATGGGATGTTTGCAATTAGCTTATAGCTTTCTAGCTTATAGCTTTTTACATTAAAATTCAAAATGTCTTCGTTAAATATAATTAATTTTCCTGCAGAAATTTCTTTTGTGAATTTTTCTTTCAATAATTCAAAAAGTTCGCGATCTTTTTCGATTGCTATTACATGATTACACTTTTCAAGTAATTTTTCTGTCAGTGCTCCTTTGCCTGGGCCAATTTCTAAAATAATATCATCTTGAGATATTTCTCCAGCTTTGACTATTTCTTTCAAAGCCACAACAGATTTTAAAAAATTCTGCCCTAAACTTTTCTTTGCCCGATATTCTTTTTTCTTAAATATTTTTTGCATTTTTAATTGAAAATTCGTAATTGATCATTGTTAATTTATATGTATATCGTCTTCACCCCGGCCTCCTCCCCTTCTTTTTCCAAAATATCTCCAGGAATGTCTGCGATAAATTCTGACGGTGCATTGATTTGTCGTGAACCAAAGATTGTGCGGAAGTCAGCATAACATAAAAACAATTTTTCTTTAGCACGAGTTAGGGCTACATAAAAAAGTCTTCTTTCTTCTTCAGCATCTTCTTTGTTTTTTACTTCGCCGTTGTGTCTGTTGGGGAAGAGCCCGTCTTCTAGTCCGACGATGAAAACGTATTTAAATTCAAGACCCTTTGAGGCGTGCACAGTCATTAATCGAATTGCATTTGATGTTTCTTTTTTTTCTTCATTAATCATAATTGAATCTTGATCACTTGCCAAGGAGGCATCTTCCAATAGTTTTTCAATACCATTACTACCTTCTAATGCATCATATTTAAGTGCTAGAGAAGCAAGTTCTTTAATGTTTTCCAATCTTTCTAAATCTTCTTCGGTGCCAGTAGAGAGTTCTGTTTCTATACCAGTTCTTTTTACAGTAAACTTTATTACTTCCGAAGCTGTTCCTGTTTGTATTTTTTCTTTTATTTCTTCGAGAATTTTATAAAAACCGTCAATCTTTAATTGCATTTTAATTGGTAAACTTTCCTTTTCATTTGAAAACATTTTAGCAATAGTAGTCTTACCAATTCCCCTACCCGGGAAATTTATAATTCTTTTTATATCAGAAAGACTTTCAGGATTAAGTGAGGCTCTTAAGTAAGCCAAGGTGTCTTTAATTTCTTTTCTTTCAAAAAATTTAACTCCTAAAACTTGATACGGAATATTATAACGAAGCATGGCTTCTTCCAACACGCGAGATTGAAAATTTGCACGGTAAAGTACTGCTATATTGGACAAGCCTAAAGATGTTTCCTTCTCGCGGGTAGTAATTTCAGACAATCTTGTGGATTTTTCTTTGCGGGGTCTCTCGCAGGCCGACGGGCCGAGAGTGAGCGCTCCGCTAGCAAGCGGAGACAGCGACCGCGCAAAGGAAGAATCCTCAGGGTTGTCTAGGGAAGAATTTATAGAGTTATCTATAATTTCTAAAATCTTTGTAGCCACGAAATCTGCTTCATCTGTTTCATCTATGGCTTCATATAGAGAAATTTTTTCTCCAGTTTCATTTTTAGTAAATAAATTTTTATCTGGACGATATTGGTTTTTTTTAATTATTTCATTGGCTGCTTCTAGTATGTTTTTTGTAGAGCGATAATTTTCTTCAAGCATGATTATCTTTGTATTTGGATAATCTTTTTCAAAATTTAAAATATTTTTTAAATTCGCCCCACGCCATGAATATATATTTTGGTCCGCATCTCCAACCACACAAATATTCTGATTATTTTCAGAAAGTAATTTAGACATTAAATATTGGACCTCATTAGTATCTTGATACTCATCAATGTGAATATATTCCCATTTTTCTTGATAAATTTTCCTTATTACTTCATTTTCTTTTAATAATCTAGTTGCTTTCAAGAGTAAATCATCAAAGTCTAATGAATTTTCTTTTATTTTTTTCTTTTCATATAGATTCCAGACCTGGGCCACGACCTTATTTAAATAGTTTGACCCGAAAGCATTAGGGCTATTATAGCTTTCTATATATTCAACCATGTTAGTAAATTTACCTTTTTCTCTAGATATTATACCCTTAATTTTTTTAGGTTCATATTGCTTGGGGTCCAGGCCAATTTCTTTTAAGGCTTCTTTAATAAGAGAGACAGAATCCCCTTCGTCTAAAATTGTGAAGTGTTTAGTCACTCCAACAGCGCTAGAATTTTCTTTTATGATATGAACTCCCAAGGAGTGAAAAGTACTAACAAAAGGAATTTTGTTTTGCCCTTTGGCATTTTTTTCAATTTCAGTAATTATTTTTTCTCGCATTTCCTTAGCCGCTTTATTGGTGAAGGTAACTGCTAAAATTTTTTCAGGTGCAACTCCTTGTTTTATTAGGTTAACTATTCGGTGAGTGATGGTTTTAGTTTTTCCTGCACCAGCTCCAGCCACAATTAAAAGAGGGCCACTCATGTGAGTCGCTGCTTCCCTTTGTGGGATATTTAATCCTTTTAAGTGTTCATCATTTGAATCCATCCCGTACAAAATAGGACGCGCACACTTACGCTTTCTTGTCCTTTATGTTATTTATAATATATTTTATCATTTTCAAAATTTTTTATTCTTCCTGCGCCCGCGACTTCGTACGGGATCCATAAGTTCAATACTAACACAAAATAAAAAAGTTCCAGAAGGAACTTTTTTATTTTGTGTGTTCTATTTAAAAAATTTTTATATTTCTGCCCTTTTAAATTCACCAGATAATTCCTTCCTTAAATTCTCTGACTCCT
>Ga0172381_10008432_pt1 | contig 10074 bp, 13 predicted proteins | sample Leawel6488metaG_FD_119754 | JGI IMG/M metagenome (GOLD analysis project Ga0172381, IMG submission 119754) | Leachate microbial communities from a municipal landfill in Southern Ontario, Canada - Leachate well 64-88 metaG | ecosystem: Engineered > Solid waste > Landfill > Unclassified | place... | reverse complement strand
TTCCGATTTAAAACGTGCACAGCGGGGAATTACTGACGAACTCAGCAAAATGAACCGGGGAACTAAGGAATATATCGATAAATCTAAAGATTTACAGAAGGTTTCTACCGAAATATCGAAAGTTAAGCAGGAAATGTCGGGCACCTCCGAAAAAACAAGTGCATTTGGTGGCTCCTTAAACAAGATTACCTCGTTTGCCTCAAAAGCGCTTGTTGGGGTAGGCGCATTTTTTGGTGTTGTTAAGGGTGGAGAAGCCATAATTAAGAGCGCCCAGGCAACATCCGATAAATGGGAAGCATCCCTGGGAGGTGTAAAAAATGCAATGGATTATTTAAAAAAATCAATTGCAACGCTCGATTTCAGTAATTTCTTTAAAAATTTATCCAATGCCTACGATATTGGTAAAAAATATATCGAGATGTTGGATGATCTTGGTGATCGTAATCGTTCGTTGGCCATGCAGGAAAAAGATTCGAGAAGATATGTACTCGATCGCATGAAAATACTCAGGGATGAAATGAGTACAAACGAACAGCGAATTAAAGCAGCCGACGAAATACTTGCAAAAGAGGATGAACTTGCTGGAAAGCGAACTACCAATTCAAAAATTGCTTACGATGCACAAATGATGGTTGCTCTTGGGCAAACAAAACTTTCAAAAAGAGATCTCGAGAATTACATGAAGAATTACGATCAGTTAGTTGCAAATATTAAGAAAGGTGAGGAGTATAATAAAAATAAGGAGGAATTAAATGTATTACTTTCTGAGCAACAACGCATATTATCCACCGGAAGAACAACTACATCTCTCGATGATAAAGTAGAAAGTCTTACAAAACAAGTTAGAGGAGCATCTGCGGTAACAATAAAATGGGGAAGCGTAGTATCAGGAATGGGAAAAACAAGCGAAGAAGAATTGGATAAATTAGTATTATTATACGGTAATGTTAAAGATGCCGAAAATTCAGCCCTTGAAAATACCCAGCGGGTTAATTCGCGACGGAGTTCGTTGCTTGCTGAAACTGTTAGAAACGAAAAAAAATCTGGTGATGATGTTGAAAAATTACGGGAAGAAGCTTATAAAAAATCTGTTGAAGTACTTGAACAATCGCATACCTCACAGGTTGCACTCGAAAAAAACAGATTTGCAACTGGTAAAATTAACGAGGAACAATATAATACAAATATCTTAAACCTTGAAGGAATATACCTTCAATCCCGGAAACAGCTACTCGAACAATACGGAAAGGATACTTCAGAAATAGAAAACCAGATTGCCGATAATAATCTGAAAAAAATTGAGGAGCAGAAAAAAGACGAACTTGAGCTCCGTAAAAAATTAGCTAAAGATATTGCTGAATCTGAAAAAGAAGCTTTTGATAATGCCGATAAGGATAATGTATTTACTGCAGATGATGCCGAAAATACATCCCAGCAATTAATAGATAAAAAGCTAGCCGATGATAAGGAAGTAGAAGCATTTATGAAGGAATACCGGGCAGAATCATTTGTTGAACAATATAATCAGCAAATGCAATTCCTAGATCAATTGTATGCCGATGGAAAAATAAAAGCCGAGGAATATGAAATTGCAAAAGTTGCTTTATTAAGTAAGCATGGAGCTGAGTATATTCAAATAGCCCAACAATACCAAGGTACATTATCATCAATGGTTAATGATTTTCAAACTATTGAATCAGCTAATCAGCAAAATAAATATCAAAAAGACCTTAATGACCTAGAAAATTTACACAATAATAAGCTAATATCTGACGATCAATATGAGAGAAAAAAATCAGCACTCGAGAAAAAAAATCAGGAGGAACAAAAGAAATTAAAGAAAAAATATGCATTAATTGAATTGGGTATGAGTATTGCCCAAATTTGGAGTGCAGGCGCTTTGGCCAATGTTAAAGCAATAGCAGCATCTCCATTAACTTTTGGTCAACCTTGGGTTACAATTAATAATATACTTACTGCTGCCCAAATAGCTCTTGCCGTTGGTAAATATGCCGCTGTGCAACAAGCAGCCAAAGGCCGTTATTCGGTAATTGGAGCCGACGATGGCAAATTGTACAACGATGTTCCTTTTGGTGGCGAAATGCGTACCGGTTTGGTTAATAACCAGGTACTTTTAGCCGAAGGCAATAAACCCGAATTGGTAATTGATAACCCTACCCTCCGAAATATCCAGTTTAATGCTCCTGATATCATTCCCCGCATTATGGCCAATAGGGTACAGCAACGTGCTGAAGGAAATTACCCTGAATCAGCTACGTCACAGCAAAACAATTCTAACGATCAATTAATATTAACTCTTATGTCAATGGGCCAAACAATTAATGTGTTAAATAGTAAATTGGATAATTTAAAGGCAAAAGTCGTTATGGATCAGTTTAAGGAGATTGAATCTGAGTACGAAGGAATAAAAAATGATGTTGCAAAAACGTAATTTTATGTATATTCGTTTATCTTTTAACCAAATACAAAAATTATGAAAAAGTTATTATTAATTCTTTTTGCAAGTATTAACACTTTTTGTTATTCGCAGGAAAAGCTTTTTGACGTTTTACCTTTAAATAATGATAAAATTTATTACTCCGGAATAGTAAATGTTGATAGTATAAATGCCTTAGAACTATACCATAGGGGTAAAAAATGGTTTATCGATAGTTTTAATTCAGCAAAAGATGTAATTCAGTTAGATGATAAGGAAAATTTTGAAATAGTTGGGAAAGGTTTTTTCGAAGAATTATGGGCTGTAACATTTTATGCATCAATTCAGGTAAAAGTTTGGCAAACAATTAGAATACAATGCAAGGATGGGCGGTTTAAATACGAATTTTATGATTTTAGGATAAAATACTACGTGCCTGCCGATCAGTATTCAAAATCAGCTGATATTGATATGACATTGGAAGAGTGGGGTACAGGCAGAAAAAGTAATGCCAAAAAGTTTTACGAAAAGGTAAATACTAATGTTAATGAGTTAAAACTTGATTTAATTAAAAAAATGAGATCAAAAGTTCAAAATGATAATTGGTAAACAAAAAACCCCGGGTCATTCACTCGGGGTTTTTTGTTTAAGCAATTCGATTTGCTTTCGTATTTTAATAGTATAATCCTTCATCGCTTCTTCGATGCAATCCTGCCGTACTGGTTTTATACCAGTGGCTTTCTTGAATTCCACTATTGCCCTGTCTAAATCAATTACAACATTTGAGTTGACTTTAAAGCTTATTTGAATTTTATCTGGCATATATGTAATATTTGCTACAAATATAAATATATTTTATTTTATTAAATATATTTATTTGAAATATAAAGAAAGATTTTTATATTTGCAGGGTAATTTTTAACTAAATAATTTTATGGAAACAAAAACAACTGTAGTAGCAAAAATCAATGACATTGACATTGTTATCATTCAAAATGGTAACGATATGGTTCCGGTAAAACCAATTTGTGAAGCTTTGGGCATTGCTCCAAATAGCCAAATTGAAAAAATTAAAGAGGATGAAATTTTGGGTTCAACTAGTATGCTGTGCATATCAGTTGGAGCTGATGGAAAAGATCGTGAAATGTTTTCCATCCCGTTCAAATTTGTTTTTGGGTGGTTATTTACTATCGATCCTTCCAGGGTAAAACCAGAAGCTAAAGAAGCCGTAATAAAATACAAATTGGCTTGTTACGAGGCTTTATTTGATCATTTTGTTGGTGCTAAGAAGTTCCTCGAAGTGAAGGAAAAGGAAACGGAACGGTTAATAACTGATCTGAAGCAGGCAAATAAAAATTATTTTACTGCCAAAAATCTTAAACGCGATGCTGAGGGCAATCTTGAGAAGCTTTCGAAGGTAACTTATCAGGAGTATTTGAAAAACAATTGCCAACTGATATTGCCATTTGAAGGAGAAAATTAAAAACAAACAGCCCCGGCATTAACGGTATTGGACTACCTGCCGGGGCCTAAAAACAAAATTATGGAAGCAAAATTAGCAGAAAATATCGAAATAAACGGTGTAGTACTCACACAAAAATGTTTGGGTCAGTTAAACCAGTTCCAAAACGAAAAAAATAACTACCTGCTCGAGCAAATAGTACAGCTTGGCGAAATAAGCGATTACCTGAGCAAACGCCTTTTTGGCGGCTGTCCCGCAGAGGAGGAAGATACCGCGTACACCGCTCGCTTAATTGCCAACCTGGCGTTTTTAAAAGATCACCTTCGGAATTTATCGAACCCTGCGTAAATAATCCCACCCCGGTACCCCACCGGGGTTTTTTATTTCCCCCCTTTCCCTTTGTCCTTTAATCTCTTCCCCTCATTCGCCAAATTTGAGCTTTAATCTAAATAAACCTCAAATTTCAAAACCATGAAAAAACTCATTCTCCTCTCATTTTTTGCATGCCTCATGTTTGCAACCTATAACACTTTTGCGCAGGATCCGGTTCCGGTGCCAACCGATACCACCCAGGTAGTTGTACCCGATGTGCAGGATGTTCCTGCCGATAACCAAGCAACCGCAACAACCATAATGACGGCCTGTGCAATTGCCGGGGCGCTATTCCGGATAATTGTTCAAACCGCCAAGGGTATAAAAAATCCAAACAACGATTCGCCTACAAGCTTTGAATTTGGCTACTGGATAAAGGATAATTTGCTACCCAAAATAATGGTTATACTCACATTTATACTCACACTTACAGCTCCTTTTAAATTGCCCGATAGTACAATAGGCATAGTGGTGCTTGGGATAATTGCATTAGTGGTTGGTTACTTTATCGATCTCTTATCAGACTGGATGCAGAACCTATCCCCTAAAGTTAAATCGTAGCAGCTACAGCCTTATGCTAACCATCCTTAAATTATTTACCGATTTGGCAAAAGCCCTCGGGCTGCCCGTTGCAGTTGTTACCCACGGCGTTGTAATTATACTCGCCGTGGGTAGCACCATCGGGGTTATTGCATTTATGGGGCCGCGTACCCAAAAAATTAACCAGGTACCGGAACTTTTTAAAGCAATAAACCAGGTGGCAATTAACCAACGAGTATCCGATAGTATTTTGTTCGGGTTAAGCAATAAACTGGTAAATAAGGTCGATTCGCTGGCCAAGGCCAATAACCGCACAAACATGCTTTTACGCGAAAAAAATCGCATCGATTCGCTGAAGTTTAGCCGTATTCTTCCTTTAAAGGAAAACGATTTCTTCCAGATCCTCGATCAGTGGTTTTATCGCCTCCAAAGTACCGGCAAACTTGAAAAAAAAAAGCCGATACCGATACCCTTTCGCGCAAATCCCATAACCCAAGCTTTACAATAACAAAGGAAGATGAGTAAAACTGAAGAAATCCTCCAGTCTGTAACCCAACTGAGAAATGACTTTAAAACATTCAATGATATTATTTTACCTGCAATTGAAAAAGCAATTCAGGACCAGGTAAAACCAATAATGGATAAACAAATCGAGTTCGAACGCCGCCTCTCCCTGCTCGAACGTAAAGTGGATAAACACTTAAGCCAATCGGAATGAAAAAACGATTATTAGTTATCCTCGACAGCGGCCATGGTGGAATGGTAAACGGGCAGTATACCACCGCCCCATCAAAAATGCACGAATTCGGCAATGGCGAAATAGCTTACGAAGGCGTAATTAACCGCCGCGTTAAGTCAAAATTAATGGAACTGCTCCTCCAGGAAGGTATTGCATTTAAAGATGTAACCGAGGGCAATTACGATATATCACTGTTTATGCGTACCACGTTGGCCAATAACCTATACGATTTTTATCGCGAAACCCACGAAATGTTATACCTATCAATCCATTCCAATGCCGGAGGCGGGTCAGGTTTCGAGGTTTGGACATCGCCCGGGCAAACCATGAGCGACCAATACGCCGAAATATGGTCCCAGGAGTTAAAAAAAACATTCCCGGGTTTTCCATTTCGTGCCCATATTGCCGATGGAGATCTCGATAAGGAAGAAAAATTTTACGTTCTGGTACATACCATAATGCCCGCCGTACTTGGCGAATTATTGTTTTTCGATAATTACAAGGATTATAAGGTAATTCAGCATCCATTTTACGTCGACCAGGTTGCCCAATCGATCATAAACTTTTTAAAACGCGCCCAAAAAGAACTACTATGAAAACATTTAAACCTTTGCGCCTTTGCGCCTTTGCGTTGATAATGCTGTCATCCTGCTCCCACTGGAACTGGGTAATGAACCATAAACAGGAAATTATTGAGCAGGTATGCACCCCCGACAGTATAACCGAAACCGTCATACAGGATCATTACGTACCGGTTATCCAAATAGATACCGGCATGCTTCAAATCCTAAATCTATATGAAAGCCAGCTCATTGACCTCGAAGATTCGGTAAACAATATGATCGATAGCGGCGTGCGCTCCGATTCCATCCTATTAAACCTGAAGCATTCTAATTTTAAACTCCGATCGGTAATATACGAGCTACGCGAGCTCGCTAAAAATACCAAGGTGCGCGAAATAATAAAAACCAAGCCATACCCGGTATATTTCGATAAGCAAAGCACCCTTACAAAGCTCGACCAGGTACAATCGGCCAATAAAAAAATGAAGACTACCGTATGGGTACTGTCCTTTATAGTGGCCGGATTGATAGGTATTATTGTATACATAATAAAAAAGTAATGGCTGTATATCCTATAAATACTTTAAAAACACGGGTCAACACCTACATTAAAGAAAATGGGCAGCAATTGGTTACCGGCCCTATTTTGCAGGGAATATTACAGGACCTTATCGATAGCCTCAATGCTTTGCTTCCAAAAAGCCCCGTGCCAGGTACATTTAATGCCGGCATGCTCGACGGAACCGGAAGCATTACAATAACGCATAACCTGGGAAGCCTCACTCCTTCAGTAACCCTTTCCGATCCCACAGGGGTACAAATGTTCGAAACAAATGTAATAATGCGAGCTACCGGGGTAAACACATTTAAATTTACTATCATAAGTCCGGAGCCAACCGGCAATTATTCATATTTAATCAAAGAAAAATGAAACGGATTTATATATTTTTCTTATTCTTATTACCGCTTTATGCCGCTGCACAAACCCCATTGTATGGCGACCGCCTTTTTATTTCTGTAGACAAGCAGGATACCCTGAAATTACAATATAAACCCGATGGCATATACTTAACAGGCGATAAACCAATTAAAATCGCTCCTTATACCGAACAATGGGAGGAGGATAGTATAAAATATGGATCCAAATCTTATATAAAAAAAGCAATTCACGATAGCATAGCAACTATTTCGACCAGGGTACCTGAGCTCTCCATCCGGATGGCGAACGATACAACTGTTTATGAAATGACAACCACAAACAATCCATACACACTCAATATTGCATACACAATACGAAGGCCGCACGGTTGCACCCCCATAACCTCTATTAAAGTTAATAATGCGAATTATTCCGTACCTGCAATTAACGAGGATCAAACAATAACGGGTAATCTCTCAATATCATTTCCGGGACCGGGAACTCCGGCGGGTATTCTATATTATCAGAAAAATTTTTTAGTTGCCGTGGCTGCAAGCAAGGACACGGTTAAGCAAAGCATTACATTATCGCAGGCATGGAAGGCTTACATTGTGGCTTTTGATTACCAGCCTGTAAACCCGCTTAATCCATCGAGCTATTTAAGCTCAATTACAACAAAACTATTGCAGAATGGCCAGTGCGAGTTTATTAATTTCGATCCAAACGGTTTTCAGCTAATTATGGCCTTACCCTCTGGATATGATGCAAATCAAAAGGTCATCAATGGTATTACAACCAATATTTTTAAGGAAGCAGAACAGACATATATTAACATAATCAATTCAAGAAACGCAACTCATCAATATAAAGCCTTCTATACAAGTTTTCCATATCTACAACCAATTCAAAAAATAGAGATCCGATGAAATACTTAATATCTATTATATTATTGGTTTTATGTTTATCCTCCCAGGGGCAGGAACCTTACCAATATAAAAAGGGAGAAATTACAAAGGTTAAGTTCTCCGTAAATAACATATCCCAATATCGAAATCTATCGATAAAAGGCAATCGTGTTAAGGTTGGCAGTAAATGGATGTATTTTACAGGCGATAGTATTGTTTTATATCGCAATCCCTGCACAACTATTGTGCTCACAATTATTCATGGCAGTTTCAACGGAAGTAGATTGGGCGCGGCCTGTCCATACGATTTTAATTATAATTATAACGATAGTACATCATGCGGACTTTTTTTAAATCGCTCGCAATCGCGGGAACTATAATATTATTTGGTTGTACAAATAAGGTTGGCTCTACTTATTTGGTCGAAGATCAATTAAAGCCTTACGTAGAATCGTTTAATAACGAGTGCCAGATGCGCGGGTACGATCCTGTTCAGCTATCTGTATCAATTAAATGCGTTAAGTTCCCTGGATCGTTGGACAATCAACAATTTAAATTTAATACCCAACAGCCATTTGGTCCGGATTGGGTCGGAGTTGCGTTAACCAATAACCAGACCGGCGAAAAGTATGTATTCATTAATCCATCGCAATGGTATATGAGCGATCGAACGGGTAAGGAAATAATAGTCTATCACGAATTATTTCATGCATATTTCGGGTTGCCCCATTCAGATAACGAAATTTTAAAACCAAGCCCGACGGATGCGGATGCAGCTTATTATTTGAAAAATAGAAATGCAGTACTGGATAAAGTTTTTGAACAGGTTAAAGAATATTTTAAAAAATGACCCCGACATTAAATATTGAAGCAACTTTAACTCCAAATCAGATTGGCATCATTGTCTATAAGCATAAGACTAAATGGATTAATATCCTTAAAAGACATGTTTTTAATGATCATGATATTGAAGACTGCTTTCAAGACTGCGTGATTGGCTTACTTAAAAAAAATATTCCTGCAGAGAATTCATTAAATTATTTGTCGACGTGTTTTTGGAATTTTGGAATTGATCGTGCCAGGGCTTTAAAAAATAAACCACCTAAATTACAAATCGAATACATTCAACCTTTCATGCGATCGGATTATAATCCGGATAACGCAATACTAGATAATGAAACTAATCGGGAAATCGAATTACTATTACAAATATTAGATAAAGTTAAGTTATCTGATATTGTTCGAAAATGTATTGAAATCGTTTATTTAAGTGAAAAAACGTACGAAGAAACTGCTAAGTTATTATCGATATCTCTAAGTTCATTAAAAACAAATATACATCGTGGCATAGAACTAATCCGGATATATATTGATGATAATAACATAAGGAGTTCGCTCTTTAAAAGAAAAGCGGTTGTTTACGGCAATCCGATCGAACAGCATTCAGACGGTCGGGTTAACTTAACCAATGAGGAAGTTGAGTATATACGGGTAAACTGGAACAAGAAAACCAATAACCAGATTTTAACTTATTTGAATCTTCGGAGGGAACGAGTTATATCATTATCAGCATTGAAATATGCTGCAAAATCGATAGTTAAAAGCGAAAAGCGCCAGACCAGGCAGGTAGATGAACTCAACGAATTTGAAAAATCATATTTACAACAGAATTTTAGAACTAAATCTGATGCCTTAATTTCCAACTACTTAAATAAATTAAAGGACCGTTCCAGGGAGTTTGATGCAAACGCAATTTATTTTATTCGTCGATCCCTTGGATTACAAAGATCTGAAGAGGATAAAAAGAATATCCGGGAAATGCATGCTAAACGGGCGCATCGTATATCTAATTCGCGTGATAGCCTTGGTCGATATATTGATCAAGGGAAAAATAGCCGTGAAAAAAAAGGTACAAAAATTACATACGAATTCGGTCATATATCCCCGGTACATGAGCCACGTGCGGGTCGGAAGATTACCAGATATAAAATAAAAGTAAACGGTAAGTGGAAGTATTATTCCAACTACGTTTGGGAATCTGAATTCGGAAAAGTTCCTGAAGGTTTTAAATTGAGGTATAAAGACCATGATCCGAACGAGCCAAGCCTTGAAAAGGTGTGTATTTCAAATATGGAGC
>Ga0172381_10008430_pt1 | contig 10076 bp, 4 predicted proteins | sample Leawel6488metaG_FD_119754 | JGI IMG/M metagenome (GOLD analysis project Ga0172381, IMG submission 119754) | Leachate microbial communities from a municipal landfill in Southern Ontario, Canada - Leachate well 64-88 metaG | ecosystem: Engineered > Solid waste > Landfill > Unclassified | place... | reverse complement strand
TTCTAAATTAGTTTCTTTATATTCTGGTACATACGCAATATCTACAGAACTCTTAAATTTCCAAACAGCAGTCTTAATATCATCATTTTTCATGTATTTAGGAATTCTATCTGGTGGCACAGGATACAAACCTTCATATGTATCTGAAAACATATAATGTTCTTCTTCAGGCCAACCTGTTTTTGCCATATATTTAGCTGTATTATATATAGCATCTTTACTAAATTCACCTTTTTCTATCTTCTGTTTGATTAGATTAATTGCTTCATTTCTCCTCCCCATCATCAAGAGGTTAGCCACATCCTCTGGTATATCCGTAAATTCTCTTTGCCCCTTACTTGTTAGAATAGTAATCCCTAAAAATCCCTCACCACCACCACGAGTAATAAACCCTTGTGGCATTTGTTCTGATGCAAACAATGCCGAAAAAGGTGATTTGAGATTTTTGGGTTCAACGGGGATAAAAGCCCCCTTTCCATAACCACCTGCATCTGCTGATTTATTAATATTTTCAGCCCATTGAGCCAATTGAGTACCAGCCTGATGTATTGATGGTATAAATTGAGCAAATACAGGTCTACGCCAAGCAATACCACCACTTGTATCTGCCCAATATACATCTCTAAGATTACCTGATATGCCACCGAATCTTTCAACCGTTAATGGTTTACCTTGAGCATTAAGCAACCTTGCTCTCTCTGCATTTAACCACACTACATCACGCCCATCAGGACTTGTTAACCGCACTAAACCCTTAGTATTTTCCGCAACATCTCCATTGGATTTATTCTCAATCTTCCAATTATCAATATTTCGTTTTTCGGTATCTAATCGTTTTCCTTCATAGTCCAAATAGACATCCTCTTTCATTCCCGTTGGCATAACTTTCTTATTCAGTTGCAAACCAAACATATCCTTTACAGCATTCTGAACTCTATTCAATAAATATAAAGATGCCTCACTTGACATTTCCTTTGGATTAAATTTAGCTATGCTAATCTCTGGTTGTACAGATAAAACGTTAGCTCTTGCAGCACCACCTGAAATAGCTTCACTACCACCTAAATTCGGATAAATAGTTTGTTTAATAGCTGTATCACTCAATCCTAATGCTTTATAAAATTGTGGCGTTGTTAAAACACTAATTTCATATCCATAATCCATAATGGCCTTGGGAATATCATACGCAGCACCTTTTACAAACTTCGCACCTTTTACCATCCCTAAAGTATACGGAGTTTCATATAATGGGTTTTCTATAATGGCTTTCGGCCTTTCTGCAAACCATGCAACTAAACCAGCAGCTAATGCCACAGGGATGGCAACGGCAGCTTGCATTGTTTCTTCTCGTTGTTCACCTGTTTGTTGAATAGCAACACCAACCCTACGTGTACCATCTACACCTTGTTCAACAATCATTAATGGTATTAATCCTAAATCTACTATCGCTTTTGATAACGCAAAGGCAGGCCAAAATACAGGGGATGTATTCTGTAGTACCTCTTGAGCTAATTTTTCCTCACGCATCATCGTTGCTTCTATCGAACCCTCTGCCTCTCCATACCAAGTAGGCTTTATAGGGACTAATTCTGGAGTTCCTGCCAATCCCCTTAATCCTACTGGTTGCGCAATATTCTTATACCCTTCAGGAATCTTCTGTAATTGCATAGATTTCTGATCATAATAATATCCATATGGGATAGGTCTATCTACTTTATTTATATTATCTATATAATATTCACCAGTACTATAAATATCCCGTTTTGAAACAGGGTCATATGATTTTATACTTAAATCAATTGCAGGTATTGAACGTACAGTATTTGCAATAAAAGCAGCTTGATTTTCCGGTAATTGATAATATGGAGAAGAATATGTTTGCTCAGATAAATATGCTACCCTTTTATTACCATCATCAGGAGATATCATTCCACTAGAAACTATTTGCTGAATTACACCCACACCTAAATAATCACTATCCGTAGCATTTAATGGTATAGGTTTATTAAATTGATCTATGGCAATCTTTGCATTAGCATCGCTTATCTTGCCTTGTAATGCCAAATCACTTATCCATTTAATATTAGAGTCTCTTTGTGCTCTAGTATTTGTTATATCTCTTGATATATTATATATGGCACTTGGGCTTGTAATATATTGCCCACCAAAAGCTAATCCCTCAGCAGCTTTACCAAAATCAATTTGACCAAATCCAGCTTTCCTAATAGCTTCTTGCCCTACGCCAAAAATGTCAGCAATAGATGGTGCTTTTGTAATTGCACCTTTATTAGCTGAAGATATTTGTTCCTGATTATAAATTAATTCAACATACTTTATTAATTTATCATTCCCACTACGATATACTTGTGGTATATCTATTTGCATATTACCATCTTTATCTTTCCACGCAAAACCTTGACCTATTAAAATTGTCTTCGCATTCTCGATTTTATTCTCTAACGAATCTATTCCATCTATTTTAAATATTTCCTGACCAGATTTAGATAAAGAATCATATCCACCAATAACCTCTTTCCCTTTTATTATCTCTCCTGTCTTTGGGTCTTTAGTTTCTAAATATACTGCTTTAGGTATCCATTGACCATCTCCACCTTTTATCCAATTCTTTGACTCTTCAAGAGCCTTATTTAAAGCAGCGTAACCACCTTCAGTGAATACTTTATCAAACTCACTATTAAATGCACCTTTGGGCAATAACGCACCATCATTACTAATAGTAAATATAGACTTTAACGCATCTATCCCACCTTCTTTAACTTTAGTCTTATCCTCATCATTTAAAACATTGTATATGGTCTTTGGTAATAAAGTACCATCGTTTAATTTAACAGGCTCATTTACTTCAGTTCCTTTTTGCTCTTCCTTTTTTGGTTGACCTTCTTTAGGCTTTTCTTCACTCTTTGTCTCAGGCTCTTCCGCCTGTAAACCAATCTTTATTCCTTGTGCCCTTAAATCTTCAATTATTTTTAAAGCAACTGCTGTAACTTCCGCACCACAAGATTCCTGTGTACAAACCCCCCATGCATTCTTCTTATCTGCATCCTTCAATGAATTAAACTTATGATATGTACCGTCCGATTTCACCATAATATATTGCCCATTTTTAGTTTGAGCAACATATTCACCTTCATTTTTCGTATAAATAACAGTATCAGGTTTCAAATCATCCTTCGATTTATCAGGAAAAACTGATAGAGGTTCTCCATATTGTACTAACGGTTTAGTTTGTCCAGAAATTAATTTACCACCACCTATAAACTGTAACCCCAACTCTTGTTTAATTATTGCCTGTTGCGCAGTTTTAAAATCCACACCAACTCTATTACCATTATCATCCAATTTATAATATCCCTTTTTATCAAAATGAATAAGTTCTTCCCTACCTGTCTTACCTGCTTCATAAGGTGGTGCTTCTACAGGCATTTCTTTCCCCAATTGTGATTCTAATTTAACTTCAGTAGTCTTATATTCTCCACTAAATACATATTTATTAGGATATGTATCCAAATCTCTACCAAGTGCTATCACAAATCCGCTAGGATTAAACTTACCATCACTACCTACATGCTGATTACCTATTTGTACAAGCATCTGTGCATTTGTATCAGTCTTATCTTTCTTCAGTGTTTCTTGGGCTTTCCTGAATACTTTTTCTGCATTCTTTTCGTCAACAGAATTATTATCTACAACTATATTATCGCCACTCTTTAATAGCTGTATTGATGAATGTGGCGTAACAACTCCATATGCTTTATCAACTGCATCCGCAACACTTTTAGGTAAAGGTGCATCGGGATACAATGCTTTGATTTGCTTGGCATTCAGTGTTTCACCTGACGGTAATTTTATGGATACTACCTTACCATTCCTTAATGTGTATACTTCACCTTGGTATCCTTGAACTTCACGAGTCCAATTCCTTATAGCTTCTGCTTCAAGCGGTGTAAATGTTTTATTATCAACATAAGCCTGTAATCTGCGTTCAATCTCTTTATTAAGAGCATCCAGTGATTCACCAGAACTGGCACTAATTAAATCTGGCAACATTGTAGTATTGGGCATTATATTGATTTTGACTTCAGTTCCTAATCCTAATTCTGGATGATTTTTATTATAATCACCCCAAGGCTCTATTGCTCCCTTATTTTCAGGAGAAAATACAACTAAACTACCAAATGGGTCTGCTGGATTTCTAAATACTAAATCTGTAACAGAGCCACGCTGTATTGTCATGGCTATTCCCGGTGCTGCATTATTAGCAAAATCACCTACGGGAGAACGAAACACTTGCCCCTGCAAACCTAGATTGTTTGTTATTGCAAAACCAGTTGCAGGATTGACTGCTGCCAATACAGCGTTTTGAAAATCCTGTAACCCTTTAGATGTTGTAATGTCAAATGCTTTAGCAGCATTTTGTAAAGCCAAATAATTAGTGTATGCAATGGATTTGGGGTCTGACATATCAGTCCTATTCAAATCCATTGCAGATAGATATGAACTGATAGCACTATCTAGTGGTTTGCCACTGACACCTGCCTTCGCCAATGCTGCTACTTTTTCAGCAGCTAATTCAGTAACAAGTCTCATTCCACCAAGAAACGTAGCTGCATTCTTATAACCTTGCTCCATCAATACTCTGGCAGCAGATTTATTTTCTTCATATCCTTTTCTCATTGCTTCTGCCAGCATAGTTGGGTTTATAACCTGTAATCCCCTTGCACTTATAACAAGTGGTGGGTCTTTTGTAGTAATTAAATTACCTGATTGATCCCTTATTACTTTGCCATCCTCATCTATTGCTGCCCATGAGCCATCTGTCTGCTGTGCACTTACAGGAGTAGGACTTAATTGATATCCTGTATCTGTCATTACAACTGATCTACCAGAGGCCAACGCTGCCTGAACACTTTGTGGCATTACATTGCCATATTCATGATACGTAGCTGCCAAAATTGCTCTATCCGCATATGCCCCAGATTCCGTATCGCTCATTCTAGCAGGTAAACCATATTTGGCTAGAGGAGATTGTGACATTGCAGATAGCAATGCCTCTCCACTAAACCCCCTTGCTTCCAATGCATTTACTAAATCCTGTCCATAATATCCACGCTCTAATAAAGCATCTATTAATTCCTGACCACGCAACTCACTTGGTAAACCTTTCAATAAAGATGGTGCAGCAGTAGTTTTATATACCTTTAATATTGTTGGAACAACCATTGCAGGAGCTACCCTACCCATTTCTGCTGCATATGCTAAAGCAGTTGGAATATTTTCACCTCTAGCTACACTCTCGGCAATCTGAATTGCCATTTGTGATTGTGATGGCATAGAACCGGAATAAGTCCCTGTCATTGGCACACTTGGAATAGGTAAGGCACGGGCAAGACTAACTTGCCCTTCTTGGTCAATTGGTTCTGTATGCCCAGATTGCGCTATTAATGCAGCTTGTGCAGCCGCCCTAGCCTGTGCATCTATTTGAGCCTGTGCAGTCTCAGCAGCTTGTGCTTGTGATGCAAATCCAGCAGCTATACTAGCCGCTGTTGTCACATCCGCCTGCCCCCCTTCGGCTATTGATATCCCAATAGCTTCAGCAGCAGCAGCTCCAGATGGAGCTGACCCTGCGCCTGTACCTGGCCCCACTCCTCCCCAATAGCATATCTTCCCATTGGGTAATATACAACGTGCTATACCAAATAACATACCCATCTATTGCCCTCTTTGAAAAAAGGTGTTTTACTCATAAATTCATCCATAATCTTATTATTGCCTGTTACTATATAAGACAACTTATCTATTTTTACTATTCCCTTGATACGTAATTCTATCATCTTTTCTATAACATTTTTAACCCACATCATAGGTTCAATTCTATTATAATAACTCTCATCAAACATCATACATCTTACGTTCCCTGACATGTCAATTATAATTACCCCTATTGGTACACCATTTTCTGCGATATTGAAGGAATACCCTATGTTAAGTTCCATATTAACTGTTTCTATCATTTTTCACTTCCCAAAAAATATTGGAGGTTTAGGGTTTTGCTGAACAATCTTTTGTTTCCTTTGCCTTGGTATTCTTGGTTGCTGCTGTATCATACTAGCAAAAGGAGATTCTGGCTCATCTTTCTTCATAAACATTATTATAAATATAACTAAAATCGCTAAAGGCACAACCCACCACCATGCCCTCATATAAGCATCAAACCAACCTATAGTAGTTAAGTTAGCATTAAATGCTGTATAGGTATAATTTTGTGTTACTGATTCTTGTATAGTCTTACCTATTGGTGAAACTAAAGCTAATACAAAAATTCCCGATACAAATAGTATAAATTTAATCATCCATTTATCCTGTTACTATCTGCCTCAATAGATATGCCATCTGGAATACTATACCAACTGTGATAGCTAGAAGGGCAAAGCGTATTGTAGTTAGTATCATCTGCAAATCAGAATTACTATCTGCTCCCGTCACAGGGTCTACATCATGGAAAAAAGAGTAATCCCATAACAATGCTTTGCCTATCAGTTTCAACGCATTAGATGCAATATTAATATATGTTAATACCCCACCTGATGGGCTTTGTACAGTCACGATAGAGTGGTCACTCATTCCTTTGACATCATCAGCCTGAGCTTGTGTCATCATTGGAGAACCATCTATAAAATTGCTAAGTGCCCCAATAATTACAAGGATAAGCGTTATACCTATTAACCATCTTGGACTTAACATACTTTATATTACCTTTTTAATTCGTTTATGTCCATAATTTAATAGCGGTTTACAACCCATCCTATGGTTATCATCACTATCAAGAATGCAAATGCAGCCCATATTGGAATCAATGGCGGAGAAAGAAGCGTGCCAAATCCCAAAAACATCACACCTGCCATACCTGTCAACAATAAGTTATTTGATGGTGCTTTCATATAAATAAACATGCATACTCCAATAACCAATAGCATATAACAGGCCAACCAGAATGTAGCCCTTGGCATACTATACGTATCTGCAATCCAATTACCAAATGTGTAGAATGGGAAATTAACCAGACCTAACTCGGATGGCATCATTACCCATTTGCTTCCAGTAACCGTTGGTACGGGAATATTAGCTATCACTGCCCCCGCAGTTGTTGTACCCATCGCAGTCGCTTTCGTACTAGAGTATAGCCCTCCCGATGCACCCCAAGCCGAATAGTAATATGTCGTACCTGCTGTTAAATTGGTTTGAGTATAACTTGCCAATGTACCTGAATAAAGCAGTGTACCATCCACTGTAGTATTAGGATATATTGATGGTGAATATCTGATATACGTTGTAGCAGAACCAACACCTTTAGTCCATACTAATGTAACTGAATTACTATTAGGTATCGCAGCAAAATTGGTTGGTGCACTTATTCCAGATGAAGTTGTAAAAGTCCCCTCAACGCCATACGAAATACCTGCATCATTTTCAATCTGAACATTATAATAATATGTGGTTGCCAGTGCCAGTGTTATTGGTGCTACATACGGAGTATTACCCGTAATATATGTATCATTGACCCATGCAGTCCTTGTATCATAAGCATTAAATCCCACTGCTGTTGCAGGTTGGGAAGTTGTGCCATATCCAAACCTTACATCACAAGCCTGTTCTCCATCATAAACAACTAGGGAATTAAGTTGTGCAGATGTTGTAGCTATACTAGTGGCAGGTTGTATACTAACAGATGGTATACCTATTGTTTTAAAAGATAATTCAGACCCATAATTCCACCCATAAGTATTATTAGCACAAGCACGATAATAATATGTAGTACCTATTGTTAGTCCAGTCACAGCATGAGATAAAGCACCGACCCCATACGTACCATTCTGATACCACCAATTAGCATAACCATTGCCTGGAGTAACATTTGTACTTGCAAGTGGTGTATGTGATGATGTATCCCACACAAAACCTTCTGATCTAACATCATCCCCATTTGTAGATGTAATAGTACCATTTAATGTAGCTGCTGTACCACCAATAGAAGTAGTTGATGATGTTGATAGGTCTGGTGATGTTGGTGGGGTAAAAACAACATCTACTGTTATATATGTTTGCCATACAGCACCAGCAGATGGGGAAACGCTAGTTCCAAAATATGCATCATTAATATTACTAACAGTCCATGCTATACCAGTAGCAGGATTTGTTGTCCAAGTAAACTGATACGTTTGGAACACCCCTCCTGACGTAAGAAATTGGGGTGCTGTCAAATAATCAACACCACCAATATTAACAGCCCCCCATATCTGATTACCAGAGGTCGTAGCAGTACATTTACTATTTACTGTAACCGATATAATAGATGTGACTGGTAACAATGTTGATAAATCCCAAATATGTACACCGCCACTGCTACTATGCACTAATGTAGTACCAAGCCCGTCATCAGATTGCATATTTGTAAAATTAATAGCCCCACCAGTATATGTACCAACTCCACCACCTTCGCCTGTTACTGTTAATGTTGTGGTGCTGGCATGTACAGATGAAGGAATAAATATAAATATTGATGGCATTATAACTATCAATATCATAAATATATAAATAAACCTTCTCATATAATTATCCTCCCCTAAAAACACCCTGCCAGACCAAAATTATTACGCAAATTGCCAAAAGCAACGCACCTATCAGTAAGTCTAGCAATCCTACAAGCATGGCAAGAACAAACATGATAGATGCAATGATAGTGGCTGCTATGGTATGGCCAGGTTGGAAACCCCAACCTGCAATAACTAATGTCATCATAAGCAATCCAGCAAACCCGATAGTTCTTCCATCCACACCAAACACATTTCCTATTGATGTCATAGCTGCAAACGCATCAGCACCAAGCATCGCAGCAGGATTATATACTTGCCTCATTGTCTGTGGATATGTACCAGTTGAAGTAGCAGCAGCGGTAGTTGCTATCTGAAACACATTAGGCCGTAATGAGTCCAATAGCGGTATGCCTGTTGCAAACATCACACCACCCTGTTGATTCAGCACATTGCCCCTTCCTGCAACAGAGGTTATCATAGGTGTATTGTAGAAAGTACCTATCTTCTGAGCTACTGACAGACACCACGAATCTAGTAATGTCATATCTGTACCTTGCCAGTCAGCAGACTGCAAGGGATATTCCATATAAATAGTTCCATCAGCTATATTAGTAAGTCTTAATCTATAAGCACCACCCCATTGCAAAGGAACTACTGATGTAGCCGACAGGTAAATAGACCCCGGCCTTAATCCCCAAGATGCACAAGGAGATTGTGCCTTTACCTCATTATAATAATCAACCAACTGATAAACGAACTTCTGTTTTGAATCCTGCTCTGGATAATAAGGTGGATAAACATTATCATATGCAAATACAAACAACCAGTCTCCTGTTTCCTTGTACCCCATAAAGACTTTACCAAAGTCTACCTGTAGGCATGACCTACCCCACAAATCAAACAAGAAATCGGTATCAGTATCAATCCATGTTAATCCACTATTTGTAGACCTATATCCAGTTCCATATGGATATGTGCCTGTATTAACATTTGCCATTTGTATATAATTAGACGTATCACCCATTAAAGCTTTCACTGTAAAGGCATAGGTTGTATTAGGAGATAATGAAACTTCCTTATCGAACTTAACATTATACCTTGTGGTTGTATTGGATGATATTGGATTAATATTACCTGTATACTGCGCAGGAATTGTACCTGTATTTAGTGCTGCACCATAAGGCAACCCATCAGCACCAACAGCCTGAGTAGTAATCAATACATCACCTGGTGATCCAGTCCTAGTAAACCATAAATCTATAGAAGATAATGTATGGGCAGTAACATTGGTTGTATAGCGTTGGAATGCCCAATTTGACCCGTAAATCTGCCAAGTCGTATTAACCGCAGCAACATTCATTTCCCAAGGCCATTCTACTGATGCGCCACCTGTAGAAAATTGTCTGTTTGCACCATATCCCCATGACCCATTATATCCAGTAGCCCTAAAATTATACATAGTTG
>Ga0172381_10008427_pt1 | contig 10077 bp, 10 predicted proteins | sample Leawel6488metaG_FD_119754 | JGI IMG/M metagenome (GOLD analysis project Ga0172381, IMG submission 119754) | Leachate microbial communities from a municipal landfill in Southern Ontario, Canada - Leachate well 64-88 metaG | ecosystem: Engineered > Solid waste > Landfill > Unclassified | place... | reverse complement strand
TACTGAATTATAGTTTGGCATGGAAAATCTATCAAAAATAATCAACGATCCATTATGCATATTAATTCCATACATAATTCCTCGATCATCTGATAAATCCGATGACACAAACGGAAAAGTAGTTGCTAAAGAAGTCGTATCCATGTTTCGATTAATAGCCAATCTATCTTGACCAAGAGGTAAGGTCGTTAAAAACCCTTCCTCCATTTGCAATGTCGCTTTTTTGCTAATAATCAACAATGAGCCAAGTGCTGCTTCTAAACTTTTATTTGTTTTATCTAGTTCTGCCACCGAGTCTGCTGTTATTGTCACATAAAGTCCAAACTGAAAAAATCTTTCTTCCCCTTTAACTAAATTAGCTTGTAAATTTAAAGCGTCTTCTAATTTTGCCTGTGTTCCGGGATTAACTAATCTACCTCTTTGAATATCGGTGCTCAATTCTGCTTCCATTTCCGTAATTTTTCGTCTCAAATCATCCAAAACTTCTTTCCCATCCGTTGGATAAATAAACATAGAGACGTTTAAAGATGAATCAAAATTAATCAGTGACGACAACCAATTAATTCCCACGAATCGGGGATAAGCGGCCACAAACAAAGTTCGATAATATCTATTATCAATTCTAATGTGATTAAAATCTACTTCCAAAGACGATGGAGCAATAATATCCTTAGTCGTCACCAACCCTTGAGTAAAATCTCTTTTATTCGGATCGATAGCCATTGTTGGTGTCGCTGGAGTTGGTGCTAGACTGTTTGTTGCTGATTTTTTATTAAAAAGTTTCATTTTAATTGTTCTCCTGTCACCATTGGAGCCTGATAATTTACATTTTGAATCTTTTGATTAACGGCTGTTTCTTCATTGTAGGTTCGATAAAAAAGATCAATTATTTCCTTATTACTCAAAGGCGTTATTTCTAATCCTAATCTTGAAAAAAGTCTTAATAAATGATCCCTTTTTGGTTCCAAACTAGCTTTAGCTTTTTCTAAAATATATTCCTTTGTAAACGGAAGTTCTTGATTTTTTCTTTGCGGTAAAAACATTTTTATTCCACCAACTCCACCAGTTTTAATTCCCAATTCTAAAGATGAAAAAGTAATGGCAATATAAAATGATTTTGACAAAATATCACTTTTTTTAACTGTTTCTTCGATAAATTTTCTATATTGACTAATTCTTTCCTTGAGGGCTGGATTTAATTGTTTTTCTTCCATATTCTGTAAATTTTTTAAATAAGAACTTACATCTTTAGCATGCGATTGTATAATAATTTGTATTGGGAAATTTAAAGAATTTATAATTCCTCCATAAGCAAAAACTAAAGCAGACTGTTCTGGTTCTGATAATAAATCAAAGTTAACCGACGATACACTTAATACTGTTGAGCAAGACCCATCCTTCATAATCACGATTCCATCCACCACATCTTCTATTGGCAAATGTTCTTGAGTACTTCCTTTAATAGCAATTTTTAATGGGTCTGTTGGCATATTTTAATTACTAGAAATAATTCTAATTGGTTGAACTATCTGATTTTTTAAATCTATATTAACTCTATCAAAATTATAACCCTCTTTTTCTGCAATTATCAGATATCTACCACTAGCCAAAGGTGTTGTTATTTTAAACTGACCTAAAGAGTTTGTTTTCAATACTCTCGAAGGATTTCCTTGTTCATCTTGAACTTCAATAATTACTCCATCAATTATCCCACCTTCCATATCTGTTGCCATACCTACTACCACATTTGGTATTTCTGGAATATCTGGCATTGGAATAGAACCAAAAACTACTTTTCCTGTCGCTCCTAATTTTTCTGTTTTAAGATTTAAATCTGTCTTTTGGTCTCTCCAGTCTTTCGTTTTTACTTCAACTTTTTCACCTAGTCCTTCTTTTACTACCGGTTTTTCTTGAACAATCACTTTTTCAACCTCAGGTTTTACCTCAAGCTCTATATTAATTTCTTCCTTAGGTCCACCCTTTTTTATTCCAAAGACACCCACTTTATCTTTTAGATCACTTCCCCAAAGATTGGATTTTAATCGCCCTCCAGATACTACAATATCCTCTTCATTTTGTTTTATATTTTTTGTTAAATCTAAATCAAGCCAATTTTTATTAGGTTTTCTCCTGTAAATATAAATTGTTGGTGAATAAATTGCTTTTAAGAAAGAAAGAACCCATACCTCTAATGGCCTATCCTCAAAAGGCACGAAAGCCAAAGCTAATCCTCCTCCAGCAAAAAATAACACCAATGGCCATTTAATTAAAATTATTAATTTAGTTGAATTAATAGCTATTGCTAAAATTATTCCTATTGCTGCCTTTAAAAATTGCTTCAGCGTCATGTCTCCTATGAGTTTAAATTCATAGGATGATATTTGCTGTGGAATCGGATGCTGTTCCATTCTTTAATTCTACCAACAAATTTCAACTTGATAAACCTGATGAACTTTAAAACTTGATAAACTATGGCATGTCTAAATTAGTTATCGTCGATGGTCATGCTATTATTCATCGCGCCTATCATTCGATTCCACCCTTAACCATCAATGGTCAGCCAATTAACGCTCTTTATGGCTTTTATTCTATGTTACTCACCGCCATTAACATACTCCAGCCAAAATATTTAGTCGTCTGCCTCGATTCTCCTGGTCCAAATTTTAGAAACCATGAATTCTTAGGTTATCGGGCCAAACGCAAACCGGCCGACTCTGAGTTAGTGTCTCAACTACCCCTATTAAAATCAACGCTAGAACAGGCAAAAATATCCACTTTTTCTATGGGTGGTTTCGAGGCTGATGATTTAATTGCCGCTATTACTGCTAAAGCTTTAAAAAAAATAAATAAAAAGAAAAGAAAACTAATTAACGAAGTCGTCATTATTACTGGCGATAAAGATTTGATGCAATTAGTCGATAAAAAAGTCTCCCTTTTTGTACCTATTCGTGGACTGTCTGAAACTAAAATATTTAAACCCAAAGATGTTCAAGAAAAACTTGGTGTTTTACCAACGCAAGTTATCGATCTTAAAGCCTTAATGGGGGATATGTCCGACAATTATCCTGGTGTCGCTGGTATTGGCCCAAAAGTAGCGACTGATCTTCTCTCTGAATATCAAAATTTAGATAATATTTATCAAAATCTCAACCAAATCAAACCCTCTATTCGAGAAAAATTAGAAAAAGATAAAAATAACGCATATCTTTCGCAAAAACTAGCCACTCTTGTCAAGAATATTCCTCTCGATTTTAAACTCTCTTCTGCTAAATGGACACCAACTTCTTTTACTAATTTAATTTCTCTTTTTAAAACCTTTAATTTTAAATCTTTAATTCAACGAGTCGAAAAACAAAATCCAGTTAAAATTAATCAATCAAATGAAACCCAAACACACCAAACCTCACTATTCTAAGAAAGCTCCCCTGTCAAGGGGAGATGCCCGCAGGGCAGAGGGGTTTAGCTCCTTGAAAATAGTTTTAGTTCAAGACTACATCAAAGAATTCGGCGGGGCCGAGTCGGTCCTCGAAACCTTATCTGAAATTTTCCCCAATGCTCCAATATATACCACTCTCTATAGACCAGAATTTCTTGGCCCTCACCAATCTCGTCTCCAAAAAAAATGGGGGAGTCGAATTCACCAAAGTTTTTTTCAATATATTCCTTTTGCTCACAAAATAATCAGTCCTCTTCGTCTTTTATCCCCATTTGCCTTTAAATCATTCGATTTTTCTAAATTCGACATTGTGATTACCTCTGCCACTGGTGCCTATTTCCCTAATTTAATTAACAAAAAAAGCGCTAAATTAATTTGTTATTGTCATACTCCACCGCGCTATCTTTATGGCCTTCCTACTGCCCGTAATTTTACTAAAAATAAATTCATTTATGCTTTAATTCAGATCTTAAATCACTTTTTAAGATTCATCGATTTCAAGTCGGCCCAAAATGTTGATCAATTTATTGCCAATTCCCAAACCACTGCCGATCGCATCAAAAAATTTTACCGCCGCGATTGCATCATTATCAATCCACCCATCGAAATAAAAAATATTAAAAATAAAGCCTTCCTGTCAAAGGAGGATGTCGATTTATCAACAGGTGGGTTTTATTTAGCCGGTGGCAGATTGGCTCGTGCTAAACGCTACGATGTTGCCATCAAAGCCTGTAAATTAGCTAAAGTTTCATTAAAAATTTTTGGTAGGGACTTTGCTGGCTATGAATCAGAATTGAAAAAAATTGCCAACCCTACCATTGAATTTCTAGGTGAAATTACTCAAGAACAAAAAGACCTACTTTATTCCCAAGCCCAAGCTTTCATTTTTTGTTCCGACAATGAAGATTTTGGGATGGTACCAGTCGAATCAATGGCCCATGGTTGTCCGGTCATTGCCTATAGAAGTGGGGGAACAACCGAAACCGTCATTGACAACAAAACTGGTGTTTTTTTTGATGAATTAACCGCTAAATCCTGTGCCACTGCCATTCAGAAATTCCAAAAATTAAAAATCAACCCGCAAGATTGTATTTCTCGAGCTTCAGATTTCTCCACTGAAAAATTTGTTTCTAAAATTAAAAAATTAGTTTTTTAATTTTCTTTTAACCATTTTTGCACTTCCAAAGCCGCTAAACATCCTTCACCAGCCGCAATAATTGCCTGTCGGTGATTTTCGTTTACACAATCTCCAGCCGCAAAAACTCCTTCCAAACTAGTCATTGTTACTAATTTTTCATTCTTACCTACTATTATTTGACCTGTCTCTCTTAATTCAACTAATCCCTCTAAAAATTTTGTCGCTGGACTATAACCAATTGCCACAAACATCCCATCCAGTGGCAATATTTTTTCCTCTCCAGTTTTATTATTTAAAACCTTTACTGACTCTAATTTTTCTTCTCCGTTCAATTCTTTTACTTCTGAATTCCATAAAATCTCTATTTTTTCATTTTCCAACACCTTTTTTTGCTCCGCCGCACTAGCCCTAAATTCTTCTTTTCTGACAATCATAAAAACTTTTTTAGTAAATTTAGCCAAAAACACAGCATCTTCACAGGCAGTATCTCCACCACCCACCACTGCCACCGTCTTGTCTCTAAAGAACATTCCATCGCAAGTCGCACAACTACTTATTCCATGTCCAATTAATTCCTTCTCCTTTGGCAATCCTAACCATTTCACCCCCGCTCCAGTCGCTACCATCACAGTTTTGCTTTGTAAAATCTCTCCATTCTCCAACTCAATATTAAAGGCTCCCTTGTCAAGGGGAGATGTCGATTTATCTACAGAGGGGTTTGTTCTTTGAATTTGACGAACTGTCCCATTTTTTATTTCCACCCCCAAATTTTTTACCTGAGTCTGAGTATCCATCATCAGTTTAAAACCGCCGACTCCGTTTGGAAATCCTGGGTAATTTTCAACCATTGGTGTAATTGTTAATTGACCCCCTGGTTGGTTTCCAGCAACAACAACTGTCTTAATATCAGCTCTAGCATGATAAATTGCTGCCGTTAATCCAGCTGGTCCTGAACCGATAATTACACAATCATATTTTATATTTTCATTCATACTCATCATTCTACCAAAAGAGCTTTACTTTTTTTATTTTTTAATCGATACTTAAACAATGTCCAAGAAAACTCATCGAATTGTAAAATTAATTTTTGACCTTATCCAAAACAAGCAAAGATTCTTTTTTTGGATTGGAATGCGCCTTCTTTCCAGTTTTTTACCATTACTTACTATTTATCTTTTTTCTAAAACTATTAACTTAGTAGAAATTAAATCCGATTTTTCCACCATTTTTTTTTCCATCCTAATTATTTTTACTGTTAGAATCGTTGATAATTTTGCTCGCATTAAGTCTGTTACCAAGCTAGATGAATGTGTCAGTGATATTAATTTTGACATTCATAATCACTTCATTAAAAATATTAAGGCCGAAACAAAACTAGAAAGACATGAAAGCCTTCAAATTATCCGTAATTTTTCTGACGCTACCGCTTGGACTTTAAAACTTTTTCGCCAACCAGGAATTGACAGCCTTGTTTCTCTTTGTACCATTCCTTTTATTATTCTTTTTGTTGATTTTAAAGTCTTTATTTTAGAAATTGTCTATATTATCGTTTATTATTTCATTGATCACTACACCACCCAGCATTATATTAGTTTCAAAGATATTCAAAACACAAAAGCTGAAAGTTATTACGCCAAACTACACGAAACAAATGATGTTGATCTTGAACAAAAAACTTTCAGTCGCCATTTTTCTCGTCTCTGCAATTGGTGTTTTAAAGAATGGTTTACTCTCCAAAACACTGCCGTTTTCTTTTACACGCTCATATTCGCTTATTTAATAATGTCTGTTTCAAGTGGCACCAAATTAATCTCTGACCTAGTCTTAATTATGAGCTATATCGCCTCTACTCAGGTTTATTTAAACTCTTTTTCTGAAATTAAAGATAGTCTTGCCGATATGGCTGTTTCTGTTAATCACCTTGCCAAAAATAAATCCATCACCGCCATCGATTTCGACGATCTGGTTTAAAAAAAAGACTTCTCCCTTGTCAAGGGGAGATGTCCCGATTTATCGGGACAGAGGGGTTTGTTCCTTGGTAAAATACATCATATGCCAGAACTTCCCGAAGTTGAAGTCGTCCGTCTCTTCCTTGACCAACATTTAATCAATAAAACTATTTCCAATTTGAAAATTCTTACTCCAAAATCTTTTATTGGCGATCCTAAATTAGTCGAAGGCCAAAAAATCATCAAAACTTCTCGAATTGGTAAACAACTTTCCCTATATTTAGGCAATAATTTAATTCTTCTCTTTCATCTTAAAATGACCGGCCAAATAATTTATTCCCCTCCCTTGTCAAGGGGAGGTCCCGAAGGGGGAGGGGTTTCAAAATTCGGTCATCCAATTGGTGTGAAATCGACTCGTCTCGTTTTTACTTTTTCCGATGGTTCCAAGTTGTTTTTTAATGATCAGCGCAAGTTTGGCTGGGTCAAACTTTTTAATCAGGCTGAGCTTATTGAAGCCCAAAAAAATCTTGGCCTCGATATTTTAAGTTCTAAATTCACTCCCAAATATTTTTATCAACAAATTCAAACCACTTCTCGTCCCATTAAATCAGTTTTACTCGATCAAGCTAAATTTGCTGGCATTGGTAATATTTATGCTAATGATTCTCTTTTTTTAGCCAAAATTAATCCACAAACACCCTCAAACAAAATTAGCTTAAAAAAAGCTTCACTTCTACACCATTTTTTAATTCAAATTATGACTGATTCGATTAAAGCCGGCGGTTCCACTGCTAAAGACAATAAATACATCCGCCCTGATGGCAGCAGTGGTCAACATCAATTTAATTTTCAAGTTTATCAGCGAGCCGGAGAACCATGTTTAGTTTGCCAAACCCCCATCAAAAGGATTAAAATAGGAGGTCGCGGCACTTTTTATTGCCCTAAGTGTCAAAAAAAAATTCGTTAAAAATCTCAATGAAAACAAAAATCATCATTCCTATTGTTGTTCTAAGTTTAATTTTAGTTTCCAAACCAATTTTTGCCAAAGCAGTTACTTCTACTCCTGCGGTTAATCGTAATCAAGTTAGACAAGAAATTAAAGAAGAAAAGCAAGTTAATAATCAAGAAAGCAAACAGGCTCGAATTAAAAATGTCTATGAAGCCATTAAAAATGGTTTAAATAAAAGACATGAAGCTCTATTAAAAATTAAAGCTAAAATAGATGCTCGTATTACTAAAAATCCTATGAATAAGGATCTTGCTAATGCTAAAACTGAATTAGCTAAATTTGCCGCCGCTGAAGCTAAATATCAAACTGATCTTAAAGCTTTAGAATCTAAATTTGAAATCCTTAAGACTTCTACTAAACCATCAGAAATTATTAAAGGTTTAAAAGATTCTACTAATTTGGTTAGACAAGATTTAAATGCTATTAAAAAAGTTTTAACTTCAACTGTTACTGCCTTAGCTAAAGCTCCAAAATTAGAAGTTACTAAAACTGAATAATTATGAAAAATAAAATTCTCTCTCTTTCTGTTCTAATTTTCTCTCTTTTTATTTTTTCTGCTTGTACTCTCAATAATCAAAACAAGACTCAACCATCAGCCAATATAACGCCAGTTGTTCAAGAAACCAGTGATGATACTGAAGCCGAATTACAAAAACAACTAAATGCCGATACCGATACTAATTACGATTCTGATTTAAACAATCTTCAAACAGAATTAGCCAAATAATTTATTTCCAAAATAAAAGCCTCCCTGTCAAGGGAGGTGCCCGCAGGGCGGAGGGTTTTAATTTAACAATTGACAACCTTTCTAATTCGGACTAAAATAGTCCAGTATGAATTTATCAACTAAATCTCGCTATGGACTTCGCGCTCTGACCAATCTTCTTGATCAAGACTGTTGTTGTTCCATCAAACAGATTTCTAAAAAAGAACACATTTCTTCTGATTATTTGGAAAAAATTTTTGCCAAATTAAAAAAAGCCGGCCTTTTAAAAGTTGAAAGGGGAGCTTGTGGTGGTTATTCTCTCAGTCGCGACCCAAAAAAAATTACCTTAGGTGAAGTTATTAATGCTTTGGAAAAACCAGAATTCATTTGTCCAGATTTTTGTGATTGTCAAAGCAAATCAGTTTGGCAAAAAATCCAATCCGGTTTCAGTCATGTTTTAAATTCTATTACTCTCGACCAATTGGCCATTTCCAAAAACAAATCAGTCTATCTTGATTATGCTGCTTCTACTCCTGTTGACCCTGAAGTTTTAAATACCATGCTCCCTTATTTTGATTTTTCTTTTTGTGGCAACACCATGTCACTCCATCAAATGGGCAGTACTGCCTCTCAAGTTGTCGAATCCTGTCGTGTATCATTTGCTGATATTTTAAAAGTTCAACCCCAAGAAATTATTTTTACTGGCTCGGCCACCGAAAGCAACAACACTGTTTTAAAAGGAATTGCTTTTGCTAATAAATCAAAAGGTAAACATATTATTATTTCTTCTATTGAACATGATTGTGTTTTAAACAGTGCTAAATGGTTAGAAACTCAAGGTTTTGAAATCAATCAAATCTCTGTCGATAAATACGGTCTTTTAAATTTAGATGAGCTTAAAAAAACCATTCGCCCCGATACTATTTTAGTTTCCATTATTCATGGCAACAACGAAATCGGCACTATTCAAGATCTCCAAAGTATCGGCCAAATTTGTCATAATCGCGGAGTTTATTTTCACACCGACGCTTCTCAAAGTTTTACTAAAACTCCCATTGATTTATCTAAATTAAATGTTGATTTATTAACCGCCTCTTCTCATAAGATTTATGGTCCCAAGGGCGCCGCTCTTCTTTATGTCAAATCCGGCACTAAAATCACTCCACTTTTACATGGCGGTGGTCATGAATTTGGTTTTCGATCTTCAACAGTAAATCTTCCTGCCATTGTTGGTTTCACAAAAGCTGTCGAAATTTCTATTAAAAATTTTGATCAAGAAAATAAAAAACTATGTGAACTTAGAGATTATTTAATCAAAAATATTTTAAAAACCATTCCCGAATCTCATCTTAATGGCCATCCTCAAAAACGTCTTTATAATAATATTAATATTTCTTTTGATCATGTTGAAGGGGAATCGCTTCTTTTGGAGTTAGATTTCTATGGCATCGCCGTTTCTACTGGTTCTGCTTGTTCTTCTGCCTCTCTCGAACCGAGCCATGTTCTTTTGGCCACCGGTCTTAAGCCTGAGCAAGCCCATGGTTCTCTTCGTTTTAGTCTTGGTCGTTTCACTACTAAACCAGAAGTTGATTATCTGTTAAAAATTTTACCTCAAGTTATTAATAAATTTAGGCAAATTTCGCCATTTAAAACATAATTATGTACACTCAAAAAGTACTCGAACATTTTAGGACTCCTCACAATTTTGGTTCCATGGAAAATCCCACGACTGTCGGTCAAGTTGGGAATCTTGCCTGTGGTGATGTTATGAAGCTTTATCTAAAAATCGATAAAAATAAAAAAGGGGAAGATTATATTCAAGACATTAAGTTTGAAACC
>Ga0172381_10008426_pt1 | contig 10078 bp, 15 predicted proteins | sample Leawel6488metaG_FD_119754 | JGI IMG/M metagenome (GOLD analysis project Ga0172381, IMG submission 119754) | Leachate microbial communities from a municipal landfill in Southern Ontario, Canada - Leachate well 64-88 metaG | ecosystem: Engineered > Solid waste > Landfill > Unclassified | place... | reverse complement strand
GAGCGCGTTTCGTTTTTCTTCGCCCCCAGCATCATCAGGGAGGCCCTGGGCTCCCAAAGAGAAATTGCCTTCATTTGTACCTCACCCTCCCCAAATTCTCCTGTTTCTCCACAAACCCTCTTAGCGCGTCGATGCACCGGAGCATTGCCTTGACCTTCCGCAGTCCGAGCGTGACCGACTCCTCCTTCCCCATGTAGACGTGCCCCGTATAGATCGTGATCACCGGGGAGCCGTTGAAATCGCCTGTGGTGGTGCGGGGTGGCTTGTCCATGGGCTACTCCTCCGGGACCACATGCTTCGTTGCCGGCCCCTTTAGATATTCGATGAAATCAAGAACTTGATTCCTCTTGTCAGCGTCAAGAGAAGCAAAATCACATGCAGCATGGAAATCACGCGCCATGAAGTAAAGCCGTTTTGCCTCATCTTTTTCGTTGATTTCTTCCATTAACCTTCCGTGTCGATGGACAAGGCATGAAAGGAGAGAATCAACATCGGAAAAGAACTCTCTCAGCGGGCCAGTGAAAATATTATCAGTGCTCATATCACCCCCACACCGGCCCTTTCCCGGCCTCAAACACCAGCCGATGATCCGCCACGTTCCGCGCCGCCTCGCAATGAGTGATGAACGGGAGATATTTTAATTTCGCCAGCTTGAAAAACGCCGGGTAGAAGTTGGCGCACTTCACCTTGTTCTCATCACTCATGGCGCCGTCGATTTCGTCGACGCAGAAGTAATCAAACTCCCGGCCCGACTCTTCCCGGCTCAACAGGGACATGCCGAGAAGGAGGGGAGGGATCGCCCAACTCCGTTGACCGCCCGAAATGGCATCAAGATCAACCTCCCGACCGTCTGGACAGAGGATCACGACCTTGAATATCTCCTTGCCCTGGTCATCCTGTGTCTTGAGGCGAACGGTATAGGGAACATCGAATGCCGTGGTCAACAGGTCGTTCGCGTACTTGATGATCCGGGGGGTTGCCGCACTCACCGCGACGGCCTGATAACCTTTTTCCCCGCAGAAGTTTTGCAGATAACGCCACCGGGCGACTTCGGCGGTGAGGGTTTCCTTTTCTTCCCGGACCTGCTGCAGTTCCTTTTCCGCCTCTTCGATCCGGGTGAGTTCGGCCTTGAGGGTGGCTACCTTCTCGCGGGCGGCCTGAATCTCCCTTTCAATGGCGGGGATCTTCACGGTTTCGAGGTCGGTGATCTCCGTTTGGGTTTGTGAAAGGGATAGCTCGGCGGTGTCATCAACCGTGATCGACTTCAAAAGGCTGTTCTGTGCGAAGATTCGGCCCCCGAGGTCTTTTTCTTTGGCCTCCCATGCCTCTCTTTTGACCGTCCCCTGCTCCGTCACCTCTTGCAGTTGCTTTTCAAGATCCCCCTTCCGTTGTTCGGCAACGGTGATCTCCGGGAGGCGATCCGCGAGGGACTTCTGTTTGAAGATCTCCTGTCGGGCTTGGAACAGGTCATTCTTGTTGCGGGTGAGCATTTCCGCGAGAGACTGATAGGACTGTTGGGCGTTTTTTAGGTCGTGGGTGAGGGTGCGGATCTGAGTATCAAAATCAGCCCGCAGGGCGGCAATCTTTTCCTGTCTGTCCCTCCACGCCCCCGCCGCTTCAGACAGCGAGTGCTGGCGTGTGAGAAGAACGGCCCTTTCCATCGTCAGGGAATTGGTGATTGCAGTCTGCCGCTGCTTCAGGGCTTCTCTCTCTACTGGCAATTTTTCTTTTGCCGCAAGGACCGCCGCTATCGCGCCGCAGGTCGTCTCTTTGCAGTCCTCCTTGATCCCGTCGCCCACCTTGGCCGCAGTTTCAAGGGCCGCGATTCCCGCTTCCAGCCGGGCGATGTACGGATCGTTTTCGTACTCCTTGATCTTCGCTTCGCTGGCCGCGATGTCTTTATTCAAATCGGTGCTTTTCTTGTTGAGGTATGCGATCTCCGGGTCGTTCTCCAGGTCCTTTGCCTGCTGCCGGAGCCCCGCGATCTGTGTTTCGAGCTCATGCACCGCCTGCTGATGGCCCGGCAACTCCTCGTTGATCTTGTCCATCTTCACTTGGAGCTCGACGGCGCGGTCCTCAAGCCCCTTGACTTCCCCGGCGGCCTTCTCGATCACCTCCCGGCCGGCGAGAACCCCGTCAACTTTTGTCAACTCCGCTTTCAGTTCCTTCCAGCGGGTGGTGAGCTTTGCAATCTCCCCCTCGGCGGCGGTCTTCTCTTTTTCGAGCTCCACCGTCAGCCGGTCAATCTGTCCCTGTAAGTCGGTCTTGCGCTGGAGGGCGAGGGCGTTGGCCTGGATGGTGGCTTTCAGGGTGTCGACGGCTTCCCGATTCACAATGAGGAGCCCCTTCAGCCCGGCAAGACTTTCATTCCCCGCCGCTTCTGCTTGAGTGGCCCCGGAAAGATTGAACCTTGTAGCCTCTGCCGAGTCCATGGTGCTCTTGATCGCGGCCATCCTCCCCTCGAACCCCGCCGCCTGCCCCTCGATGATCTCTGCCATTCCCTTCGCCGCCTTGCTCCGGGTGTCCCATAGCTGGAGGTTAAGGTATTCGCGGAGTATGTCCCGGAAGTCGCCGGGTGTCATGTTCTCGATCTGGTCACCGCTCGTTTCCCGGGACCGCTGGGGGGAGAATTGGGCGCGTTTGAAGGTCTCCCACTTCCCGAAAATCTCCGTCACCTTGTCCTCAAAGGCGCTGATCGACGTGGGGCAACAGGAGGTGGGGGAGCCGTCGATGAAGAGAAAGCCTTCCATTTTGTGAGTCTGGGCGTCGATCTTAACGAGGGACCGGTAGTGATGGCCCATGAAGTCGCTTTCAAACTCCTTTTCGGCGTCCCGGGTGTAGCAGTTCGCCCACAGTTTTGTACCGCGGGAGAGGAAACGGGGGTAGTGGTGAAGGCTTTCGATGAGGGTCGATTTTCCGCACCCATTTTGCCCCTCGAAAGTGCTTATCCCCTCCCGGCCGTCGAAGTCGATCACAGCCTCGTCCGGGCCGTCCATAAGGAGGTCGGGACCGGATTTGATGCCGATGAATCCGCGAAGACGTAGTTTCATGGGGCCACCGCCTTTCTCGCTTTTTCCATTAGACCCATGACAAAGGGGGTCTTTCTGTGGGCAGGAAGCTTCTTGAACATATTCTCGCAAGCCGCAAGGTCAGACTTATCCCACGGAAGGACCTGCTCTTTGTCGCTGCCGTAGGCTATCGCAACAATAGAATTACTGGACATTCCGACCTCTCTTTCGATAGTAAAATTACAGCATCCCGCCTGATTGCAGCGATCGGCAAGGAATGAAATATCGTCCATTGCTTGTTCAAGATCCAACTTCATACCCCACCCCCTCTCGCCTGCTGCAACAGCATTTCCGCCGGCGTCTGCTCCAATCGGTCGGCCAGCTCCAGAATCCCCGGGTCAACCTCCTCGCCCTTCAGCTTCGCCTGTTCGAGGATCTTGAGGCGAAGGGTGGGGGCGTCCAGGACCTCGACGGCGCGGACGGTTTCGCGGGGGACGCGGGTGATTCGGATGTCGACGGAGAGGGCGCCCTGCCGGATAAGCTCATCGGTGATTGTCTCCTTATCGAACAGATCCGCCTCATCCTGCCAAACCGTAAAGTCGAGCCTGGCGTGGTCGCCTTCACCGACAAGGCCCGGCAAGCTAAACATTGCCGCCTGTTCGTCGTCGGTGAAATCAACCTTGATCCTCGCCACCTTCCGGCAGGGGGTTTCGATGAAGCGGGATTCCCGGAGATACCCATAATCCGTTTCGTCCGGGTTATCGACTGCCGGAAGAGGATCGGGGGTGAGAGTGTGGACATAGAACCCCTTTGGTTCGAGCTCCCCCCAGTTGGTCCGGTAAGGGCTCCCCGCGTAGAAGGTCCGGTCCCCGAGCTGCTGTTGCATATGGATATGGCCGCAGAGATTCAGGTCCGCCCCGGCAAGGTTAAGTTGATCGATCGATACCTCGATATCATGCCCGGTCAACACCTGCCCCGTGCTCACCTTCGCCCCGGAGATTCCCCCGTGGTAAACGAGGACATGCGGAACGCCGGGATACTCCGCCGCCTGAGCGCCGAACCCCGCAAAGATCCCGGAGAGCGCCTGACCGATCTCTTGATCGGTCTGCGAGACGCCCCCCTGTCCCTGCCAGTACTGTTTTGTCGGCTGGGGGATGAGGGTGAGGATGGCGTCGGCCGAAAGGCTCGTTTTAACGTAAAACAGCCCTCCCGCAAGAATGTATTGTTCCGGCTTTTCCGCCACGATCACCGGGAACTCCCCCCGCGCATATCTCATGATCTTCGGAGCCTCCCCGTCGTGAGAGGGTGTCCCGAGAACAATCGCTACCGGGCAGATGTCCATGAGGGCGGATACGAACCCGATAGCCATCATCGCGGATTGGGAGTCAACCCGGACGTCACGGCTGTCAAAGATGTCGCCGGCGATCACGGCAAGGTCCGGGGCTTCCCGCTGGGCCGTGGTGACGATGGCCTTTAAACAACGGTCGATTTCTTCAATGTCCTTTTCCCGGATATGGAGGTCCGCACAGTGGAGGATTTTCATTCGATCACCTCCTCTGCTTCGGTAACGGTGAGTGGTTCGCGGAGCCTGTCCTTTTCTTTGTCTGCGTTTGCGTACCATTCCCGGACTTTTCCGAGAGTCGTAGAATCATCGACAGCGAATGTTCTCAACCGCCGTTCCCAATGATCCTCGGCAACCTGGACGGTCTGATGAAAGCTGATGATGAACTTCATGCCGCCTTCTCCTTCCCCCCGGTCAAATAGTCGTACAGCTTCAGCCGGTACGCCGGGGTGCATTTTTCGAGAGTTTTCCCTGTGGCCTTGAGTTCGCCGTCAAGGTCACGAGTCCCTGCCATTTCCCGGAGCGTCCGGCACTGTCCATCGGGATCGCTGTTGGTGAAGTCGAGCCTCAGCGATTCGGGAGTCGGCCCCGATGCAAAAGGAGGTTCGTCGTCAGAGGGAAGGGGGGCCGCCATGGTCTGCGATTTATCGAGATGGTAATCAGCATCGACTACGCTGGGGTCATCGGCCTGTGCGCATTTCTCCGCCGGTACGGCCCCATATGTTATAGCAGGTTGCTGTTCCTGATCCTGCGAGGGGCCGTATATGTTGCTGATAAACATCTGCGCTACCTTCCCCTTGATGAATAATTCCCGCGTGAAGCGATCCGTCATATCAGGCCAGTAGACAACCCTGACGGAAACGAACGGCTTTTCGAGTTCGGCCAGCGTGTAGGTCTTCTTGAGCCCAAGAATCCGCTCGGTGACGCGATTTTTTGCCCCAGTGAGAACCATTTTTTGCTGATATTTCTTTTTTCTGATCATCCCTTCATCGACTTTCCATTGGTTCTTTTTGTCGAAAACACCGTTGTAGCTGTTCTCTTGGATAAGGGCCTCAAGCTCGACATCAAGGTCCATCCCTGACCCGTCTGGCAGCCGATATTTCGAGAAACCGTCCGGCAGAACGATTTCCCCGATAATGTCACAGTAAATCCGGTTCTTAAAATTCGGGTCAATCGTAAAGACGGGACGGGACCACATGATGTTGGCATCCTGGGCAAGCCGCTGAAAACCTTGGGCGTGAAATCGCACCCGCTCTTCTCCGGTCAGCTTTTCCTTCCACCTGCCCGATTTTGCGTCATACTGCTTTGAATCGTGTGGGTATACGTCCCCGTCCTTCGGGTGTGGGGAAATTTTTGTGGCCGTGACGATCAGCCGAAAGCCGGCCACAACGTCAGTAATGTTCTGCATGGCCGGGATAAGCATGTGGCATCCCTCGTCCCGGTACTTTTTCAAATCCTTTAATGCCTGTTCATTGATTGTATCCATAATATCCTCCCGCTGGTAAGTGAACGGCCCCCGCTGCTCGGCAGGCTTGGAAGCAATGCGTTGCAGCGGCGGGCTATGGGGCCGTTCGTGGTTTGATCCGCTCCCGCAAGCGGAAAGGGTTATCCAACCAACTTATAAATCACCCGGCTCCTATCGCTCGGGTCGTATTCCGTTTTGATGTCCATCAGGTAAGGCTGAAGCGCCTTTTTTACATCAGCCTTCCTGCCTGTCGAATTGGCGATCCGCATCTGATAGATCACCTCTCCGTTTGAGACCGGGCCTTGGAGTAGCCGGGAATAAAGGCGATGATTTTGCGATCCCGGCTTAAAAAGTGCGTCCGGCCTCGGTCTATCGAGCGGCAGTGTCGCTTGTCGCTGTTGATCCATTTCGCTGAAGGTCATCACTTACCTCCTCAACCCTCTGATACTCGTCACACTCAAGAATCAGGTGCAGCTTGAGCGCGAGCTTGTCTCGTTCTGGTTTCCCGCAGAAGGGGCAGGGGATCATGGTTGCCCCTTATCGATCTGCCGGAGACGGCGGGCGCATTCTTTTGACCCTTGGTGGCGTGTGTGCTCTGGTCCCCGGAAACGTCGCCCCGGTAATACTGAATCACCGGAAGTCCCTCCGCGCAGAAGTTGATACGGATGCCATACTGTCTTGCCGCTCTCCCCGATTTCTTCGTCGTCTACCACAGTGAGTTTCATCATCCCCTCCTCATGACTCTCCTGACCCTGCCATCCTCAAGGATCAGGTTTATTTCGTTTTCACCCGTTTCCAGGGTGTACCTTCCGACGCCCTTCGCCTTTTCTTTGATCTTCGCCTGCTCTTCCACCGTCAGCGGTTTCGGCTTCTCATAGGGCCGGGGAACCGTGTTGTGCGCCCACAAGAGGACGAGCACGTAGGCCAGGGAGGCAAAGGCGATGAGGGCGCGGGTCATGCTTCAGCCTCTCGGAATGCTTCTTTTATCCCCTCAATTCCGGTCGCAAGGGGATATTCTTTTATAAGATGAAATCTCCCCGGACACCCATTTGGACACTTGGTGTCAGTCGATCCTTTCGCGGTCCCGATATGGATCGATTCAGTTCCGCAGAAATGGCACTTCCAGACTCCAGCGTGAACGGCTTCCATGTTCACCCCTCCGCCGGCAGCCCGTCGCTCGTGACGATGCCGGACTTCTTGCTGAAATGGTCATACCGCACTTGATCGTAAGACTGCTTTGCATCGACAAGTGATGCCCTTGTCATTGACCGGTAGAACTTCACTGCGGATACCACGTCTCCCGAGAGCGCAAGCTGTTTGAAATCGTGATACCAGTCGCACTCTTCCGGAGACTTCTTGTGCGGTTTCTTCCGTGTGTGCCGCTCCCCGCTCAGTAGCTCCCCGATCTGTTCATCCGAGAGCTTGCGGGATAACTTGTAGGCCTGCATCCAGAGGGGGAACTCGGATTTTCTGAGGATGATGGAATGGCGTGCGGTATGGAGAAAATCAAGCACGCCCCCGACCACTGCCCCGACGATAAAACTCAAGATGATATATTTGGTCATGATGCCCTCCCTAAAAGTTCGCTATGCTCATGGATGTTGCCGATAACTTTTCCGTACATCGCGTTTGCTTTCGTGAGGGTATCCAGACCCCACATGAAACGGTATCCGTGGTATTCATCCACCATGATTTGTAGCGCAAGGCCATCGCAGTCAAGAATGTCCCCCTCGTAGATTTCCCGCCCGTTCTTGTCGTGGAGGCCGGTGAACTGTTGGCTATCCTGTTGCGATTCCCTTGAATCCAATGGACCGTGGAAAGCTCCCTCGCCCACGAATCCCCAATAGTGAAATCTTGAGAACTTACCATTAAGCCATATTGGTTGCCTGAACTTGATTTCTCGCACTTCTCCCCTCCCTAAAACCCCAAAATCAGGTCTGTTAATTTCTCTACCGCCCGCCGCCAAAGCCGTTTGATTCCGATCCACGCGCACAGGAGAAGAAATACTGCGATCAACCCGAGGTACACGATGCCGACGATCTCGCCAACGGTCATGGCAACCTCCAGATGGTAATGCAGGCCGGGATGATGATGAAGAGCACCGCGAGCGCACAGGCAGCGATACCAAGGCCCTTAATGAATGCCTCGAAGTTCTCCATCCGCCGGTCACATTCAAGGCTGTGGATGATCTCTTGCCGCTCACGGTCCGCCCTGTCCTGATTGGCCTTGTAAATTCCTATGGCTGCGTTTGCGTTCATAGCCTTACTCCTTTTAGGGTGGCGGGAGAGTGTGCGCCCTCCCGCCTGTGGTAGATTCCCGCGCTTTAGGCTTTTGCGCTAACCATCGATCTGCTGGTGATGGTTTTGGTCGTAACTCCGCCGATTTTCCGGCCTCCCTTTGCATGCCGCCTAAAAACGCGGAGGGGAGTGACTTGTTGGGCTTATTTATCAGCCGAACGATGGGGCCGTTATCCAGCCCACAAGGTCCGGGTGCGTCGGATGGCAGTCACCCGAAAAACTTACCGCCATTTCTGGCCGTCAGATACCTCTGACCGCCACCAGCATTCCAAAGAGCGTTACTGCTATGTTGTTGATTAAGAGTTACTGACACCGCGCCGCTGTGCCGTTTACCGCTTCCGTTACCAAATTTCCCCTTGTCGCCCTCGTGCCCGTGCCGTAGAGTCAACCTCGTGTTCCACCTGTGCGATCACTGACCGATCTGCTCGGTACGCGGATCATTGCGGCGGTGGAGCGTGGCGGGGTTATTGCTTTCATGGTGCCTATCATCGTTCCTTGAGACTGTTTACCGTGACAACCGGGATGCCGTTTTCAACCGATACGGTTAATTTCATGAATAATTGTTCGAGTTTCTGCGTCCAGGTCGTCGGAACGGGCGGATTGAAGAACTCCCGGATCTGCGCGTTAAGCAGCGCGACTTTTTCTTTCAGGAAATCATCTGGGTTGCCGTCCTCGTGGAGGTTATCCATCATCACATTGAGGATTGCGTTTTTCTGCGGATCGAGGATATTGAGACTGTAAATGTCGGGGCCGTTGTTCAGATGATTCACCTCAAGGGTGTAGGTTTTCCCGTTGACGATAAATTCGCAGATCCCATAGGGGGAAATATTCATTTCCGCGACCGCTGCCACTCCGCAGCCGACAATAAGCAGTAATGCAAGGGAGAAGATGATTTTACGTTTCATGTTCGTTCCTTTCTTTTGTGGGCGGGCCACAACTGAACCCGCCCAGGTCATAAGATGAGGCCGGTTTCCCGGCTGTTGGTGGGTAGATTAGCCTAAATTAGACTGCTTGTCAAGTCTTATTTGGGGTATTTATCTTGCAAAGCTCTGGAATGGGTGTAGAATGGGGGAAAATAAAAAAGGCAGTCGGTGGCTGCCTTAGTGAAGGGAGACTATAAAATGAGTGCTTCTATTCTTTCTTCCCGCCCCGGATCAGGTGGAACAACTTGCTCGGGTCGGGCGAATGATCACCGCTATCGCAAAATAAGGAGACGGTCCGCATCGCTCTGATGTCCGCTCCTGTCATAATATATCCCTGTAACAGTCTAAAAAGGGCTTGACATTAAGTCTATAAGGGGCTATTATCCCTTCCCATGAGCAAGAAAGAACATCCGCTACAAAAATGGCAGGAGGGTGAAGGGCTGACAAAGAAAGCCCTTGCCGATATTTTGTCGGTGCATTTCTCATATATTACTCACCTTTACCGTAATCCGCATCGCAAACCCTCTCCCTCTCTTGCCCTCCGTATCGAAGAGGCGACCGGCGGGGCCGTGACGCGGATGGAGCTGCTTTACCCCGAACAAAAGGAGCAAGGCCAATGAGCTTGTGCGCTGAAATAACCGTCGATCCCTCCTCGCTTCTGGATCTCCTTGACGAGCTTGTGGAGATCGCCCCCGAAGTGGCAGGCATGGGAACCGCTGAGCTTAACGACTTCACCAAATCAGCCTTTTACGTGCACGGTCAGCCCGCAGTGGGGGCAGATGGTCCCCATGTGGCCGTCTGGAAGCCGTTCAAGCACTACATGCAGTTGCTTCCCGCACTTCGGGCAGGGGAAATCACCTTTAGCGCCTTCGAGGGAATCCTGAAGGCTAAAGCTGGGATTGCGAACGATCCGCGCCATAATGCACCTCCGCAATAAACAAAACAGGGACCCGGTGAGAAGGGAGAGAAATCCCAACTCGTAGGCTGACCGCTACCGGGTCTACTTTAAACCTTTTCGGGCAGTTTTCAACCGTTTTTTGAGG
>Ga0172381_10008423_pt1 | contig 10079 bp, 11 predicted proteins | sample Leawel6488metaG_FD_119754 | JGI IMG/M metagenome (GOLD analysis project Ga0172381, IMG submission 119754) | Leachate microbial communities from a municipal landfill in Southern Ontario, Canada - Leachate well 64-88 metaG | ecosystem: Engineered > Solid waste > Landfill > Unclassified | place... | reverse complement strand
CTTTTATTTTTATTATTTTGTCTGGTTTGGTTGGAGCATTTGCTTGGCTTTTTTATTTTACAGCTTTAAAAATTGGGCCACCGCCGGGGGCGGCGGCACTCGGCCGGTTGAGTGTTGTTTTGATTTTAATCTTGGCAATTTTATTTTTGGGTGAGACTTTGACTTGGAAAACTGGATTGGGAGCTTTATTGATAACTAGTGGCGCAATTCTATTTGCAATTTAAGTCGGATTAAAAAAGTTTAAATTGCAAATCAGGAAAGGAGTGTTAAAATATTTATGTTAAATATTTTAACACTTTCTATTATGAAAAAATTAACTTATTCATTAATATTTCTCTTGTTAATTGTGGCTGGGTGGTTAGTTTATGATTATTACTTTTTCAGCGACCCAGTTGTTACCACAAAGAAATTTTATGAGAATTGGCTTGATGGTGAATATCGTCTTGATGATAATTCTTATCAAAAGAGTGACACCTTAACAGATAATTTAAAAAGAAAAATAAAAGAGGCAATAACTGTTTATGACCAAAACAATTATGATCCAGTGTTGTGTGCTCAGAATAAGCCGGAAAAATTTTTAATTTATGAAGTTGGCAGTAATGACAAAGGGGTTCAAGTTGAAGTGCGAGAGGATTTTTCTGGGGTTATTAAGATAATCCAAATATCCTTAATCAAAATTAATGGGAAGTGGAAGATAGACGATATTTCCTGTGGTAATCCAGGGGTTTCTTTTGAGGTGGATGAACAGAAAAAAGTTGATAATTATATTAGAGAATATATTGCTGAATTGTCGCCCGAAGAACCAGTTTTGGGCGGAGCTTTTCAAGTAAACAATATTACTTTTAGCGAAAATAAAAATGGTTTGGTTGAATATGAAGATGGTCATATTCTATTTCGTGCTGAATTTAGTTATCTGATAGATGAAAACAAAAGTGTCAAAATTAAATCTTTTGAAATTTTGCCAGAAGAAGAGATTGTTTTTTCTGAGATTGGCAACTTGGTAAAAGATGAAGGAGCCGATGGGTGGTCTCTGGTTTATGAAAAACCTGGACAACCAGCTCTTCGGGTGATGCTTCAGTTTGTTCCCAGCAGTCGTTGCCAGGCGATAGATGGTCCGATTGTTTGTAATGATTGGGAAATTGGTAAAAGAGTAAGAATTGACGGCCTCCTCCAAGGAAATAAAGTTCTTGTCAATTTTGCGATAGAAACAGAAGCTTAAAACAGAAACGAAGCAACTCGCGGTTTTTAGCTGATATTTGTTTAATTTTAATTATTGTAAAATTATGAAAAATAAAAAAGAATATCAATCTGGCGAACAAATGGATTTGCCTGAAATTGAAGAAAGAGGCCAAGATTTAGACTTAGATACTAAATTTGAAGAGACTAGAGAAGATGACAAAATCTCAAAACTTGCTAAGGATTATATTCAAAGTAGAACTCCAGAAGATGAGTTAAGAGATAGATGCCCGATTTGTGGTGGCAGTGGCAATTATTGTCCGGCTTGCATTAGGAATGGTTTGATTCCTGATCCCCAAAAAACTAAAGAAGTTAAGTGAATTTAAAATAATTCTTATTAATTCAAATACTAAGAAAGTTTTTTAATCATTAATATTTTTCTGTTATTTAAAACTCAAATATCAGATTCGTTAATGATCAAAGTTGTTGCTTTGATTATTTTTATTGGTTTAATTGGGCGGTCATTAATGTCAATTGTCACTTGTCCGATTTGGTCAACAATCTCTTGACCTTTGATAACTTTGCCGAAAATTGTGTAGTCATTTGGGAGAGGAGTGTCAGCTAGCATAATAAAAAATTGACTACCATTGGTATTGGGGCCAGCATTAGCCATAGCGACAACTCCTTTTTGATAACCGTCTTGGTAAGATTGGGTATCAGAATTTAATTCGTCTTCAAATTGGTAACCTGGGCCGCCAGTGCCACAAGGACCAGTAGTTGGTTGCTTAGATAATTCGGGGGAACAATTAGGGTCGCCACCTTGAATCATAAAACCATTGATAACTCGATGAAAAGTGAGACCGTCATAAAAACCCTCGTTTGCTAATTTTACAAAATTTTCAACAGTTTTGGGAGCATCATTGGGATAAGTTTTAAATTGAATTTCACCCAAATTGGTTTCTAATTTAATAATTGGTGACATATTTAAATTATCGTTAGGACTTGATAAATTATTTTGGCTTACTCCGTAAATTACCAAAACAAGAATTACTAAACCGGCGGCGATTGCCCAAAAGCTATGTTTTTGTTCCATAATTTTACGTGTTATTAATAATGTTTTTGTTATTATAACAAAAATTATAATTTAAATCTAAAATTTGTTCCTATTTTTCAGTTGTTAAATTAGATACGCAAAATTGAAGCCTTTGTTTTATTATGTTAAAATAAAGTTATTATCTAAAAAGAAAAAAATGGCAAAGTTAATTTTTGACATAGAAACAGCTGGTGAAAATTATGATGAAATGGATGAAACGACTTGCGAAATTTTGACCAAATGGATAAAAGAAAGTTGCGAGAATCAAGAAGAATATGATCGTGAACTTGGGAAAATAAAAGACGGCTTAGGCTTTTCTCCTCTAACTGGGCAAATTGTGGCGATTGGTTTATTAGATTATGATAAAAACAAGGGGGTTGTTTACTATCAAGCACCTGACAGTGAAGAAAAAGAATCAGAAGAAAATGATTTTAAATTTAAACCAATGTCTGAGAAAGAAATGTTAGAGCGTTTTTGGCACGGAGCTAAGGAATATGACGAGTTCATTGATTTTAATGGGCGATCATTTGATGTTCCCTTTTTGATTGCTCGTTCGGCGGTTAACAAGGTAAAAATAACGAAAGATTTGATGTCCAATCGTTATCTTAACAGTCAACGTTATGATGCCAAACACGTGGATCTTTTTGACCAGTTATCTTTTTATGGAGCTGTTCGTGGCAAAAATTCTTTGCATTTGTGGTGTCGTGCTTTAGGAATAAAAAGTCCTAAAGGCGATGGTGTTTGTGGTGATGATGTTACCAGACTTTTTCGTGAGAAAAAATACTTAGATATTGCTCGTTATAACGTAGGAGATTTGATTGCCACCAGAGATTTGTATGATCATTGGCAAAAGTATATGCGACTTGATCCAAAGCCGTGATGAAAAAAGAAGAGAAATATTTAAATTGGTTAAGACAAGATAAATACTCTGGTAATCAAATTGCGTCAACTAATTTGGCCAAAGATTTGTCTCGTTTGCGACAAGGTGAACCCATTGACTATGTCATTGGTTGGAAATCGTTTTTGGGTTGCAAAATTGATTTGACTGAACGACCACTTATTCCACGCGAAGAAACTGAATATTGGACGGAAAAAGCAATAACTGAGATAAAAAAAGAAAACAAACGTCAAACAATAAAATGTTTGGATATTTTTGCGGGATCTGGTTGTATTGGTTTAGCTGTTTTAATTAATGTCAATCAAGCTAAAGTGATTTTTGCTGACAAAAATTTGCAAGCACTCAAAACTCTTAAAAAAAATCTCAAACTGAATCGTGATAAAGTTGGGCCTAATCGAGCCAAGATCGTAAGAAGTAACGTTTTTTCTAATGTTAGAGGAACTTTTGATTATATTTTTGCTAACCCTCCATATATTCCACTTGCTCAAAAATTAGCTAGTTCGGTGACAAAATATGAGCCCCGGGAAGCTTTATACGGCGGTCGAGACGGTTTTTTTTATCTTAAAAAATTTTTGAAACAAGCGCCAGCCTATTTGAAAATTAATGGGAAAATTTATCTGGAATTTGGCTATGGACAAAAAAAAGCAGTTGATAAATTTTTAAAAAAAAATAAATATAAATCTTGGCTCTTTGGCAAAGACCAATTTGGTCGTTATCGTTTTGCGATAATTCAAAAATAACGTTAAAATAATAAAAATGAATTATGAAAAATTATGCCAAAGTAGGAAATAAAAGCGGATCTCCAGCTTATCGATCTCCGTCAACATTTAAAATTAGACAATGTCAAAAAAATGATAGATATAGACTGAAAAAGGATTCACTCAAAATTAGAAGAAATGATAACGGGAAAAGATAACAATTATTTTTTAATATTATTTTATTATGGATAACAATTTTAAAAATTCGGCGACATTGATTAGCTTTGTTTTAAGTGGCAGTTTGATTGTCAGCACCTTAATAGGTGCCTACACTTTTTACCGAGTTCGGTCCTTTGATAATGCGTTGGTAGTGACTGGTTCAGCCAAACAGGCTGTCATAGCCGATACTGTTAAATGGATTGCTACTTTCAATCGGGTGGTTGAGCTTGGTAATATGAAGTTTGGTTATGAACAGATGGATCGTGATTTAGATTTAGTCAAGAAATTTTATTTAGATAAAGGTTTTGCTGAAAAAGATTTAACCATCTCTCCAGTTTTTATGGAAGAAGTTTGGGATCCCGATAATCGTGGCGATGCTAAACGTTATATTTTGCGTCGAACGATAGAAATCAACTCAAATGAAGTGGAAAATATTTCAAGTATTGCCAATAATAGCGGAGAATTAATAACGGCAGGAGTTATTTTTTCTACTCAATCTCTTCAATATTTTTATTCCAAATTACCAGAATTGCGTGTCTCTCTTCTCTCGGCGGCTATTGCTGATGCTAAAGCGCGAGCTAGCGAGATAGCCAAGGCGGGGAATAAAAAAATAGGAGGTTTAAAAGCTGCCTCTAGTGGAGTGGTCCAGGTTTTATCGGAGAACTCTATTGAAATTTCTGATTATGGAGCTTATGATACATCAAATATCAATAAGGAAGTCATGGTCACAGTTAAGGCTACTTTTTATCTGAGATAATTTAATCTTTATTTTCTTGCCATCTTGGCTGTTTAAGTGTCACAATAGGGCGTTTTAAACGTTATTTATGAAAGAAGAGGAAAAAATCAAAGGCTTAATAAACAAGGCAAAAAATGGCGATAGTCATGCTTTTGCTAAGGTTTATGAACAATATTTTACACCAATTTATCGCTTTATTTTTTTTAAAGTCGGTAACCGAGAAGAGGCCGAAGATTTGACTCAAATGGTTTTTTTGAAAGCTCTTAAATCATTGGACGGTTTTCATTTTAGGGATAAACCTTTTAGTTCGTGGCTTTATCGAATCGCGAACAATATAGTCATTGACTTTTTTCGCAAAAAGAAAAGTTTGCCAATGTTAGATAACGATCCAGATGATTGGCAAATTGAGTTTATTGATCAAGCCCTAAATCCAGCAGAAGAAGCCGAAGAAATGGAATTGGCTCATTTGGCTAGGCAAGCAATCACAAAGATGAAAGAGCCAGATCGTCAGATTCTAGTGATGCATTATATAGAAGGTCTTTCGTATAGAGATATTGCTGAAATTATAGACAAAAATGAAGCAGCGGTTAGACAAATTAGTTCACGTTCCATCCAGACACTTAAGAGTTTTTTTAAAGATAAAGGATTATTATAATTTACATGGAGAATGAAGACAAAAAATTAAATAAATTATTTTTTATTTTACGTGAAAAATCAAGACCACGTCAGGATTTTTTATGGCAAATCTTAAAAGAATTAAATGAACCAATTTTATCACCCTATTCTTTTTTTGTTGATTTGATCAAAAGACGAAGTTTTATATCTTTTTCCATAATGACTATGGCAATTTTGGTCTTGGGAATATTTGGACGAGATTTTGGCACAAGCGGGGATCCTTTTGCCAACAGCCAAACTCTTCATGCTCAAATTATTCGCGAGGTAGACAAGGTAATTGAGTCAGGTTTTGTTGGAGAGTTGGAAATTTTAGCTGCTGAAGACGCCCTAGCGGCAGAAATTGAAGTTAACGATTTTTTGTTTGATTTAAATAATTTAGAAAATGAATTGTTACCTTAAAAAACTTTTAATATTCGTTTTAGTTATGTTGTCAGCCAATGCTTTGGTTTTACCTGTTTTGGCGATAGAAGAGGCAGAAGCTTTTTCGCTGCCCAATTTTTTACCGTTTTCAAACTCTAATTTGGACGAAACGGCCTCAAGCACAACCCTTTTTGTTTCAACGGCTTCTTCAAGTTTAACAATTGCTACTAGTACAACGACAACGCCACTTACAACAGAAGAATTTTGTCAGAAACTTGAAGAAGCTGTGACAAAACTAGAAACAAGTTATTTGGAAAGACAACAAAATATTAACGCTAATCTTGGCGTGCAAAATCAGAAAATCCAAGAAGAAAGACAAAAATATGACGACCAACGTGCTTGGCTTAGATTGCGTCAAGACTATTATCTTAAAGTTTATTTTGATCGTTTGAATAAAATAGCTGAATCGGATTTGCAAAAAGAAGCAATTGAACAATACAAAAAAAAGGTTAATCTCGCGTTAGAAGAACGCCGTCTTTTGACGGATTTGGCAGTAAAGAATTACCGTTTAGACTTAGATAATTTAAAATCCAAAAAAATGACGGAAATGGAAAGCAGATTGATCAGTTATGAGGAAAAATTAGGAGAAGAAATTCAAAAAGCAGTTGAAATGTGCGGAATTGGAGACGGAATTCAGGCTGAAAACAGTTTGCAAAATCGTTTAGTTAAACTACGTCAAGGTCGGGAAAAAATTTTTAAAGATATAGTTGAAGCTGAAAATGTCATTATTTCAGAACGTGATCGCCAGGTAGCTGAAGCTGAAGTTAAATACAAAAAAGCGGTAGAGCAAGCTAAAGAAGATTTAGTCAAATTCTTAACGGTGGAATAATCAAAACTAAAAAATTTGGATATTTTACCAAATATCCCCCCAAATTTTAAAAAGGAAGGGTTACTTTTGCCTTGGAATAAGTTATAATAAAAAGTAATTATTTGTTGTTTAACTAGTATTAATTTTTTTATGACCAAGGAAAATAAAGTTCAAGATAATCGTGATAAGGAATATATCTTATGGTTTAGAGATTTATCTATTACTGATGTGCCTCTGGTGGGAGGTAAAAATGCCGCCTTGGGTGAGATGGTTAACAATCTAACACCTCTTGGAGTAAAAGTTCCGGATGGTTTTGCCATTACTGCTTATGCTTATAATTATTTTTTGGTAAAGACTGATTTAAAAGAAAGAATCAAAGAAACTTTAGAAGGATTGGACACTCATAATGTGGTTGATTTGCAAAAAAGAGGAGCTCACATTCGATCAATGATTCTTAAGGAAAATTTACCGGCAGATTTAGAAACTGAAATTTTAGCGGCTTATCATCAAATGTCGGAAGAATTTTATCAAACCAAAAATTGTGACGTAGCGGTTCGTTCTTCAGCCACGGCAGAAGATTTGCCGGGAGCTTCTTTTGCTGGCCAACAAGAAACATATCTCAATATTTCGGGCGAAAAAGCCCTTTTAGAAGCTGTAAAAAAATGTTTTGCTTCACTTTTTACTAATCGTGCGATTTCTTATCGAGTAGATAAGGGTTTTTCAATGTTTGATGTGCTTTTGTCGGTTGGGGTACAAAAAATGGTTCGTAGTGATGTCGGTTCTAGCGGGGTAGCCTTTTCAATTGATACAGAAACCGGTTTTAAAAATGTCGTAGTAATCAATTCTGCTTATGGATTGGGTGAGATGGTAGTCCAAGGGCAGATTACACCTGATGAATTTGTGGTTTTTAAACCAACCCTAGAAAAAGGTTATAAAGCAATTTTGTCCAAAACGTTGGGAGAAAAAGACCAAAAAATGATTTATGGAAAAATTGGCACCACGAAAGTGAAAGTCAAAAAAAATGATCGAATCAAATTTAGTTTGGATGATGATGAAATTATTCAATTGGCAACCTGGGTAACTTTAATTGAAAAGTATTTTTCTAAGAAACACAATCGGTATCAGCCAATGGATATTGAATGGGCTAAAGATGGTAAAACCAAAGAATTGTTTATAGTCCAAGCAAGACCTGAGACAATTCACGCTGAAGCTGACCCCAATCTTTATCGCGAATATAAATTATCAAAAAAAGGAATGGAGCTGACGCGCGGTATCGCCATTGGTTCAAAAATTGCTACTGGAAAAGTAAGAATAATTAAGCAGACCAAAGAGATGTCTTCTTTTAAACCAGGAGAAATTTTAGTTACTGAAATTACTGATCCAGATTGGGAGCCAATTATGAAAATTGCTTCAGCTATCATAACCGAAAAAGGTGGTCGGACTAGTCATGCGGCAATTGTTTCTCGTGAATTGGGGGTGCCTTGTATTGTTGGAACTGGTAATGCGACTAAAGTTTTAAAGAACAGCCAAATGGTTACTGTTGATTGTTCTTCTGATAAAGATGGGTTGGTTTATAAAAACGAGATACCGTTTAAAATAATTGAACATCGATTAGATAAAATTCCTTCACCTAAAACCAAAGTGGTTTTAAACGTGGGTTCTCCCGAAGAGGCTATGAAAAATTATTATTTGCCGGTGGCTGGTGTTGGCTTGGGACGATTGGAATTTATTATCACTTCTTATATTAAAATTCACCCAAAGGCTTTGCTTGATTTTGAAAAAATTAAGCGGTCCAAAGATCGTTCGTCGCAAAAAGTGGCAAAGGAGATTGAGGCTTTAACTGAGGAGTATTCCGGTAAGAACAAAAAAGATTTTTATGTGAATGAATTAGCTGAAGGGATCAGTCTAATTGGAGCTGCTTTCTGGCCAAATGAAGTGATTATTCGTTTTTCTGATTTTAAGACAAATGAATATCGGACCTTGATTGGGGGAGAATTTTACGAGCCAGAAGAAGAAAATCCAATGATTGGCTGGCGTGGTGCTTCTCGTTATTATGATCCTAAATTTAGAGATGCTTTTGTGTTAGAAGTGGAAGCCTTAGCCAAAGTTAGAAATGAGCTTGGTTTAACCAATGTTGTAGCTATGGTCCCATTTTGTCGAACCTTGGCAGAAGGACAAGCTGTAATTGATATTATGGCTGAGAATGGTTTAGACCGAGAAAAAGACAAAGATCTAAAAATTTATGTTATGTGTGAAGTTCCTTCTAATGTTATTTTGGTTGATAAATTTTTAGATATCTTTGACGGAATGTCTATTGGTTCTAATGATTTAACTCAATTAACATTAGGTCTTGATCGTGATTCTAGTATTTTGACACATATTGGAAATGAAAATGATCCATCGGTAAAAGATCTAATTAGCGCGGTTATTGAACGTTGTCGCGCTCGTGGTAAATATGTTGGGATATGCGGACAGGCGCCATCTGACTATCCAGAGTTCGCTGAATTTTTAGTCAAAAACGGTATCACTAGTATGTCTTTGAACCCTGATGTGATTATTAAAATGCTTTCAGTGGTTGATAAAGCAGAAAAAATGATTGAAGGTGGAATTAAAAGTTAAATCTTTTTGAGTTATGCCTAAAGTTTTGTTTTTTGAATTAGAGGAATGGCAGAAGGAATATATTAATAAAAAATTTTCAGCGTTGGAAAATAAGATTATAATTGATGGCCCTCTTTTAGCCGAACATTTACCGGTCGAAAATGATGCGGACATAATCTCAATTTTTGTTGATTCGCGTCTAGACGTAGAAACTTTAAATTATTTTCCTAATCTTAAATTATTAGTTACTCGTTCCACTGGTTTTGACCATATCGATTTAGATTTGTGTCGCCAAAGGAATATTCAAGTGGCTAATGTGCCAAGTTATGGAGAAGATACTGTTGCTGAATATACTTTTGCTTTGATTTTGGCTCTCTCGCGAAAGATTTATGAAAGTTATGACCGAATCAGAGAAACTGGTAGCTTTGGTTTGGATGGCTTGCGTGGTTTTGATTTAAAAAATAAAACCTTGGGAGTAATCGGGACTGGTCGAATTGGACGAAATGTTATAGAAATTGCCAGAGGGTTTAATATGAATATTATTGCTTATGATAAATTTCCCAATGAAGAATATGCCAAGCAGATGAACTATCAGTATCTGTCTTTTAAAGATGTTTTGGCAAAAGCTGATATTTTGACTCTTCATATTCCTTATACATCTGAAAATCACCACCTCCTGAATGTTGAATCAATCGCCAAAATGAAAAAGGGGGCCTATTTAATAAATACGGCACGAGGAGGGTTGGTAGAAACTGACG
>Ga0172381_10008422_pt1 | contig 10080 bp, 13 predicted proteins | sample Leawel6488metaG_FD_119754 | JGI IMG/M metagenome (GOLD analysis project Ga0172381, IMG submission 119754) | Leachate microbial communities from a municipal landfill in Southern Ontario, Canada - Leachate well 64-88 metaG | ecosystem: Engineered > Solid waste > Landfill > Unclassified | place... | reverse complement strand
CGCCGACTGGAACTTCTTCTTCTGTTTCCTGTGCATAACGATATCCAGCATTTTCATAGGTAACTGTATCGGCGGTAGCGCCACGAGCAGTTTCCATATAAGTAGGCTGAACATAGAAAATTGAATCACGAGCAGTAGTCATAGCAAACTCATTGAAAAGCTCACCACGAACAGAGTTAGGATAGCCTAAGCGAATAACCTTAAGAACGTTTTGTGGAAGAGTTTTGAAATCGTTTGAAATCTGTTGTTCAGTAAGTTTCTTTAAGAAGGCTTCCTGATTCTCAAGAACGATAGCAGTATTTCTAGCTGATCGTTTATTGGATTCATAGAGTTTATCTAAACCTTCACCTAAATTGGGAACTTTAGACCATTTCTCTAAAAGTTTATCACCAATTTTTTGAGTCTTAATTTCCTTCATCGCAGCAGCTTCTTCAAGCTTGCCTTGATCTTCTGTTATAATTGTACGCATAATGTTTTGTTTCCTTATATTCTTATTTTTTTAATTCATTTTCTGTTTTTCTTCTATCTATTAGAATACTTCTTATTTACAATACTTTGTAAACTTATAGATATTATATGTAATATCTTTTTATCAATGAATTTTCTTTACACTATATTAGTATACTATGTTAAAAAAATCTATTTATTGTATTTCACCAATACTTTCAGTTGAACTTAATTGCTTTTTAATCATACCTAGCATGATCTTATAAAATTTGAATTGTTTTCGATCATCCATTTTAATACTTCTAAATAAAGCAAATTCTATTTTCTTCATTATCAGAGATACTTTATCCATAATCATTAAATTAGAATCTAATACTTCACTAAAAGCATCATCAGCATATTTATTCCAATATGTTAATATTGCTTCATCTAATTTATTTTCACCTTCTCTAATTACTCTTTTAGGAAATACTTCAATAGTATCTCCTTCTTCAAGCACTAAATTTTCTTCTGGAAGATGAACTTCTTCTTTAATAACTAATTTTTTCATACTATAAATCCTTGTTTAATTGCCTCATCTTTACTATCAAAGAGTAAAGGAACTTTTACATATACTACTGGACGAGCTATTTTTTCATAATATATAACAAGTAAAAAAATATCCCCTAATTCAAATGCATCATATCTTACTTCTGTACCTTCCTTAATATATTGATCACCAAAATTAGGAATCAATATATCTTTAGGTAAAATAAGTTTATTTTCAGGAATATATTCTTTTAATCGTTTTTCTAATAAAATCAATTTTAATATGTCCTTTGAGCAATAATTGAAATAACATCATCTTCTACAAAATCAAAAGTTGAACCATCAACTTCATCGGCTCCTGCTGTATCAACTTCAACTGTGAATCCAGAATCACCAGCACCTACGTTTGTAGCAGCTCCAGCTACCGCATTTGTAACAGTAACAGTATCGGTATCAACTGTAGCACTAAAGGCCGCATGAGCGTCTAAAACTGCTTGAATAGCTTCCGCTACTTCATCTGCTGTAGAATCTCCTGCTGGAAGATCAACGTTGATACCAGTTCTTGTTGCAACCTCTGGATCAACACCTGTACCATCTGTAGAAAGCCATACATAATAATTTACTGTTGGACTTGAAATAAGAAAATATTTTCCATTAAGTGTTCCTGCATTTGCATCTACGCCTTGATTATCAATAGTGATAGAAAATCCAGAATCACCAGCAGTAGCATCTGTAGCATCACCTTCAACTAAATTTGTTATTTCTAAATCAGCAAGTGTAGCAGTAGAAGAAAAAACAGCACTTCCACTATACGCATCTAAAACTACTTCAGTAGCGGAAGCAACTTCGGCATCTGTAGAATCTCCTGCTGGAAGATCAACGTTGATACCAGTATGATCCGCAACGGAAGGATCAACACCGGTTCCATCAGTTGAATACCATACATAATAATCAACTGTAGGACTAGATATTGTAAAATATTTTCCATTAAGTGAACCTGAAGTATTTGCCAAGCAACCAACAGTAGTAACTTCAGCTTCGGAGGAAATTACATCGTTTAGTATTGCTGTAATAGTAGAAACTTCCGCAACTGCTTCAGTAATAGCTTCATCAAGTAAAATTGCTCCGCTTGTTGGATGAGAAGTAATTTGAAGTCCAGTTAATGCTTTAGCAGCACCAGTAGAATCTTTTATAGAAACTATTGGAGTAAGAGGATATTCAACTCCAAAATCAAAAAGAATTGATCTATCTATAACGTCTTGTGCAGTAACAGTATAATCTAAACCAAAAGATACACCGTTTGTTGGCCTAACAGAAATTGTAGTAGCAGCCATTTTTTTCTCCTATTGAAAAAAGAGAAGGCTTTTAACCTTCCCTTTCTTATTAAAAATTAAAGTCCTTTTCTTTGTGCTATGAGATAAATAATATCACCATTAGCAAAAGTAAATGATCCACCTTCTGTTATTGAGACTTGACCCTTAGTAGCAGCTCCTATAAGAGCGCCAGTTAATGCTTTTACTGCACCTGTTGAAGCAACTACCATAAATTGAGGCACTAAATAATAGTCAACATCAAAGTCAAATATAAATGAGTCATCAGCAGCATCTAATTCAGCAGTTACAACTGTCTTAGATACTCCAAAAGATACACCGTTTGTTAATGCTTGTCGTGAAGAAACTGTATTTGTAGCCATATAATAAATCTCCTTAAATTCTTTTATTTATTTCTTATTTCCAATCTTTGCGAAGTATGTTATGAATTCCTACTTCTGCGTTTGATATTGGAGTAAGATCATCTGTTTTTTCGTGCCTTTGTAAGTCTTCATATTTCCTTACTTGTTTATCAGCAATTAAATCCTTAAGAGTCATGTATCGATGACTTGCTTCTTTTACTGTCTTGCATTCAAGAATTGTTTCTTTTATCTTAACTACATTAGGATTATGCTTTTTAATATCTAAATAATATTCCATTACTTCATTGTCATTCCTAAAATTATAAGAGTCTTTCTTTGCAGCCCTTACTTTTGCCATTCTTTCAGCATTGGTATCATCGTCATCTATTTCTTCATCATCATCTTCTTTGTCATCTTTCTTATCAGCTTCAAATTTTCTCTTTAGGCGAAGATATTCTTGTTTTTCTTTCTTTTTCTTTTCATCTACCTTATCTTCTTCATCATCTTCATCTTCATCATCAGATTCAAGCTTGCGCTTAAGAATCATATTTTCTTTCTTTATTTTTCTAATTTCATCTTTTAATGAATTAAGCTTATCTTCAAGTGATTCAGAATATTCATTTAACTTAACATAATCTTCTGCTGAAACCATTCCATTCTTTTCTGCTATACTAATTTCATACATTTTCTTAATATTCTTTTCACGAATTCTTAAATCTTCAAGCATTGATTTTGCTACTTCATATTTTTCTGATACCTTAGTAAGAACTTTTTCTTTTTCTGTAAGAACTGTTTCTACTTTTTCTTTTTGCTTAGAAACTTCATCGACCTTAGATACTGCTTCGTCAAGCTTCTCGCCCTTCTTAGCAAGTTCAGCAATTTTACCTTCAATTATTTCAATTTCTTTTGTAGCTTCAGTAAAAATATCTTTTCCTTCTTCTACGTCTTGAGTGTATTCTACTATTTCCTTAAAAAGTGTAAGTTTTTTAGAAAGATCACTTTCAGCTAATGCACTCTTTTTAAGATTATTTACACCCATCTTAAAATTTTTCTTTTCAATCTCGTTAAGCATATGTTTCTCCTTAGATTTTTCTGTAATAATATTTTCTTCTACTATATTAGTAGACGTTTTATCTAAAATGTTTATTTCCTCTTTTATAGTTTCTTTTAATTCATCATCAATATATCCATAGACTTCCTGCGAAGGAGTAAGAACCCAATCTGAAATTCTTTCAATTTGATATGTTGCTTCATCAATATATTTTGAATCTTCTTTTAAGTCTCCAAATCCACTTGAACTAAATCCTACTCTACCACCAGCTTCCATTACATCAATTGCTTTTTGACCTAAATCACCTACAAATGTAATATCAGCATATAATAGGTTATCTTTAGATTCTCCAAAATGAAGATTATTCCATATACCAACTATATTTCTTACTGAACCACTATCATCTCCAGTAGGATGATCGGCAAGACATGGACATCCTTCCCATATATCTTTTTGTTCCTTTATTACTTTTTCCCATAGTTTCTTACTATAAATACGACCATTAAGATTTTCATAATCATATCTAGAAACTGGACAGCGAAATTTTCTTTTTGCTATAAGTTCCATTCCATTAGATTCAATTAGTTTTTCTTTTAAGGGAATTTCTTTAATTGATTTTGAATGTAATGAAAAATTTTCTATTAGTCTTTGTCTCATTTTTTACCTACCTATATAAAACTATGAATCCTTTTACACTATTTATTAGCTTAAAAAAATCATCCTTAGCATTGTAATTTTCTTTTGTATTGTTTGGATCAATAAGAGAAAAATAACTCTTATATGAATCAAAATTATTATATTGAACATATTCAATGACTATCTTTATGTTTTTCACTTTATGAAATAATTCTATCTTATTATCATTTATAAAGTACATTTCCCAACCAAATGTATTACAAAAATAATCAAGTTCTTTATATGCATCAGCTAAATCATATACACTATATGATTCTTTTAATTCCATAATAGTTTCCTTTTCTCTATATTAGTAACAAAATATGAAAAAAACTATCCAATTATTTTTTTACTTTCATAATTTTTTGTTAAAACATCATATTGTATTTTACTGCTTTCATCCATTATAAATGAAGTATAAGTATGCTTTCCATTCTTTGTTGATTCTTGCATATTTCTATATTTTTTTACACTAAAATATGAATCTCTTATAACATTTTCACTTAATCGGTTTTCTAATTTTTTTCTATTTTCCATTAAAACATTATCTTCAAAACTATAATCATTCCCCCCACCAAAATCTCCATCAGTATCTTTTGTTTTTTTATACTCTGCTACTGCTGCATCAACATATACTTCTATTTCATCATTAGAAAGGAATGTATAATTATTAAGTATTTGTTTCAAAATATCTGGAGGAAGAGGGCCTTCTACACCTGTTGTATCTTTTATAGTATCAATTATTTCTTTAGCAAATGTTAAAGTATCCTGCTTTGCTCTTTGTCTATCAGAATCTTCCTCTACTACTGGATAATTTAATGATATTTCAAATTCTTCATTATAATCAAATTTATCAGAAACTATAAAATGTAATCTAACTAAATGTGTTAAAACTTCAAGTAAAGCAGATTGTCCAGCATAACAACCTCGTGCAAATATTTTTGATTGTTGAAATAATGCTTTTCCTGATACTCCCCATGATGCTTTAGAAGATCGTAAGTAATCGGCGGGAATTCCAGTTCCATCAGCTAATTCATCTGCAAGCATTTCAACATCTGCTATTTGATCCATATTTACATTGGTATCAATAGTATCAATGTTTAATGATTCTTCTGGAAGCCATACTTCATTATTGACAGTAAATCTTTCTTTTTGAACATCCCCTATTAAGTTTTGGTATTCTTCTCTTGCTTCTCTTACTGCTTTCCATACATCAATAGGACTCATTGTTTCACTAACTTTTACTTTGAATAATTTAATAGGGAATGAATTTGCCCTTGCAATAGCCATTAAGTTTTTAGCAGATTGTAATTGCTTAAATGGAGAAAGACAATTTATTAAAATAGGTCTGCCATATGGAGCAAATTCTGATTGACTAGAATAAAGTCTAAAATGACTTACTTCCCAGGGAGCTAAAAATATATCATTATCAAGCTCATATCCAAATAAATAATCCTTAAAATAATTAGCTTTAGTTGCTTTGTCTAACTCTTTTGATACAATAGTTTGTGTAAGAAATTTAAGTCTTTCTATTCCAGAATTCATAAAAAATGTTTTTATCTTTTTATACTTTGCTTCATTTACTCTTGCTAAGTTAAACTCAATTCTTTCTAATACAGAAAATACACTTATAGGAGTAAGTTCAGTTAAACCTACTCCTTCTTCAAAAGTATTAATACCAAATGCATCGGCATATAAAAACAAATTAAAGAGTATATCATATAGTTTATTAGAATTAAGATTTATTTTTGAAAAGAGTGAATATATTTCCTTTTCTACATCTTTCTTTTTTGCATATACATGAAGTATTTCATTTTGTTCATCTGCCTGAATTGCTTCTTCTGTATATAATTTAATTGATTGAGAAAATATAGTTGAATTATAAAAAGCATATGATAATTGTTTGTATCTATCAAATCTATTTTTTAAGGCTTCAGAAGTATCAAGGTTTTCTCTCAAGAAAAAATTGTAGAGTTGTTCTATTTCTGGAGTCATTTTTAGAGGAACTAATTTTTTAGTTTCTTTATCATAGGTAGCTGGAACTATACCTTGCACACCTGTTTGTGGTGATTTTTTAGTTGTAATACCATAGACTTTTTTTAACTTACTTATTATTCCCATTTTATATATGTTACCTTAATAGTATTTTTTTACTGGTCTTTTTCCATATTTCCAAGGAGTTTCATTTCCTGCTCTCATATGTTCAGGAATTGTAACATTACTTGTTTGCCATATTCTTTTCATTGATCCTTCACATTCACTACATACTACTTCTTTTGGAAGTTCTTCTTTAATACTTAATTCTAGTTCTATTTCTTTATTACAGTTAGAACACCTATATGGATATTTCATAAACCTTTTCCCCCTATACCTATATTAGTTATAGGAGAAAAAAAAAGAGCATTCATTTAAGAATGCTCTCATAATTATACTTGACTTAATATTTCTTTTTGTAATTCTCTATATTCTTCTAATGTAGGAATTTTTGGTTGCACATACTTCTTTCCGGCACAAAATTCATTATGAATACTCTTATGAATATTATTAAATTCTAATATATATTCATGTTCATATTTATTTCCAGCATATTTACAATATGTAATGTTTTCATCAGAAGGAATATCAACAAAAAAATAAGGTAAACCCCAATCTTCTTTAACATATCCTATAGTACTATAATGTTCTTTCTGTAAATAGTCTCCATCATATCCTTCAGGAACAAAAGCAATATCATTTTCATATAATAAAATATTTCTTAATCCATCTTCAGATTGACAATAAACATCTGCACATCTATCAATACTATATAATCTATAAGGAGCATTTAATATTTCATAACTATTAAAATCTAATGGTTCACCTAGTTCAACATAATCAAACTTATATGTTCCATTCTTATCATTCTTATAGACAATGCGAAACTTTGGAATATCAATCATCATTTTACTCCACTAAAACTAAAATAGATTTATTGAAAGCTTGTCTATTAACGTTATTATCTTTACTAACCCATATACAATGTATGGTATCATATACTACATTTTCTACTGTCATTTTTATATCAGTTCTTTTCAACCCTTTCAAACAAACAGCATCTCCAATTTTAAATTCTTTTTTGTTTTCAAGCTCAAATTCTTTTTCATCTTTAGCAAGCATATTATCAATTACTATATGTATAAGTCTAGGTTCTAGCAATAAAGAATTAAATCTTTTTCTAATATCAGATAAATGTTCAGCCATTTTTAGATCACTTGAAAAACCAATTTCTTTAGTTTCTACTTTGTTACCTAAGTCTTTAAGATATCTTTCAAGTAAAATAGCTAATGTAGTTTTACCACATCCTATTTCTCCATCTATTGTAATAGTAAGTTCTTTCATCTTTTCTTCTCCTAAATATTAAAGATAATACAGTTTCTACCACATTGTAAAGATTCATTTCTATATTTATTCATTTTTTTCACTAAACCATACTTCTTTCATAAAGTCATCAACTTGAAGCATATTAAATCCTTCTTTCCAATTCTCTTCACCTTCTGCAAATGAGCAAGGAAAATATTCTCCATTTACATTTACATATGAACTAAACATTCCAAAGCTTTCACATGGCTCTATCATTGTAAGAAGTTCTTTTTCTATTTCATTGCCTTTAATAGCATTCATAAACTTATGAGCGGAGCAACTATCAAATCCAATGTTGATATTGTTGTCTAAAGCATATTGAACTAATGTAGTAAATTTTTCTTGAGAAAGAGATTCAAAAGAATTTTTAATAGCTCTTCCTTTCTTTTTAAGAGAAAGAATTACTATTGCATTTAATCCTTTTAGTCTTTCATCTGTTTTTGTATCTTTCATAATTTTTAAAAGTTCATTATAATTTTCTGAATGAAGAACATAATGCATATTGACTTGTTTCATTCCAGTATCACTTAAGAGCTTAATAGAATTATAACATGTATCTTTATCTTCATGCCATGATACAGCACATGCACCAAAATATGAATGAATCTTTTCTGCTGTTTCTTTAGTAATGTTTGCTATTGTTCCATTAGGAATAATATTATTATCTCTTAAATATTTACACATATTCCATAATTCAGGATTTTCTTCACCTGTAGCACCTAAGCCAAAAGCAACTTGAGTAAGAATTTTATGAGGATTTACTTTTTCAATAACTGTTTTGAAATCTTCAAAGGATATATTTTTTCCAAATGAAGTATTATCCTTATAACAATATTTACAACCATTATGACATATTTCCGTAATCTCTAAATCCAAAATTTCTGGCCCATATGGACTATATAGTGGATTATCTTCTTTTTCTTTTCCCCAGCGATAAAACAATCCATTACTTAAATTAAATAAATAATTATACTCTTTTGATACAACTTGCCTCATCAGTCCATCATCTGTATTGAATAAAATATTAGTCATTAACCATTCCTTTCTGCACCAATAATATACTTAGAATTTTTAATAAAGTCTTGATCAAATAATTCAATTATCTTTTGCTGCTTTTCAGAATAAAATTCTTTATGTTTCGCTTTTTCATAATCTGGCCCATGATATCGATAATCATCATATTGACTATAAAATTCACCATCCCCTTCATCATTTGTAATTTCTACTCTAAGTATTAGACCATTATCAAAATCTGAAAAATCTTTTGGTATTATAATTTCAGTTTCATTTCCAGCAGTAATTATTCTATCATCAGGATCAAGCCAATCTGCATCAATTAATTCTACTCCATCATGACTATACAATTTACCAGTTTTATCAATAAGTGAAAATTCAATTTCATACTTATTACAGTATGATTCAAACTTCTGCCTATTTGTAACTGAGCCATATCCAATAATAAATGATGAGCTTGAAGAGTTACTCACAAACCCTGTTCTAATTTTCATTAGTAACCACCTTCTTTCTGAATAACTAGTTTATCAGATTTATAATTGATATCACACATACATAAAAATGATTCAAGATAATCTCCACAATCATCGCTTACACTACCTAAAGAAACAGTAAAATCATTTTTTAATAAATCTAAAATAAGCTTATTTTCATTATCAGTATTGCATTCTCTATCTTCATAATTAAAGTATTCCTCTAATGAAGAAAATGTTTCACGAATACTGTTATCGATTACTTTTGAAAAAGAATTTTCTGTATCCTCTTCTGGTTTAATAGGATAATTTTCTGGAAAAACAAATGCTTCTTTAAGAAGATCATATCTTTCTTTTTCACTACCCTTATAGCCTAAAATAAATGAACTACTACTTAAATTTGAAACAAAACCTAATCTTTCTTTCATATCTTATTTTCTCCTTATTATCCCCAATGATATCTTTCTCCTATAGTTTCTAATGCCTCTTGTATCATCCAAGGAATAGAATTATCACCTGTTGAATCAACAATAATTCCTTTTTCATTGTTTTTTATATCATTCATTTTTTTATATTGTTCAAATGTAATATCAGAATCATAATGATAATGGCAATAACTTTCATATCTCATAGTATTCATATCTTCAGTTTCATAAACAGTACATATGTTTTCAAGTGTTTCATTCGTATCTTCTATTAAGCTATATGCTTTTAATAGCGTTGAAATAAATTGTTCAAGTTTTTCCACTGTATACTTTTCAGAAGAAATTACAAATGAACTACTAGAACTATTTGATACAAAACCTTGTCTAACTTTCATT
>Ga0172381_10008421_pt1 | contig 10081 bp, 9 predicted proteins | sample Leawel6488metaG_FD_119754 | JGI IMG/M metagenome (GOLD analysis project Ga0172381, IMG submission 119754) | Leachate microbial communities from a municipal landfill in Southern Ontario, Canada - Leachate well 64-88 metaG | ecosystem: Engineered > Solid waste > Landfill > Unclassified | place... | reverse complement strand
ATATAGAGGGCAATTCGAGGAAAGAATGAAAGCTATGATTAATGAACTGGAACAAACTGATAATATTATACTTTTTATTGATGAAATACATATGTTAGTTGGAGCCGGTGGAGAAGGTATAGATGCTGCCAATATGTTAAAACCAGCTTTAGCAAGAGGTGAATTACAATGCATCGGGGCAACAACATTAGATGAATATAGAAAATCAATCGAAAAAGATGGGGCATTAGAGCGTAGATTTCAAAAAATTATAGTAGAACAAACTTCACCAGAAGATACATTACAAATTTTAAAAAACATAAAATCTAAATATGAAGAATTTCATATGGTCACATATTCTGATTCGGCATTAGAAGCTTGTGTTAAATTATCTGATAAATATATGACTGATAGAAATTTCCCAGATAAAGCAATAGATTTAATGGATGAAGTTGGAGCAAAAATGCATTTAGATGATTCGAATGTTCCAGAAAATATAGTAGCTATAGAAGAAGAAATAGATGCTGTTAAAATTCAAAAACAAAACGCTTTGAGAAGACAACCAGAACCAGATTATGATGCAGCTGGAGAAGCAAGAGCTAAAGAAAATAGATTAATAACTCAACTTGAAACAGCCAAAAGGGAATGGGAAGAACAAGCAAAAACTAATATATTAGAAATTACAGCTGAAAACGTGGCTGAAGTTATTTCACTTAAAGTTGGGGTTCCAGCTGAAAAATTCACAGAGGATGAAAGTGAAAGACTTTTAAATATGAACAAAGAACTCAAATTATCTATAATTGGTCAAGATCAAGCGGTTGATAAGATTTCGAAATGTATTAAAAGAAATCGTGCTGGATTAAAAGATCCTAAAAAACCAATTGGAGTATTCTTATTCTTGGGTCCTACAGGCGTAGGTAAGACACAACTCGTTAAAACACTAGCTAAATATTTATTTGGTAGTGAAGATGCTATGGTTAGATTGGATATGAGTGAATATCAACAAGAACATAATGTATCTAGAATGATTGGAGCTCCTCCAGGGTATGTTGGTTACGGAGAAGGTGGTCAACTAACTGAAAAAATTAGAAGAAAACCATATGCAGTTATTTTATTAGATGAAATCGAAAAGGCACATCCAAAAATCTTTGAAGTATTTTTACAGATGTTTGATGATGGTGTGTTAACTGATGGTAATGGTAGAAAAGTAAATTTTAAAAATACTATTATTATTATGACATCTAACGTTGGTTCTACTCAATTAAATCAAATGAAAGCTGCACGTGCTCCAGTTGGTTATGGAGCTGGTCCAGCCGAATCAGAAAAAGATAATCAGAAATCTATTATTAAGAAAGCTCTTAATCAGAAATTTTCTCCAGAATTTTTAAATCGTTTAGATGATGTTATTATATTTGAAACATTAAGTGAAGAAAGTATTTATAAAATCATTGATATAGAATTAGCTGGATTAGCTAAAAGATTAGGAGCTATGAATTTTAGTCTTAAAATAACAGATAACTTGAAACAATTTTTGCTTAAAAAAGGATATGATTCTAAGATGGGAGCAAGACCACTTAAAAGAGCTATACAACGTTATTTAGAAGATGCTATAGCTGAAGAGATTTTGAAAAAAAATATCAAAGATGTCATCGAAATGGATTATAACGTAGCAAGTAATGAACTAATGATTAATGGGAAAGTTGTTGAAATGCCAGATGATTTAAATGAAAAAATAAGGTTATATAAAACATTTTCCGTCATACCTATTCTTGAAAGCAGATATAATTTAACTAAAAGAGTATCAAGAAGAGGAAAGAAAAGAAGACCTATTCTCTACAAAGATTTATATAAAAACAAATAAAAAATAAAAGGTGTCTAAACAGACACCTTTTTTATTTAATTTTATAGATTGTTTATATTACAACTAGAAAGTTTTCTAAATCTTCTATATCATCTTCATACACAGAATATATGAGATTAAGATCAAGTCTTAATTCTTTTTCTGGTCCATCTATAAATGCTTGCGCAAAAACATTTTTTGAATTTTCTATATCTTTTTCGGCTGTTGCATTTTGATAGTCATATTCATCACCTAAACCATAATAATACAAATTTAAGCTATATAATTTTCTTTCTATTTCTAATCCTCTTATGTCTTGTGGGAGAAAATATGGATCACTTTCATCATAAATAAAAGCATTAATTCTTCTTGTGATTCCATGTCTTTCTCTTTCTAAACCTGCGAGTAAGTCTTTCAATTTAAAATATTTGAAAGATTTTTGAATGGGTTCGATTTTATTTACATTATTTGCGTCCCAGTTTTCGTTAATTTGTTTTATCTTTATCACATCAATAATATATATTATTAAATGAACTACACACAAACTAAAGATTTGTGTGTTTCCAACCTAAATTAAGGTTTTCTCTTTCAACGCTTCAACGCCTATGCCATCAAATGATGGTCTAATTTTGGCTCTGCGTTTGTAATCGGATGTTCCACCCGATATATTTTTTCTACATCCTTCATTGAGGATATTGATTGCTGAATTTACATCTCTATCATGAACTTCACCACATTCCCTACAAGTCCAAGTTCTATCTTTTAATGTTAATGAATTATTGATCCATCCACATTTACTGCATGTTTTTGATGAAGGAAAAAATCTATCTATATGTATGATTTCTTTTTCATTCCATTCTGCTTTATATGTTAAAATTTCAATGAATTTACCCCAACTAACATCACCAATGGCTTTTGCTAATTTGTGGTTTTTCATCATTCCTTTAACATTCAAATCTTCAAGATAGATTTTATCATATTGATTTACAAGGTTTAAGGTAGTTTTATGAATTAAATCCATTCTCGAATTGGTTATCTTTTCATGAATTTTTGCTACCTTTAATCTTTGTTTTTCATACCTTGAAGAACCATTCTTTTTTCTTGATAGATGTTTTTGATTTTTGGCTAAAAGTCTTTCATAGTGTTTAAGAAATCTATGGTTCTTGATTTTCGTTCCATTAGATAACACTAAAAAGTCTTTAATTCCTAAATCTATTCCTACCGATTTGTTTGTTTTAACTGATGGTTTATATTCTTTTTCAGTTAAAATTGATACAAAGTATTTTCCAGTAGGAGTTTTACTTAATATTGCTTTTTTTATTTTTCCTTTAATTTCTCGTTCCATTATCATTTTTATACCTTCTTGAAATTTAGGAATTATAATTTTATTTCCTTCATTTCTAACAAATTGTGGACAAGTAAATGAATTTCTTGATTTTCTTGATTTGAATTTAGGAAATTGTGTTCTTTTATTAAAGAAATTTTGATATGCTTGATCTAAACATTTTAATGAATACTGAAGTGATTGTGAATTAATTTCTTTTAACCAATCAGTTTCTTTCTGTGTTTTAAGTTGAGTTAAAACTTTGGATTGATTATTATAAGTAATTGATTTTTTGTTATTTAAGTATTCTTCTTTTCTTTGGTTAAGGAAATAATTATATGACCATCTAACTGAACCAAAATGTTTGTTTAAAAGAATTTCTTGTTCCTTTGTTGGTTTCAATCTAAATTTATATGTATATTTAACCACTTTCACTTAAACAAAGTTATTTTTTTTGTATAAGTATATATAATTAAAAAATAATGACTTTTTGCCATTTTTTAGAAGACAAATTCATCACAGAAGCTAAAGACTTCTGTGTTTTCTTGGACGGAACATATAAAAATGATTTTTAATATTATTTTTAAAATACATCTGGTAAGATTTAAACAAAAAACATATTACTAGTTCGACGTTTTGAATAATTAATTTTGGCGGAAAGAGGAGGAGCCGACCCCCGCCCGATTTAACGAGTCCATGTTTTCAAGACATGTCGCATCTCCATGATGCTGCTTCACTTTCCATTATTTTTAATATATCAGACATAATTAAGAATTCGAAACTTACATCTTTATTTTCTCAATTGATTTTGATATACTAACAATTTAATTTGGCGGAGGGCAACGTTGCCGCCACGTATTCTTTTTAGGGAACCAACAATTTAGCAGATTGCGCCTATCCTCGATAGATTTACCCTCCAGTTTAGTAATTATTGTTTAATCTTTATTTTTTCTTTAAAATTCATTCGTTGCACTTTTAACTATTTTGAGGAGACAGAGGGGGTTGAACCCTCACATCAGTTCTCACCGATTTCATCGCTTTCGAGGCGACTAACTACACCCATAGGTGTCTCCTTGTTTTTGTGGATCTCTTTGGTTACGCTCCAAACTCTCTTGCTCTTCAGGCAAACGCTTTCTCTAGATTAGCTTGAGATCCATATATTATTTATCGTACCCCCATCAGGACTTGAACCTGAGACCCATTACTTAAGAGGCAATTGCTACTACCAACTGAGCTATAGAGGTAATTTGTGACTCCGAAGGGATTTGAACCCTTGACTTCCTGTTTAAAAGACAGGAGCTCTACCCAGCTGAGCTACGAAGTCATTAGTTTTACGTTTTTTTGGTGGCTCTATACCACTTCTTCTAATCCATTTTTTTATACAATTATCACTTACACCATATTTCCTACCTATTTCTTTATATGTCGACTTATCAATTTCTTCAATCAGCAAAGATATTTCAGGTCTAATTACCTTTCTTTGTTTTATGTTATAACAGTCTATACATAAGCCTGTTTCAGATTTATCAATGTCCTTATTACATCCAACGCATTTAAAGTGTTTTTTTTCTTTCTTTTTTATTTTTGCGTTTAGCTCCTTTACAATGAGTTTCTAAAGTGGAATTACAGTTAGGACAAACTATTCTTAAATTTTCTATTCGATTGTCAGTATTTATACCATTTTTATGATCCAGTATTAAACTCATATGCTTTCCTAACCACTCTTCCCCTTGACCACATAATTCACATTCTCTCTTTTTTATATCTTCATCATATAATCTATTTTTAAGATGATTAGTACTAATGTAACTTGAATTTTCAACAAGCGCTTCACTTAAATTTCTTTTTTTAAGATTTTCAGTATTATTTTGCTGAAAGTGACTAATATCTAAATTATAAAGAGATAAATATTTATTAACGGTTATAATTCCTCCACCAGACTTTTTTAATCCTAATTTTTTACAAACTTCTCTTTTAGAAGTGGATTTTTTAACAATTATTTCAAAATGTTCTTTTTTTATATTTTGGTTTTATCATAAGGGAACGTTTTTTAATTTATATATTAAAAAAACGAACCCCGAAGTTGATAAATCCTTCTTTTGGGGGCTCGACCAGAATCGAACTGGCATCATACACGCATCCACAGTGCGGTCGACTACCTATTATCTACGAGTCCCATATATAATTTTTTAGTGGGGAAAGTAGGAATCGAACCTACGACTTCGGGTTTAAGAGACCTTTTTTATTTGCTGTCTGTATTTTTATCAAAATACGTTTTTTACGCGCTCTACCTGCTGAGCTATTTCCCCAATAATTTGCATGAACACAAGGACTCGAACCCTGAACAACTGGTTTGGAAGCAGTGATGATACCATTTCACCATGCCCATGTATAAATATTTAAAATTCGCGCAAGTACAAGGACTCAAACCCTGAACAACTGTTTTGGAGGCAGTGATGATATCATTTCACCATACTTACTATTAACTTTACCAAGATGTCAAATAACTTTTAATTCAAACAAAAAAACGAGCCCTGAATTTTAGTTCGGGGCTCGTTTATTCGAAAATGTTATGTTATATCCTAACATATCAATATCGCATTAACCCCGGCAGTGGAAAACCACTTTGAGCTAAATGATGAATGTTTACTATGTTTGGATATGTGTAACATTTTCTTATTGTTTTTTACAGTTTATACTATACTTTAATATTTCTAATTTGTTTTATATATTTTGAAAAAAATGTCATTTTTTTCCAATTTATACTACCTCTTGAATTCTTTGACAAAGATACGGTGGATTTTTACATTATCCAAATTTATTTGAATTGTTTTTTTAAATAAATTAATAAATATTATTTAAAAGTATCTTTCATCGTTATTGTTTTTATCTTTTTAAAGGGATTTCATTTTTATTCATGTTTGTTTTTTTAATATGATTATTATCACATTTTTTAACATAGGTAGATGTCGTTATTGAAAACCTCATCATATCTCCTATACACGTTGCTAATTCTTTGATTATAAAATACATAACAGCCTCCTTTTTTAAAAGTTTATTTTTAAATGATATAACACAAGGGGTTTTTAACATATTCTTAACACGCATGACTTGTTAAGAGACAGATTAAAATTAAGATGATGTTTGTGTCATTGTTGCTGCTTTTTGTATTGAAAAAAAAATCAAATGAATTCATTAATTGACGGTGTTATTTTCCTCCTTTCGTTTTTTATTTGGTATTATCTATACTTATATATCACAAATAATCTAATGAGTTTATATTCGTTTTAAACTGGTATTCCTTTAATATCATCATCGAGATCTTCATCATCCCACACTTTTTTTAATGGTTCTACGTCTTCGATTTTTTTATCAGTGTTTTCAACTTCTTTTTTTGTTGTGAATGATGCATTTGATTTTTTAGAATTAATGCTATTACTAATAAGAAGCGTTAGTTCATCTAATAATTTTTTTTGTTTAAAACTGAAAAATCCTGGATTTACTCTGAATATTAAATCTTTGTTTTTCAATTTAGTATTACATAAAAAAACACTTATTTGCCCGTCATTTCCCTGATAAATATCATGTGTTAAAATAAAATTTATATATTTATTATCTGTTATAGTTTTTTTTCCTTTATATGAATATAAATCCCATTTATTATTATTATTTTTTAAATTTAAATAAGACCAATCAATAACTCCTTTTTTGGTATCATCTATTAATTTATCTAATAATATTATATTATTATTTTTTCTTTTCACAACGAATTATTATTTTCCCAAGGTCTAGATTCTTTATTACCTAAATTAGTAAATTTGATTCCATTGTTTAATACTTCAGTGTCAAAAGTCATGCCTAATTTTCTCATTTTACCAATATCAGATAATAATTTTTTTAATTTAATATAATCGATATTTTTCATATCTTTTTTAGTTAGTATTATACTATCAGATAACCTATTCTCTTCTCTTTTCATTCTAAGTAACATCATAAGATCTTGAACAAGAGATCCATATTCACTCGAACCTTTTCTATATTCTGCAAATTTAAGAATTTTTATATTAGAATTTTTATCTGTGAATAAAAAATCTTCAAATTTTTTTGTCAATTTTTTTGTCAGTTTAATTTTCTTTATATATAAAATAAGAAAAACAAAAAAATATAATTCATGACAAAAAGAATTTTTTAATAGTTTAAAGGAATATGATTGATCTTTAAAATGAATTAATTATTATTAAAAAATAAATTTGTACAGGACGGGTTCATTTCTATAAATTTATCTCTTTCTGATTCATTTCCCGGTTGGTTTAAAATCCATATATGTTTCATGAAATTACTCATAGTGTTTTTCATTTTTTCTTGTGTGTCACTTACATTCCAACTAGCTGGAATTCTAATCTTAATTATAGTATCGAAAACATCTCTTCCGGTGAGTCCATTTCCTTCAAACGCCTTCAATACCCCTTCAAAATTCAAATAAACATTTTTACCACGATTGCCTTCCCTTTGTCTATGTTGTAAACTCATATTTAACCATGCCTTCGCCGAATTCTTATATAATTCAGAACAAGGAAGAGATTGTGTTTTATATATGTTTATAATTTCATCACCTGTTCTTGCGTCTGTCACATCAAAGAATAAAACACAATATGAGACGTATATATCTTTAAATCTTGGTATCAAATCAATGTCAATATTGTCATAACCACTGTCATCAATACCACTATAATTGACTCGAAATACTTTATAAAAACTATAAAATTCTTTCTTTAATTTTATAAAATTCTTTCTTCTATGCTCAGCTACTACTATACTATCCCTTTCATTTCCAGTGCCTAGATCATCAAATCGTTTTTTACTCATTTTAAATTCGTTATCTATAAAAGAAGTTATTGACATGACCATTACATCATCTATTAAATTTCTATTTTCTATTGGTCCATATTTTTCAAAATAGTATGCTAAAAATTCTTTTATGATATTAAATACTAATATTCCATTAACATACGCATAATTATAAATATCTATATTTTCTTCTCTATAAAAATTTGATATATGAGCATTATAATTAGCTAACAATACTGATAATTTTATTTCATTACGTTCTTTGAATAATTTATTACGAAATACTTTTATTTCCAATCTTTCAAACATGAATTGTATTAGAGATCCCAATTTAAATCCGTTGGTTTCAGAAATTGCTCCTTCTAATGTGTGTGCTGTTTTTGTTGATTTTACTGATATATATTCACCGTTTTTTGTTATACCGGAGATGGGATTAACTACTCGTACATCAAAAAATTTAGAATTTCTTCCACCTTTAATACCACCAAATAATACTTCAACCAAAGATTCTGCCTGTTCATCATCTCCTGTTTTTTCAAATCTATCAGCTATGATTTTAACTCGTCCTTGTTCATATTTATCTAACCAAGAAATAAAACTAAAATCTGGTTCATCTACATCTATTTTAAACTCCCTAGCTTCAAAAGATCTATTATTTTTCAACATTTAATTAGAATAATTTTTAATTATATATTAAAAAGTTAGATCATTTTTTAATTTAATGTGGTTTAAAATAGTGAAAATTTCAAGTCGTTTTAATTAGAGATGCTACTGTAAATATGAAAAACTAAAAAATGTTTTTTATATATAAGAAAAACTAAAATTCTAAATAACCTATGGACGACTTTAAATGGATAGGAATAATCGGGACTGTAATTACATATTCTTTTTACTTGTTAAGGGAAATAAAGGAAATTTTTTTTGATGCGGATCATAGTGGTGAAACATTTAGCGTTAAAATCAAAAAAGCTCTTCTTCTTACTAATACCAGAAAAGGAAAAATCAAACATGAAGAACCATCTAGAGAACCAGATACAATTGAATACTCTTGTTCAGAAAGACAATCTATTACTAATAGATTGTTAATTCATAATTTTTTTGTAAAGATTGATAGATTAAGAAATGAACTTCCAACTATTGATTTCTGTGGTTCTGTGAGAAAAAATATAGTTTTAAGAGAAATTATTTTGATATATTTGTGTACAATCGAAAAACATGCAAAAGATTTTATTAAAAATAATAAATTAGACGAATTAGATACGAATGAACTAAATGATAAATTAATGTCAGAAGTTAAATCAGTGGAATTTGATATATATGAAAAATTGAAAGAAAAATTAGGACCAGCTGTATATAACAGGGTCGTAGAAGATCCGACTCGTGGATTTAAATCTAGAAACTCTATATATAAAGAAGCTTTACTAGATGGTGTAATGTCTATTTCTAAGCAAGATATGTCTTACTATGGATATGACAATTATAGAAGAGCCAGTGAAGTTTTAACATCTATGTATTCAACGATAGGTGTTATTGTAAAAAATTTCGAAAGAGTATTTAAGGACTTTAATGGTGAATTAGAAAAGTTATTAGAAGAAAACAAATGAAAATGAAAAATAAAAACAAAATAATAAAAATGAGATAAGTTTAATTAAATATTAAATTTATCTCATTTTTTATGAAAACTATGAAATTATATCAAAAATTAAAAGAACGTGATTTGGTGAGTGATGAAAAAGATTATTCGGAACTCGTTTGGATGAGGGCAATACAAATAAATGGCTCTTATATTGATAATCCAGAACACGAACTATTAGATGTAGAAGTAGATATAAAGGTCGGAATTCTATCATTAAACTAGAACCCGACCTAAAAATAAAAAAATAACTACGATAAATAGTTATAAAGGAAAATTATTTTTTAAAAACAATTAAATCATTATGAAAAAACTATTTGAAAATTTTTCAAACCAAGATGGGAATATATTAGTATTAAAGTGTGAAGAATTAGGCAGTATTATGATATATGTCGTTGAGATGAAATATTATGAACACATTATTGATGCTATTGATGAATTAAATATTATGCGTGCT
>Ga0172381_10008420_pt1 | contig 10081 bp, 8 predicted proteins | sample Leawel6488metaG_FD_119754 | JGI IMG/M metagenome (GOLD analysis project Ga0172381, IMG submission 119754) | Leachate microbial communities from a municipal landfill in Southern Ontario, Canada - Leachate well 64-88 metaG | ecosystem: Engineered > Solid waste > Landfill > Unclassified | place... | reverse complement strand
GATTGGTTTTTGAATTCTTGAATTTTTTCATATTTTTCATCTCTATTTAATCCGCCTTTGAATTCAGTTATTTTCAAACCATAAGGTCTTAGGTTTTCAACCATATAATCAACAGTTGTAGGATGTTTTGTGTAGATTAAAATTTTCTCTTTTGGATTTTCTTTTAATTTTTCTTCAATTATTTTTATCATTGCTTTTGTCTTTGAATCAATTCCAATTGATTGATAATCTTCTAAAATCTCCTTTGCAAATTCTCTTGTATTTGCATGATATTTTTCTTCTTCTACAATTCTTGTTAAAGATTCTATTGCTGATTTTGAGGAACTTGTTACTTTTGGTAAAAGCGCGAAGATGATTAATCGTCCATTAATTTGATTTCCTGCTGCGGAAAAATATTGTTCTTTAAGTAATTCACAGGTTTTATCATAAATTTTTTTTTCTTTTTCTGTTAAATTTACTTGGATAATTTTTGGAATTCGCTTCATATATTTTACATTTGTTTCAGAACGTTTTCTTCTAATCATGACTTCTGAAAGTTTTGCTCGTAATTCTTTTGGATTTACTGGATGACGTTTATTTCCTTGATGAAGGAATTTTTTCCTAAATTCTTTAATTGTTCCTAAATGACCTTTTTTCAAGAGATGCAAAAGATTGTATAATTCAAATAAATCGTTTTGAAATGGAGTTGCTGTTAAAAGTAAAAATCTTTTTTTCTGTAATCTATCTACAAATCTCCATCTAATTGTATTTTTTTCTTTTAATTTATGTGCTTCATCGACCATGAGTAAATCCCAAGAAATCGCATGAGCTTTTTTATGTTTGAATTCTTTTGTTTGTTTATTGAATATTTTTATTCTGTCAATTGAAGCCAAAGCTAAAGTTGCATTATCCCAATCAGATTCTTTTTCAATAACTTGAAAGTCTAATTCAAATTTGTCTTTTAATTCGTGTTGCCATTGATTTACAAGCGAAGGAGGAGTAATAATTAAAACACGTTTTGCAAAACCTCGAACAATACATTCTTTTAGAACTAAACCAGAAGTTATTGTCTTACCTAAACCAACTTCGTCTGCTAAAAGTGCTGAACCATTAAAATCTCTGAGAATTTTTAATGCTCCTTCTATTTGATATGGAAGTTTATATGAGAGATTTTTTTCAATTAAAGGATAAGAGAGCAATTCATTTATTTCAGTGTCATGTGTAATTGCTTCTGCTTCAACTTTTAAATCTAAAACTTCTTGTGATTCAAATTCTCTTTTTTCTAATTTATCAAATAAGGAAACATCTTCATTTGAAAATGATTGATTGATTAAAATTTTTGGCATTTTTCACCTCGTAAGTCTTACTAACTAAAACTAGTTTATAAGTTTTTTAGTGATTTTTCTTAAAAAAAGGTTTTTAAATTTATCTGGAAATTTATCCTTCTCCTTAATGAACCAAAAGTTTTAAAAAAAGAGTTGTACAAGTGAAATTAATTAAACGAGGTCCAACAGTGACAAAGGTAACACCTTAGTCCTTTTACAAAAACAAAATGCCAAAAGACGAATTTGACGAAGAAGATGAGTTTGAAGATGATGATGATTCTGATGACTCTGATGACTGGGGCGACGAATAAAGTAGCTTTAGTCTTATTTAATTTATTTTTATTTTGAAAGGTTTATATAAACTATTCTCTTTACAAGAGAATGGAAGGGAAGAAGATTTTAACATTTCTTGTAGTTGTATTAATCTTAGCTATGCTTGCACTTTATTGGTATTTTCCTTCTGACCCAAAAGAATTTAGATTTAATGGAGAGAATAATTTTAGTTTGAATAATGAATCTCAAATGCAGTTTTATCCTAATATGCGGTTCCCTGTTTCAAATCTTTCTTATTCTATTGATGACAAATGTAGTCTTAGTAAAAGAAATGACATGATTAAAGGATTTGAATATATTGATAATTTAACTTTAATTGATTTTTATGAGAGTGATGGAAATGTGAATGTTTTAATTACTTGTGATGATAAGGTAAAAATTGAAAATGGTATGTTTATTGCTGGTGAAGGTGGACCAGTGAATGCAACAATTGGTAAAAAATTTAGTGTTATTACTCAAGGACATATTTTATTATTAAGAGATTCTAATTGTGAAAGACCTAACATTGCAATACACGAGCTTTTACATGTTCTTGGGTTTGACCATTCAGATAATCCAAATAACATTATGTATCCGGTTAGTAAATGTAAACAGGTCATTAGTGAAGATATGCTTCTTAAAATAAATGAACTCTATGCGATTCCTAGTCTTCCTGATATTGCCTTTGAAAATGTAAATGCAACAATAATTGGAAGGTTCATGAATGTTGAAATTATTTTACAAAATGAAGGTCTTGCTAGTTCTGGAGATTTTATTATTGGAATTTATGCTAATGATAAAAGAATTGATGAAGTAGAGGTGAGTAATATTGAAATTGGAGGCGGGAAGATTATAACAGCCACAAATATTCTTGTGCCTCAAATAAAAGTAAATCAGTTGGTTTTCTCTATAGAGGAAATTGGTCCAGAATTGGATGAAAAAAATAATGAAGTGATTTTAAATATTAATAATTAATCTAAATCAAGATCTTCAATATCATCATCAAAACTGTCACCTAAGACTTCTGGATTAAATTCTTCTTCCTCAAGGAATTCATGTTCTTCCATTTTTTTATTATGCAGGATTCCTGCTTTTTGTACCTCGTTTTTAATTCTTTTTTAGATAAAGCCGAGAGTATTTAAATTCTTCTGTTTGAAAAAGTATATATTTAAGTTGATTTGTCGAGGAGAAAAGTTTAAAAGGGAAAAAATTAAAATTTAAAAAATAAGGGGCTTTTCAGCCCCATTTATCCCTTCGCCCAGAGTTGAACTGGGGATCTTCCGGGCACTGCTTGTGACCGATTTGGCTTTTAGGGTTTCATTTAATTTCCTAAATGGAATATCCACCTTAGTATCAAACTACAGCCAGACGCTTTAACCACTAAGCTACGAAGGGATTACCTAATTGAATAAGAATACGCATATTTAAAGTTTTTGAGAGCAGGAATTCCTAATCAAGAACTTCTCCTCCAAGTTCTTGAGATTTTTCCTTTATCTTCTTGGTGATTTCTTCTTTTATTAATTTTAATTCAGACAACACTTTTTCTTGTTTTGCTTTTTCAATATTTGTAATTTCATTACTTTCTTTTAATTTGTTAATTTGGTCTTCTAATTTCTGCACCTCATCTGGGATGATTTTTTCTTCTATTTCAATAATTTCAATTTTTTTATTCTGAATTTCCTTAATTTTCCTATAAATTTCTTCATTATCTAATTTTGATTCGCTCAATAAATTTTCTAAAACCAATTCATCATTTTCTTGTTTTATCTTTCGTAAAAAATTATCTTTAAACTCTTGCACTAATTTCATTTTATTTTCAAAAATGTGATAAAAATTAGTTAATGCCTTAAAATCTATTTCTTGTCTTAAATTAATAATCTCCTTTTCTAACTCTTCCTTTAAGAAATTTAATTTATTTTGAATTTCCAAATTCTCCAGGTGAAATTTACTCTTTTTTGTTTCATTTAACTCATGAATTATCTTGCTGTTTTCCTCTTCTATATCAGTTAATTTTTTATTTAATTTAGAGAGTATATCCTCGACTTTTTGAATTTCTTTAATATTTTTTTCTAATTGAATTAAATCTGAATTAATAATTGAAATGAGCTTTATGTTTTCTAATAGGTATTTATTTTCTTCAAAAAGTTTAATTAATTCTTTAGAAAAAAGCTTTATTGAATTCCTTATTGAAGCCATTTCTTTTCCAATTAATAGCGTGGCTCTTTCATAACTTTTGTCTGAATTTTTATTAAAATTAAGAAATAGGAAATCAACGTCCTTGCTATATTTTTCAAAATTTTCCAATTCTAATTCTTTTAAATTTCCTAGAAAAATCTCTACAAATAAAAGATATTTTTTTCTTCCTTCTTCTGAAGCAGAAATTATTCTATCATCAGCTTTTTTTAATTTTAAATTAACATTTTCGACAATTTTTGACTTTTCTTCAATCGTTTCTATAAAGAAATCTTGTTTTTCCTTAATTAATTTAAAGATTTCCTGTTCTTTAATAGAGAGATTCTCTCTTTTTTTATTAATCCAATTAGGAATTTCTGAAAAATCTATCTTTTCTTTTTCAATCTCTTTAATCTCTTTTTCTCTAAAAAGTTCTTTAATAAAATTAAAAAAGCCCATAAAATTAGAATTCACTGGAATTTAAATATCTTTAGAAAACGTGAAAAGACAAATTTATATATTCTTAGACTATTCTAAATGAATGTTAGGAAGAGAACATCTATTATTATCAATTGAAACTATTTTCCCTCTGTTTATTCCCTTTGTATTTCTTGGATGGAATAATTTATTTGTCTACGCAATTGTATTCTATATTGCTTTAATGATTGGTGCACTTGTTCCAGATTCAGATTGTAAAGGCAAGTCCAAATTACATTATGATTTTCCATTTGTGAATCTATTAATGAAACCGATTAAAGTTTTAACAATTCAATTTTTTAGATCAAAAAAAATTAGAGCTAAATTAAAAATTAAAGGAGAAATTAAAGAAGAACACAGAGGCATTATGCATTCACCAATTGGAATTTTGATTAGTAGTTTTCTTTTAACTTTAATTTTATTAATTATCTTAATTGCTTTCAAAGGATTTAATTTATGGATTATTCTCAGTGTTTTTTTTGGATTATTTCTTGGGCAATTTTTACATTTAGTGCAAGATTCATGTACTGTGACTGGAATTAATTGGAACTTTCCTTTTGGAGAGAAATGGGTTCAAGGAAGAATTTCAACACAAAATTACCTCGATAAAAGACCGAAAATTTATGCTTTGATATTAGGATTTATTTCAATTGGAATTATTCTTGGTTATGCATTTAAAGAAATGCCTAAAGCAATTGTATTTTATCCATTAATGATAATTCTTATTAGTTTAATTTGGATTTTATTCTTGAAGATTAGTAAGAGACATTAATAGAATTAATAATCATCATTTCTTGTTTGACTTAAGAAAAATGCTTTGTTTGATGCAACTTCTCTGATTTTGCCTTCTCTTTCGAAAATTGCAATTGCTGGAGGTAATGCAAATCTACCTAAGATTCCAACTTTTGAATAAACAATATATGAAACAACTCTCTTTTCACCTGCATCTAAATGTTCAAAGTCCCATTCTAATTTGTTTCTTTCTTTGTCCATTCTTGCTGGGCCTTCTCCACCAAATCTTTCATACATTTTAACTAATGGAGGCAATCTATCAATTAATTTAACTCTTTCAATATATTTCTTTGCATCAAGAACAACTGTTACCTTAAGGGCAAATTCTCCACCCTTAGCTCTTACAAAAGAAATTTTCTTTCTAACATTTAAATGAGTACGAGTTAATTTTTTAGATAACACTACAATTCCAACAATTAAGATAATAATTAAGAATGGAATTAACCAGTTTGTTCTTACTAAAATTTCTTGAGATTCACCAGGTTTAATTGTTTGGTCCCAAGTATAATAGACGCTCATTCCTTCTCTTTCAGGAGCTAAGGTTGGTTCAGGAGAAAATCTTGTGAATAATCTTGAAATGATACTTTTCTTTAAAATTGTTTGAGTTTTTTCAATAGTATTTCCTTCATTAGTTTTTGTTATAATTTGGGTATTAATAATTAAACCATAATCTTCTTTTGTTGTTTTGAGAATATCTTTTTCAACAAAGTTAATTTTTCCTTGAGAAGCTGTGTTAATATCATCAATAGTTATATCTGCATTTAGAGTATAAAATCCTGCAGCTAAATCTTGATAATTTTCTTTATTCAATTCAATTGTAAAAGATTGTTTTTCATTTGGAGCTAAATTAATTTTTTTATCTAAATTAAAAAAAGCTGATTTGAATTTAACATTTAAATTTTCAAAATTAAAATTCACTTTATTCTGAATATAAACTTGTGCAACTTCTGATTCTGGGTTCATATCTGAAGCTCCAATTTCAAATACACTTTCTAAATTAATTAAATTAACACTTAAAGATTCTTGAACTTCTGAAGAGTCTTTTGCTTGAATAAAATAATCAAAAGTTGTTAATCCCCTTAAATTCCAATCATCTCTTGGATAAACTAAAAGGTTTAAATTTTTTGTTTCACCTTTTTTAATTATAATTTCTTCCTTTGGTTCCATTCCTCCTCCAAAGAAAGTGTAAAAAGAGAAACTTGAATCTGCTCCATTATTTGTTACAGAAATATTGAAAACTGCTGGTTGATTTAAATCTAAAATCATTACTTCATTTTTACTATGCTTTTCAACATCCACATTAATTGCAAATACTGCTGGGAGCAAGCAAATTGCAAAAATCATGAATAGCCACTTTTTCATGTATAAAATAAAATGAATTTCTATTTAAACATTTCTATGATTTTATTACTATTTCTTACCTTCAATGTCTAGATAGGCTTTTGCTTGACCCAAGAATTCATCAAGTTTACCTGCAATCATATCTTCTAATGCTTTTATTCTATTTGGAATAACGAATTTTTCATAAATAGCTCTCCAAACTTTTTTGCCTGGACTTGTTTCAAATTTTCCATCATAATCTCTTACAAGCATTCCTTTACAACCAATTTCAACAGAACCTTTATTTGTGCTAATCTTTGCACCACCTTGATTCATTTCAACTTTTGAAAGTGCAAGAATCTTGAATTTTACTTTTGCTTTGAATTGAAAATAATCTGATATTTTTTTAGAACCTTCCCATTCAACATCAATATTCTTTGAAGTACCTGAAACCTTTTCAGCATATTTACCTTCTGCAACTGAAAGACCAACTTCTTGATCTAACCAATCATAACAGAATTTATATAAATCCTTAAATGAAAAAACTCCATCGTATTTTATTTTACTAGAATACACTTCTTCTTGTTCTGCCATGAATTAGAATATGAATTATGATTTAAATATTCTTCGGATACATCACAATAATCTTTATATAATTCTTGAAGCTCGATTTTATATGTCAAAGAGAGATTTATTACCAGAAGAAGTTGAAAGGCTGATTGGAAAAGATGCTCAAAGAAATAATATTCTTGCTGCAAAGACTGTTGCAGATATTGTGAAGACAACTCTTGGGCCAAGGGGGATGGATAAAATGTTAGTGTCTCCAACAGGTGAAATTGTTGTTACAAATGATGGTGTGACAATTCTTGATGAAATGCAAATTGAACATCCTGCAGCTAAAATGATGGTTGAGATTGCAAAAACACAAGAAAAAGAAGTTGGTGATGGAACAACAAGTGCAGTGATGATTGCTGGAAAACTTTTAGAAAATGCAGAAAGACTTTTGGACCAAAAGATTCACGCAACTGTTATTGTTAATGGTTATAAATTAGCACAGAAAAAAGCTCAAGAAATTTTAAAATCAAGTGCATTAGAGATTACTTCTGATAATGAAGAAGTTCTAAAACAAATTGCAATGACTGCTATGACTGGTAAAGGTGCTGAAAGTTCTAAGGAAAAATTTGCTGAAATTGTTGTTCAAGCAGTTAAAATGGTTTCTGAAAAAGATTTAGTAGATTTAGAGGATATTAAAATTGAAAAATCTTTAGGTGAAGGTGTTGAAGATAGTGAATTAATTAAAGGAATTGTAATGGATAAAGAAAGAATTTCTAAAGATATGCCTAAAAGAGTTGAAGATGCTCGAATTGCTTTAATTGATTTTCCTTTAGAACTTAGAGGTTTGGAAATTGATGCAAAGATTTCATTAAGATCTCCTGAAGAATTACAAGGATTCGTTAGTCAGGAAGAAGAAATGATTAGAGAAATGGTTGATAAAGTTATTTCAACTGGTGCAAATGTTTTATTTTGTCAAAAAGGAATTGATGATTTTGCTCGTTACTTATTAGCTCGTGAAGGAGTTTATACTTGTAGACGTATTTCTCGTTCTGATTTAGAAAAAATTTCAAAAGCAACTAAAGGAAAAATAATTAGTAATTTGAATGAATTAAGTTTACATGATTTAGGTGAAGCTGAAATTGTGGAAGAAGTTAGAAAAGGTGCTGATGGTTTTACTTATATTCGAGGATGTAAGAATCCAAAAGCTGTTACAATTTTAATTCATGGTGGAACAAGTCATGTTGTAGATGAAATTGAGAGAGCAATTAAAGATGGTTTAGGAGATGTGATTTCAACTATTGAAACTGGTTTAATTGTTCCTGGTGGAGGCGCAATTGAAATTGAACTTGCAAAAGGATTAAGAGAATTTGGTTCAAGTTTAAGTGGTCGTGAAAGATTAGCTGTTGAAGAATTTGCAAATGCTTTAGAATTTATTCCATTAACTTTAGCTGAAAATGCAGGTTTAGATCCAATTGATGTCTTAACAGAATTAAAAGCAAAACATTCATTTGGTGAAAAGAATTTTGGATTGAATTTATTTACAAATAAAGTTGAAAATGTTTTAGGTGCTAGAATCTTAGAACCATTTAGAGTTAAATCACAAGCAATTGATTCTGCAACAGAAGTTGCTACAATGATTTTAAGAATCGACGATGTTATTGCTTCTAAACCTTTTAGAGGAAAAGATTCTGAAAGAAAAGGATTTATGGAAGGGTTGGAATAAATTTTTAAGGCACTAATTCTCTTTTATTTCATGCACTATCATATTATCTTAACAGAAGTTTGCAATCTTAAATGCAAGTATTGTTATGAAAAATCAATGAATGAATTTGAGAATGGTCTTGAAAAGAAATGGAATTATGATCCTCAAACTCCTTTTGATTCAGAGGTTTCAGTTGAAAGGTTGAAAAAGTTTTTGAAACCTTCTGATAGTTTGATTTTTTATGGGGGAGAGCCTCTGGTTAGAATTGAGAAGATGATGGAAATTATGGATAATGTTAATTGTCGTTTTTGTATTCAAACTAATGGAATTTTCTTGGATAAAGTTCCTTTTGAATATTTGCAAAGAATTGATAAAATGCTTATTTCAATTGATGGAAGTCGTGCTAGAGATGTTGAAAACAAAGGTCCTGTTCATTATGATAAAGTTCTTTCTAATGTGCGTTCTCTTCGTGAAAAAGGGTATTCTGGAGAGATTGTTGCTCGTATGGTAATTTCTAAACCAGATGTTTTTGACCAAGTTAAAGCGATTTTAGATTTAGGCTTGTTTGATTCTGTTCATTGGCAAATTGATGCTGGATTTTATAAAAATGATTTTGACTTTGAAAGTTTCAGTAAATTTGTCAAAGAGTATAATAAATCAATTGATAAATTATTAGATTGCTGGTTTGAGAATTTAGAAGTTCGTTTGTATCCGTTTGTTGGGATTTTAAATCGTATTAAAGGTTGGGATAAAGAAACTCGTTTGCCTTGTGGTGCGGGTTTTGCGAATTTTACAATTAATACTAAAGGAGATTTATCTGCTTGTCCGATTATGAATTCTGTTAAGAATTTTTATTGTGGTTCAATTGATTCTGGAATTGAAAGAGAAATTTCTTGTGGCAATTGGTGTGCTGGTTGTGATTATTTTAAGATTTGTGGAGGTAGATGTTTATATTCTAATTATGCTCAACTTTGGCCTAAAGAAGGTTTTGATTTAATTTGTAAGACAATAAAACATTTAATTAATGAGATTAGGGAGAGAAGTTCTGAATTGGATTTGAAGGCAGAAGATTTTGAATATGAGCGCTACTTTGGGCCAGAGATTATTCCCTAAGAATTATCAATTACAAATTCAGATTTAAGTAACTTATATCTAAGATGGTCTCTTATTAAAATTCTTTCTTCTTTAATCAAATCTCGATAAGTTACTTCTTCTTTTACTCCTTTTCCAAGAATATTTTCCAGATTTTCTTTTACAAAAAACACAAAATGGGGGGCTTTTATACCAAACTGGTCTTGGGGTTCAAAAGAAACTTTCTCTGTTTTTGCTTTGTTGTATTGATCTTGAGTTATGTGTCCCAGCTCAAGCATTTTTTTTAGAACGAGGTTTTTTCTTTCTTCAAGTTTGTCTAGGTTTTTTCCATAGGGGGAAAAGTATGTAGTAGCTT
>Ga0172381_10008419_pt1 | contig 10082 bp, 18 predicted proteins | sample Leawel6488metaG_FD_119754 | JGI IMG/M metagenome (GOLD analysis project Ga0172381, IMG submission 119754) | Leachate microbial communities from a municipal landfill in Southern Ontario, Canada - Leachate well 64-88 metaG | ecosystem: Engineered > Solid waste > Landfill > Unclassified | place... | reverse complement strand
TCATTAAAGCAATTCCTATGATAATTGAGAAAATTGATGCAATTATTTGAAATGTTTCCATAATATTTATTTATTCAATTGTTACTTCAAGATTTCTATCATTGAGACCTTTTTTCATTGGAGTAAGTTCTTCCATTGAACCAGTTTTAACAACAGCTTTACCTTTTGTATGTGCTTCCAACATGACTTCGATGCACTTTTCATTAGAGAGTTTGCACACTTCATAAAGTGCAACTGCAACTGACATCATGTCATTAACATGGTCATTCCATAAAATGAGGGTATGTTCTTGATCACTCGACATACTGATACCGAGTTCAGCTAATGTCTTTCTCAATGAATCAGTATCTACATCTATATCAACATCAGCATCAGCAGCATCTTTTATAGTGTCTTTTACTTCTTTCATCTTCTTATCATAATCTTCATTTGAAAATAATCTATTCATAGTTCTTTTATATTTAATAATACAAAATTATAAATAATAATTGAAAATACCAAATATTATAGTAAAATTATTCAATGATTATTGTTTTAAATTTTTCATTTGACCAAGTTGCTTTTCTCTTGAGTCTAAAGTTATTAATAAAAGCTAATCTCATAACTTCTTTATCATCTTTATTTGCTTCCCAACACTCAGAACACATACCATTATGTTCTGTTCTTTGTACTTTTTCCTTTGCTATTCCACAACAAGAACATTTTCTAATAATAGGTGAATTATCATTTATAACGGTATTTTCCTTTGTAATATTTAATGCTGGAAGTAATGATCTATTATTAGCATTTGATACTAAATTTATTAATCCATATGAATAATCAACACTCACACTTGATAATACAATTAAAGAAGCAATTGGTAATGGTGATTTTTCATATTTATTATTAGCTGTCTTATAATAAACCTCAGTTTCCTGTCCAATATCTTTTATATCACTTGGTAAACTGCACCAATTTGGTATTTCAATATTATCAAATGGTATTGTAACATCTTTAACAGATATACAACTATATTTTTTAGAAGCAATAACATTATCAGATTCTGAAGTAAATCTTTGACAAAGAATCATACCAATTCTTTTATCATAATATAAAAGTGGACATAATCTACATGAAAGTAAGTGTACTATCTTTGGATAATTATCAACTTTTAATATAATATAACGAGTATTTATCATAATACTATTTTAAATATTTCTGCTGAATATGCTTTATTTCTTTTCATTCTAAAATTATTGATATATGCTTGTTTTTGCTTTTCTTCATCATTTTTGTATTGTTCCCAACAACTATCACACATACCAAATTTTTCTTTTCTATCTACACTTTCATCTTCTTCACCACACATACTACACACTTCAAGTTTTGATTCAAATGTCTGATAAGCATGGTTATCTTGTAATGTGTTTGGATCACGTCTTATAACATTATCTAAATTATCATCATTATTATCTCTATTAAAAGATTCAGAAATTAATTTAATAAAAAATTCATCAAGAGATTTATCATCTTTATTTCTTAATTCATCTGCATCTATAAATGGTAATTTATCATCATCTTCACCTTTACTGAGATCATCACAAAGAATACTATTAGTAAATGCACGAAATGTATTACGATATTTTTTTAAATCTTCTTGACTATTCGGTAATTTACACCACATTGGAGGTGCTATTTTTTTATTAATAATACCAGTTTCTGTGTAATTAATCACAAATGGATCAATAACACTATCACCATATTCACTATTAAAATATCTACAAAAGCAGCTTAATGATGTCATATTAAATTTCATTAATGGACAAAGATGACACCCATCAAGTTTCATGATAACTTTTTCATCGTTATAATATGTTCTAATGAATTTACTCATTTTTTTTATTTATAAATCCCAAAATATAATTGTTTTTTTACAAAAAAATTTTTTTTTCTTCCACTTTATATTATTTTCTTTCTCTAATCTGTTAAGAACAGTCTCATCTACATCATCATTAAATGTAATTGAATTTTCAAACTTTGATTTAGCGTATTCTATATAGTCACGTATCTCTAAAATTTCTTGCTCTATTTCAGTCATTCGTCTGATTTTAAATAAAATACTAATCTCTTGTTCTGTCATTGTAATAATTATTGTATAATTTAATTTCACAAAGATATACAAAAAAATTAAAATAAGCAAAATAAATACCTATTCATATGAATAAATATAATAATCAAAAAAAAATAATTATAAATCAATATGATGAATTTAAGAATATACTTAATTTTATCTATAAAATACAAAAATAGCAAACATAAAATTATCACAGAAAAAAGTGCAAGATATTATGTTTGCTAATGTTATTAAAGAGATCGATAATCATTTAAAAATCATAGATGACTTAATAAGTAAGATATAATTACTTATTAGATTTTTTTCCTTTTTTTGCTTTTGGAATTATTTCTCCTTCTACTGTTTCTACAACACTCTCATGTTTTGAACCACGAATTTGTTTCCATTCAGACTTAGAAGTATAAGCATAACCAGTTTTTAAATAATCATTACATTTATCCTCTTTTACACGGATGATGTCTTTACCTTTTTTCATTGTTTTCATAATTTTCTAATATTAGTTTTAATTTATTTATTTTATGTAATCTCATATAATGTATTCTATTTTCTGCAAAATGATTAAATTTTTCTGCAATACTTCTACCCATAATAATTTATATGCTAATTCATCTTCTTTAAATATTATATTATCAACTATTCCTTTTTCACAAAATTGTTTTAATTGAATATATAAAGTACAATCTTCATAACATGGATTAAATTCTTTATATTTTTCTATAAGATATTCACAATATTCCCTTACTGCTTTATTATCATAATTAATCTTTTTCTAATACAATTATATCCAATTCAATAAGAGTATCATGACTTATTTAAAACTAATGGATGCATCTAAATAATTAGTTGTGGGTTCACTTAATATCATATTAATTGTGTTTGTGGAGAGTATTATATACTAATGAATTACTTCCATATTTATTCTCTAATTCAGCAAGTTTTTCTAAATTTAATGTTGTTTTCATTGTCTTGGTTTTGTTTTTATTTGTTCCATAGCTGCAACACCCATAGCTGTAACTTTTCTTATTATTTCCATAGCTGGTTCGTAACAAGCAGGTGCTTCATTCCTAGACAATATATGTTTTGCTTCTGTAAGATAATCTTCCATATAAACTATCCATTCTTCTGGTGTATGAATATGTGTACCAGATGGTATTGTATCTTCTTTCCATATTTTATTCTGATAATCTCTTTCAGTATCGATTATCTTATAAACATCTTCTCTTTTCATTGTATGTTATTGTTTTTTAATAGTCTTTCTACATAACCTTCTGGTGATTCACCTGGTCCGAGTTCTACTATATTTTTGAAACCGTTTTCTTCAGTTATTATTGTATCTTTTCTTTCTATTGCTCCAATATATTTTTTACCATAATCTCCTTCAATTTGCTTGGTAGCAGGATTTAAGTCACCCCATTTAGTTCTATCACCTTCTATTAATGGTTCTACACAGAACTTACGTCCTGTTTTTATATCCACTATATAATATCTTCCAGTATCGCTCATAGTCTTAAAAATAAAAATTCATACTAAATTATAGTATGAATTTTAAATAAAGTTTAATGAAATTTAATGAAGTTACTTAAAAAGTATGACACAATGACTACAATAATTACTCATAGTTTTTTTGGTCGATTTTTCTTGTAATACAAGATTAGTCATATTATCACACATTGGACATGTATTTATATTATCACTTTTTCCTATTTCATATCCATCATAAATTATTTTAAATGCTTTAGCAGTAGTAGAATCCCAATCTACTGAATCATAGTCATTCTTATTATCAATCATGTTGATTGTTCGTTTTAATAATGTTTCTAAATTTGTCATTGTTAATGATTTTCTTTAGTTTAAGAGTTCTTGTTATATCAACAAACTCATATTCACCATCAGGAATTACTACACCATTTATTTTAACATAATATAATACTCCGGTATTTCTACAAAGATTTATCCAATTTAAATGTTTTTTCAACGGTATTATTTCCATATAATCCAACTTATTGTAAAGTTCACTATCACTTATTATAATTGTATCATTCTGTTGATAGTAATTATATTTTTTTTCATCTAATTGTACTTTCATATACATTATGATTTGTGATGAACATCCTTCTATTATTGAATAATGATATGAAATAATATCTTCAAAACATTCAATATATATCATTAGCTGAATAAGAGACCAGCATTTTTATATTCTGGTTGCTGAACAATCTCATTAAGTTGCTCTGTCGTAAGACTTTTTGGATTCCAACCTTTCATCTTAGCATATTTTTGTTTAAAAGCTTCTTTAAGTTCAAACATATCTTTTTCGCTTAAACCTGTTTCCTTAATCATTTTGTCTGTGTTCATAATATTCAATTATTTTTTATTTATTCATATATATTAAATTAAAAAATCTGCTAGTTTATTGTCTATTAGTATTTTTTCTAATACATCTACAAATTCTTTTCCCTTTATTAATTTTAAGATTTTATTTTTTCTAATAATTAATAAATTATCTTTTATTATTATCTTATTATCGCTCCACTGCATCTGAGGATTCACCCATATATTTATATTATTTAAATACCCAATAAGATATGATTCATTTGTATACCTAAATGTTTTGGTTTCAATAGTATTATTGTGTTTGTAAATAGGACAATCTTCAAATGATATTGCAATTTTAGCATTAGTTATTACATCTTTTACATTATATTTATTAAAATAAAATATGATCTTGGTATAAAATTTATTTTTTATAGTATTATTAGTATGAATTTCATATTGATTAGATACTAATTCATCATATGTTATAATAACATTCATTACAAAGATTTTCTAATATTTTCTAATTGTTCCCATGTACATTTATCAAAAAGTTCATTAAGAATTTTAATTTTTTGTTCATCCTCTAAGTTAGTTGTAGTTATTAAGGTTTCGGTATTATTAATTTCATCCTCTAATACATCTTTTAATTCTTTTAATTGATTTTCATCAAAGCAATCTAAATTTGAAATGATATCATTAATATCAACATCATATTCAGTTTCTTCGTAAATTGTAAAATATCCACTTTTATTTTTCATATTATTAATAATTATTTTTTAATATAATTTATTTATTATATTTATTTTTTGACATTAGTAAAATCTAATTTTGTTATAAAATACTTGAATGTTTCTTTTACTTTTTCTTCATTATCATTAACTGTTAAAAATTCATATGTTACATTAAATTTTTTATCTAATTTAATTCGGATATCTAATACTTTATATTGTTTTCCAAAAGTGAAACCATCATGTTTTTTAATACATATAATGTCTTTCTCTTTTATTTTAGTAAAAATACCTTTTACTTGTTCTGATAAAGATATTAATTTTTTATCAATATAATGACGTTTAACACTAATATTTTGAACAGATGTTTCACCCTCAATTGTATCAGATTTATCTTCATTACATATTTTACATAATATTTGATAATTAGAAATAACATTTTCTCCACCTTTACTTTTAGGATATATATGATCTATCGTAAACATTTGATCATTATCCCCATATAGGTCAAGATGCCATCTATTTAATTTATCTTTACCCAAAGCAAAATATGTGGGTTCTGCTTCACAAAAAATACATTTATTACCATCTCTTTTTATTAGTTCTCTGATTATCTGTATTCTTCTTAATGAATCTTTAAAATCATTATCACTATAAATTATTCTATCTGGTAATGTACTATTTTCTGCTTCATTAAATATATCTTCTATTTTATATTTTTTATAAATATAATATCCGTGATTTTTTCTTCCCATAAATAAAAAATTATCTTTTACTATTATATCATTTTTTTACTATATTGTTTATTAAAAATTAAAAAGGGAGTTGATTAAGACTCCCTTTTTTTGTATTGGCTTGTTATTTTAAATTATTTCTTGGCATAGAAACCACCAGTATTCATAATTTTATATGGATCGATAGGTCTATTCCTTATTAGTATTTCATAATGTAAATGAGGTCCTGTTGTAGAACCAGTATTACCTACTTTGCCAATTACATTATGTTTCTTAACTTTTTGCCCTACTATAACATTAATTTTACTTAAATGGGCATAAACTGTTTTATATCCATTACTATGATTAACGACAATTCTATTACCATATCCTTTATTAGAAATGATAACTTTTTCTACTGTACCATCACCAGTAACAAAAACATCTGCTCCCATATCTGATGATATATCTATACCTTCATGAAATAATAATTTATGGTAAATTGGGTGTTTTCTATAACCAAAACCATCAGTATAATCATTTAAATCTGCCAGAGTTATTGGCATACCATCTGGAATTCTTGTTACAGAATCCCATCTACTATTAATAACTTTTTCAATACTTGTGTAATTACTTGATTGATTTTTAGTAAATTCGTAAATATCACTGGTATTGAAACTGCTATCAATATAACTAGTATCCATTGACATACTCAATGACTTACGTATTAGTTTATTTTCATTTTGTTTCATTGTTACTAATTCGTTAGTCAATAGGTTTTTTAATGAATCTCGTTCATACGATGTTTCTTTAATTAAACCTATTAGTTCTTTTTCTCTTTCTGTGACCTTTACACTTGATAAAGATACAGATACGATGAACACTAATACAAGATTAACCGTAATAATAAGTTTATATAACTTTCTTTTTTCTTTTTGGTAAACTTCTTTTTTTAGTGTTTCTAAATCTATCATGCTCATTTTTTTATTTTTTCAAGACAATTTATTTAATAGTCTGATTATATAGCTATTAAATAAAATACCGATTATTTTATTAAAATTTACAAGCCTACATCTATATATTTTTAAGGTCATTTCAATAGATGTTACGTAATTAATTGTGTGTTAATTACTTGTATAAAATGAATTTTTTATTCATTTTTCAGTAGATTTTCTCGAAAATATCTTTTTTCAAGAAAAAAGGTCGATTATTTTAACCAGAATGGACATTTTATATATACAAATTTACAAAAAGTCCGATATATATTAAATACTTAGGTATGGTTTTTTGACAAATGACCTGAATTCATCCACCAAACATTAGTAATCAGAGTATTAAAGTTTATAACTTGTTATTATTTTCTTTTAATATTAAATAAAAATCACCCTTTATTTATATCTCTTTTTAAAAAAAAGTTTATTTTTAATAAAAACATCATATTACAAGTTAATTTTTATATATAAATAAAAATACTATTTTACAATTATGAAATATATAAATAAGTTTGATTATATAGTTGAAAACATGGCACAAGCACGTGCTATTTTAAACAGAACAAAAAACAATTATGATAATCCCGTTTTTCAAGAAATAGTAAAAGAAACAAAGAGAGATGGTTATACTGGTTTTATTACTAAATTAGTCTTTGAAATGGGATTCAATAAAGAAGATGCACTTAAAATATATAAAAAAATAAAAGATGAAGGTACAGATGTTGGTGCTTTACAAAAAGCATCTGCTGATGATATTGAAAAAATATTATCAGATAAAGAACCAATAGATTATGAATATATTTTTACAGAAAATGGGTATAAAGTATTTTTAATAAATAATTACAATGGTATTTTAAAAACTGGGTCACCCGCTTGGTGTCTTAAGACTAAATCATATTGGGATAATTATATAACTAAAAAAGAAGGTATGCAATTCGTAATTATCAATGAAAAATTTGCACCTTCTGATGATCTTATTTTAATGACTACTCCTTCAGATTGGGATGGTGAAAAATATGAAAGTGGTAGCTATGCAAAAATGAGATTTGGTATTACTAGTTATTTAAAGTTACGTATGTTGATATTTGATGATAATAATCGTCAAATTTCATTTAATGAAAAATATGATTTTTTAGATCCGATTTTAAATAAAATACATGAATATGATGTATCGCATAGAGTAATAAAAGTAAAACGTACTGATATAGACGATTATCTTTCTCTTAGAGATTTAATTATTAATACATTTGATGATTTAGATATGAGATATAGTTTTTCTTATTTAATAAGAAATGAAGATGATATTGATTCTAAATTTAAAAATTTTTATGAAGCCATTAAAGAAAATATTGATTTAGATAAACATCAATTATTTGATAAATTATCTAAATTTATAGATGAAATAGTAAAAGATGAAGAATTTTTAGAAAATAATGGATATGTTGATATTTTTGTAAATGATTTTGTCACTTATATTAAAGATGATTCTTTACCTAATTTTCCTAATGTTACAAGTAATGAATTACCTTTAGGTGGATATTTATTTAATGAATTTGGAATAGGTGAAAGTGTTATAAAATATCATTATGGATATCAATACACTAAATATGGTAGAGCTGCAATAGAACAAAATTATGGTACAGTAGAAAAATTTTATAGTGATTTAGCTAATAACTTTAATGAAATTTTAACAGAAACCGAAATTACTGGAATGGATATTTTTAAAGATGTATATGATAAAGAGGATTTTAAAAATGAGATAAAAACAAGCATAAATAGTGAAAAATATAAAGATGGGTATATTATAAAAATAGATACTGAAAAATTATATAATATTGCAAAAGAATCTGATATAGAGTTAGGTAAAATATCTATTACAGATGATAAAGGATGGAGATATAAAGAAATAAATAATGTTGGTGATTTTTTATCCTTAATTAAATATAATTTATCATATTTTAGTGGTATTACATATGATGGTAAAGAACTTAGTGTACCTATTTACAGTATTAAAGATTAATTTACTATTTAATCCGATGTTTCATAATATATAATATTATGAAAGCATATGAACGTATTGTAGAATATCAAAAAGATGATTTACTTTACATTGTTTATAATAATAGAAGTATAAATAATGTAATTAAGAATTTCTTACCCAAATTTAGTGCAATAGAATTATTACATTTTACTAAATTAGAACAAACTTTTATTAATACACACTCATTATTTGATTCTGATAGAAGTTTAGAAATAGATAAGAATGAATTAGATTTAACAGCACTTGATTTTTTTGTCACTCCACAAGATATAAATGACCGAAAACAACTTATATTAGATGCTCATAATCATCTTTCTGGTGAAGAGTATGAATATCTTAAAAAGAGAGGATTTACTGATGATATTATAGATAGAGGTAAATTAGGTTCGATATCTTATATAAAAGATATTGATGATCTTAATATATTAGGTGCTACTACACATCCTATAATGCATAATATGTTTGATGGTGGTTTAATTGGTGGTGGTATTACAATTCCATTATTTAATAAAAAAGGTGATTTACTTAATGTAACTTTTCGAAAAATATCTGATTATAATAAATTAAAATATACGCATTCTTGTCCAGACACATTTGTATGGGGATTAGATGATATAGAAATTGGAGATACCGTTTGGTTAGTTGAAGGAGTTTTTGATAAATACGCATTAGAAAAAGAACTACCAAAGAGCAAAATAATAGCAACATCATCTGGTTCAATCAGTCCAATACAATTTTGGAAAATAATAAGAAAAAAACCTATAAAAGTAAATATTATTTGTGATAATGATCAAGTTGGTTTTAGAATGGGTGCTATTGCTCAAAAGATTTTTAGAATTAACAGAATAGATAGCAATATTTATTATTTTGATGGTAGTAAAGATGCTAATGAACATATTATTGAAAAAAAGAAAACAATAGATGATTTACTTTATGTGGAAGTAACAAAAGAACTCATAAAAAGTAAAAATACTGATTATTATGATGAACGAATACCTATGAATTTTTTTAATTATCTGAAAAATCGTAAATTTTAAAACAAAAAGGACTAACATTTGTTAGTCCTTTTTATAAAAAAAACTTATATATGAATTTATTCCTTATCTGGATACAGTAAGTTTTTTGGAATTTTAATAACTATTGATACTTCATCTTTACCGACTTTAATAACTTCACCGT
>Ga0172381_10008418_pt1 | contig 10083 bp, 13 predicted proteins | sample Leawel6488metaG_FD_119754 | JGI IMG/M metagenome (GOLD analysis project Ga0172381, IMG submission 119754) | Leachate microbial communities from a municipal landfill in Southern Ontario, Canada - Leachate well 64-88 metaG | ecosystem: Engineered > Solid waste > Landfill > Unclassified | place... | reverse complement strand
TTAATTTTTTATTTAAAATATATTGAGATACTTTATATTTTAAATCTTTATTTTCTATTATTATTCTATCATATTCTATTTTTAGATATTCATAGTCTTTTCTTAATTTTATATATTCTTCATCATTAAATATACCTTCATTATTCATAATGCTATTTTTATGATTATTTATTTAATGAATTTATATATTTTATAACATTATAAAGAATCCATTATATCAGTAATTTGTTGAACATAACGTATGAATTTTTCAGTAGATCTAGTATTATGATCCCTATGTTTACCAAGATCTATATCCATTATAGTATGAACTCTCCCTGGATTTGCTTGCATAATATATATTCTATTTGATAAATATACAGCTTCTTCTATATTGTGTGTTACTGATATAAACGTTTGATCATATTCCGATTTGTAATAAATATCAAGTAATAATTCTTGAAGACCACGTTTAGTCTTAATATCAAGTGCTGAACTCGCTTCATCAAGCATAATAATTGGAGATGATTCAATAAGACATCTAGCTATAGCAACACGTTGTTGTTGTCCACCAGAAAGACCATTTGTCCATTTATATTCATGTCCATTTAAACCAACCGTTTCTATTATTTTTAATGCACGTTCATAACGTTCTTTTTTGCTAATACCACGAAGTTTTAATGGTAATGATACATTATCAATAACATTTAACCATGGAAATGAACTATATTGTTGGAATACCATAGGAAATGATTGGTTATCTTTCTTTGGTTTCCCATTAATAATAACATCACCTGATGTTGGTTTTTGAAGTCCAGAAATTAAATGCATTAATTGGCTTTTACCACAACCAGATGCACCAAGAATTGAAATAAATTGACCTTCATCTTTAAAATCAGGAATACTAAAATTCAAATTATCAAATAATTTAAACTCATTTTTACCAGATCCAAATACTTTGTTTATATTTACTAAATCAACTATATTATTTGATAATAATTCTTCTTGTGGTTTAATATCCTCACTGGGTTTTGATGTATCTAAAGTTTCTTTAGAATCTTTCATCATTTTATTAAATAATCCCATATATATATATATATATATTATTTGTATAAAAAATTTAAATTAAATGTTCGTCTATTATGCTTATCTGGAAAAAATAACCATGATATAAATCGCCATATCATATCCTGAAGAATACCAATTGCTACGATTTCAAATATAATAGCATATACTGATACCGTTTGTGATTGTCTATTGAGTACGGAAATTAACGAACCAATTCCATTTTCACCGGCACCATCTTTATATATTATCTCCACGATGGTCAAATATGTCCAACTAATCGCAGTAAGCACCCTTATATCATCAATAATTTTACGCATTACATATGGATAATATACAAATCTAAATGTTTGTAATTTAGTAGCACCTAATGTTTTTGCGGTTTGTAAAAATACAAATTCTTTATCGTTTTTTGGATCTTGTAAAGATATAACCCTTTGAACTACAACTGGTAAAATGTATATTAATATACCAAATGCTAAAAAATCAGATTTCATACTAAATGTCAATCCAAATATAGCAATAAATATACCCTGACATGCTGGAAGAGGAACAAACCGTAAAGCATCAAATATTCTAGAAAATAAACTACGAGTTATTGGAAATAATCCTAAAATAAATCCAAGTGGAATTGATATTAATATTGCATATAAATATCCAACTAAATTTAATTTTATACTAAACCAAGTTTCTCCTAATAAATTTTTCTCTTGATATAGATATTTATAATTTGATAAAACATCAATAGGATTTGGTAATATAGATTTTGGTATAATATCACCAGTTGATGTTATTATATACCAAAATAACAGCATTATAATAGCACCAATTATAAAAACAATCGTATCAGTTTTCTTACTAATGGTACCACCCATTTTAAATAATTCTTTTATATCATTCATATTTTTTAAAAGTTTAAAAAAAACCTATCAATAATATTATATTGATAGGTTTTTATATATATTTTATTATAATATTTATATTTATTCTGATAATAATTGGAAATCAGTCGTTCTATAACTAGCATTATCACCTTTAACACCATCATTTATAGCATTTGTAGATCCATTACCAATGATAATAAAACGTTTTTCATCATATCCATATTCATCAACTAAATATCGTACTACAGATTTTGCACGTCTTTTAGATAATTTTTTATTAAATTCAGCATTACCAGTCCAATCACAATTACCTTCAACTCGAATTCTAACATTATTAAATCCTTTAGCTATTGGTAAAAATTCTCTATCAATAATCGATCGTGCATCAGAATCTAATACATCGCTACCACTTTCGAAATTAATAGTTACTTGTCTATTTGATATTTCTTGTTGAGTTATAATTTCTTTTGTTGGAGCATTAAATACAGTAGATGATTCGGCAGATTGTTCACCTTTAACATCTTTACTATCCCATAATGTTTCAATAATTGATATATCACTAACTTTTCTCCATGGTGCCGGTGATTTTGTTAATCCAACTTCTTCATATACTCTAGCCATTTTTGAATAAATATATTCAGCTTGAGTACCGGTATAACTTGCATTTAATCCAAAGAAATTAGCTTCATCACCTAATGTTGCAAATCTAATATTTTTACAACCCTGGATACAAAATGATTCATCAGTTCCAAATGCTTTTGCAAAATATTTAGCAGATTCTTTAACAAAACTAGGATTCGTATTTAATAAACTATTACCATATAAAATAGCTTGTATAAATTTAGTTAAATATTCTTTATGTGAATCAATATATTCAGTTTTTGCAATTAAACCATCCGTAATAATCTCACTAGCTTGTTTTGTAGATACTAATACTTTTGATCCTTTAACATTTTCTACACAATCAGCATCATCAGGTGCCCATACAACAGCAGCATCAACTTTTCCTGCTTTAAAATCAATTGCCGCATCAATTCCGCTACCAACTTTAATTGTTTTAATATCAGACATAGTTAATCCATTAGTTTCTAATACATTAATCAATAACGTATGTGATGCTGTACCTGGAGCATATGCAATTGTTTTTCCTTTTAGATCTTTAACAGTTTTAATATTTTTACTAACTACAATAGCATCAGATCCGCGAGATTTATTAAGTATCATAAATTGTTTACATCCAACCATATCAGATCCGTTTCCCATTTCAGTAGATAAAACATCAGTAGTACAATAAATAAAATCAATATCACCAGATTTAAATGCAGCTCTACCAGCTTCAAAATCATCTTGGATAACGATTTTCAATTTAATACCGAATTCTTTAAATAAAGGACAATCTTCATTTGGCTCTAAACCATGATTTAATCCAACTAACGTAGTAAATCCAGCATAAGTATTAACCCCTACCGTTTGATAATCTTTATCATCACTATCAGATGATGATTTACTATCATTGCTACCAAATATTCCGCTGAATATTCCAGATTTTTCACTCGTGTTGGCGGTTTTACCACTTTCATCTTTTCCTCCGGATAATTTATACAATGCAGTACCTAATCCGAAAACTAATAACATAATAAGGGCAATTTTTACCCATGGTTTTAAATTTGACATAAATTTTTAAATTTTAATTAATAATTATTTTTATTTTTACAAAGATAAAACATTAGACATAAAAAGTCAAGTGTTTTATGAATTATTTTTAATTTTTTTGAAAATATTTACTTTTATTTTTAATTTGTGTATCAGTTAAATCATTAGGTGTAATATAATTAACATAATTATCTTCTATAGCTTTTGGTGCAATAACTTCAGCTGAACCTTCTTCACCATCTTGAGAATTAAACATCCCATCGATTCCATATTTTTCATATCGAGCCATAACATCAATTGCTTTTTTAGAAGTAACACCACGTTTAACATCATATTGATCTATTAAGCCACCAGCAGAATCAAGAACATGATCCATCGTTCCAAGTTTCGTATTGATACTTTGTGACATATATTCCATAGCTTGTGTAAACATTGCTAATTCATCTGGATCTCCTTTTACTACTGACATAACTGAACTAAATGCTTTATATTGCTTTTTAATACGTTCATATTCTTTACGTTTAAGATTTACTTCATTTTCAGTATCAAGAACTGTTAATTGTGCCATTTCTTCTAATTTTGATAACATTTCATACCATTTTTTAGAATCTTTTATAGCAGTGATTTGTTTTTTAATATCATCTTCTAAACGAACAACTTGATTATTTGCAACAGTTGCTGCATCACGTTTACCTTGTTCTTTATACTCTTGAACTTGTAAAACATAATCTTGTAAATCACATTTTGTCGCTTTCAAATCATCTTCACTATCACGAATTAATCCTTTTAATTGACCCATAATTTCGGAAATTTGAATGATCCGTTTTTTCATTTTCATAACACGTTGCATAACAATAGCAATTGGATCAATTTCTATAATAGCTCCTGTAATTTTACGCATAAATATAAAATATATAGCACTTACATTAGCCCTAATATTTTTATCAGTAACTAACCAAATTATCAAACCAATAATAGTACATAATATTGATAGTGTTATAATATTAGTTGCCAATGTAATTAAAAATGGTAATATTTTATATAATACCATCAATCCAGCAGCACCCAATAACCCAGCTACCACCATACCTAATTTTCCACCAGGTTGATCCCACTTTGAGATTGCTTTACCCGTTTTATCTAAACTTTCCATATATGTTTTTTATTCAATTATTAATGTTTGTAATTTATTTTTATCAACAATTAATTCATTTTTAATTGCATCAATAGTTACATCAAAATTTTTCTTTTGTGTATCAAGTTCATATTGTTTTGATACCATTTCTGAATTTATAGTATTAATATTAACACTTGATTCTGATATTTTCTTTTGTAATTCTATAATTTCAGATTTAAATTTTTCAATTTGAATTGCTTCATTATCAATTTTTGTTTTTCGAGAAACAATTTCATTTTGATATAAAACATCAAATTCTTTTGAAGCTTCAGTTCTTTCAGATTCAATATACTTAACATATTCATCAATACTCTCAAGTATAATAGCTTTTGTAATCTTTGGAGAACCAGCTTTAATAGTAGCATACGCTGCTAAAAAACGTGCATTTTCATCAGGAATTATAGATTGCATAGCATCACTTGATTGCTTCAATTCTAAATAATCCGGACCAGGAAGATTTCTTTCATCTAATACTTTTTTAAGAGTAAGATATGTTTCTTGATTAACAACACCTTGTGGAATATAATTTTTATTTTGTGCAACAATAGATTGTTGTGTATTTTCCACATTAATAATATTTTTTGGTACAGGTTTAGAATCAGTAGAATCATTTACAAATAAGCTAACAAATCTAGATCCAAGACCTTTTTTTGGAGTTTCTTTTTCATCCATAATTTTCATTTTTTTTAATTAAATATTAATTTTTATATTATTGAATTGCAAATATACAAAATAAAAAATAGTAATGTCAAGTAAAATTCAATTTATTTACATTTAATCATTACTAATGCACCAATTTAATTTTATGAATTTATTACCAGTTTTTAAATAAAAAAAATCATCTGTTTTAAAACATCCAAATTTATTTCCATTTCTAATATCACTAATAATATTCATTTTATCAAATTCACTTAAATGTATTTGATTTGTTTCATTCGAATATATATCAACTTTAGTACCATCATCAAATGTATGTGTAATATATTCTGGATTATTATGATTTGGGTATTTATCTTTAGATGGTTTACCAATAAACATATCAATTGATCCATTATTAATGATGTTAAATGTCTTTTTCATAGAATCGGTATCATTCTTCACCATCGTTTCTAATAAAAATAATCCATCTTTATCATCATCATCAATTAATTTACTTGTTAAATAAATTAATTTTTTATTTCTTTCAACTTCATTAATATATAATGGATCTTTTATTTTTTTATTAATGAATTTTTCCCATTTATTACATTTTTCATTAGTCATATTAACTAATTCATTAAATGGAATATTATATCGATTGCATAATATCATTACCATCATAAATATATCAGATAATTCATATTTCAATTCAACTCTTACTTGATCAATTGTTTTACCTTTCATATTATTCTTATATCCATCAATCATAAGAATACATTCTGCTAGTTCACCAATTTCTTCAATTAATTTAACAAATTTAAATATAGATTCCTTTGAATCCAATTCATCTAGTTTATATATACGATTTAATAAATCTTCAATTTTAATATTTTTATTCATATAATAATTATTTTTTTATAAATATTTTTCATCAAGACCATCAACAATTATCCATTCACCATTACCGGTGTTTTTATCAACCCACCATTGATGTAATCTTTTTACACGTTGAAAATTATTTCCTCCAGAAATTAATACCATTTTACTTATCCATTTAAATTTAATAGTTGGTTCTAAAAAATAATGATTACCACAAACATTTACATCAACAATATTATTTTTCTGAATATGTGATATTAACATACATTTTACCTCAGTTATATTTGATCCATCATATATTATTGCGCGTTGATGTGAATATCCATCATTGTTTTCATTTTTTGGTAATATAGCAATACCATCAGGATGCTCATTTAACCAAGGATCAACAAATTTTGGATAATCATCAACTAATACTAATCCATCAACTATTGTTTTATTCGGACTAATTATAACATCAATATCACCAATATTTTCCTTTACCCATAAATATTTTTCAGTATATGCATTTGGACAATTTCGTGGAGCTTTACTTAATATTGTTGGTTTATATCCAATTTCAATAGCTATGTTATAAATATCGAATCCGAGTTTATTTTTTGTTAATTTTAGCCACCAACCATTTTTACATCTAATTAAATCAATTAATTTTCTAAGATGTGATATCTTTTTATTTTCATGAGAATAATGTGGATCGTTTGGATTTTTATAAAAATAATAATCTCGTTTTATCGCATTATCATAATCAACCATTGTTCCATCTAAGTCAAATAATATTATTGGTTCTTTCATATATATTTTAATTTATTTTTTAATTGAACATAATTTTCATATAATACTTCCATAATTTATTAAAATATATTTTTATATTTCTAAATATTTTATTATAATATGATTTTCTAGAATTTCTTTTATCAAAATCTTTACGTAACGATGTATTAATATATTGATTTGATAATCCAGTAGCTTTAGAATATCGATCCGTAAAATTATCTATTTTTGCTTTATTTTCCATGACTTTACCATATTAATATTATGATTAAACAAATATAATGTATAAAATCTGTAAAGTCAATAATTTTACTAATTAAAATAATATAGTTTATCAACACATTGTTTTATAATTTTATAATTAAGCATAAATATAATGTTTTAAAATGAATCTTTATATTTTTATATATGTGATTAATTTATATTAAACAATATATACATCAATTATAATATATTTAATCGAGCATATCGTTAAGCTCCATAATTCCGATTAAAAACCATTGAGTTTTTTCAACTCGATGCCAATCCATAACATAACCTTTACATATTACGTTATGCAAATCTTTCATTAAATCTTCCTTAATTATCTTATGTTTAAGCATAATTAACTGTAAATCATATACATCTCGTGGACTTCCTTCAAAAGCAGAAAGAGTTGTTGTGTTTTTTCTAATTTCTTCTACTTTTTCAATAGCTTCTTGAATCTCCTTTTTGGTTCTTACTACTTTATCTTTCATGATTTTAAATTTAAAAACATATTATAACACCAGCTATATAAAAATCCACTACGTTACGCATTATATAGCTGCGTTCCGTTATAAACAATAAAAAAAATTAAATCAAACTCATCACAAATAACTTTTGCAAAACAGCCTTCATAACTTTTATCGTTTCATCATCAAACATTGCACCGTGAGATGTTGTTCTACTTTTGTAATCTAATTGCAAAAGTTCTTTAATTTCTCTAATTAATTGAGTTCTTTCTTCTTGTGACATAATTTATAATTTTATTTTTTTACAGTTTATAACAACAAATATTAGTCATTGTTTCTATTTACATAGACGCTAATTTTCAAATTTTGTTACATATTCGTGTTTCAACTTTTTATATTTGCAGCTGTTATACACAATTCTAAATATTCGTTCCAAAATAACTTACTGAATCAAAATTTTCATCATTATCTGAGTCGTATATACATCTAAATTTAAGAACACGACCTCTATATGGTTGTTCTACTACTAATGAAACTTTCCCGCCACAAGTTGAATATGGACATTTTCCATCATCAACATCTTTTCTGTTTTTGTAACTTTCTCATTGTTTATTTTAATTTAAATTTATATACCAAATTATCATCTGATACCACTTCATTAAATCCTAAACTATTCAATGTAATACATTGTTTTTTAGTTGGTTTGTTTTTTATTATAGCATCATGTTTAAACATGTCCACAAAAATCCAACCCTTTATTTTAAGTTCATACTCTGGATCATCGCTATAAATTTCAATATATTTACATATTTCATAATAAGTAGAATCTACTTCATAAAATACACATTTGTAAAAATCCAAATCAATTAAATAATGTATATTACCATCTGGATCTATAATAAACTGACTTTGTGTTTTATTATAAAGTTTCGTAAAATTATCAATTAATAATTGTTTTCGATTCATAATTTTTATTTAAGGAATATATAAAACTGTAGGATTATTACGATGTATTGATATTTCTGGATATCGTTTATGAAAATCATTAGTATTAAATGGTGATGTTATTAAATGGTATCCATTTTTAGTAGGAACAATTCCATATAAATTTACTAATTCTTCATCAATAACAATATCATTATTTGAATTATCAATCCGTATTAAATCCTTTATTTTATCTCCATTATTTTCTGGTTGTAAAGTATTAATAAATGATTTAACTTCTTCCAATTTATTTAAATCCAATTCATCATAATCCAGTATCCACTTTTTATCATTTTTATCTGATACTCTACCACAAACTGTATTAAATGCAGAAGGAATAGACATTTCGTCTTTATTTTCAATTTGATCAAGAATACAACGTATCGTTTTAATAGAACATTGTTTAAAATTACGTTTATTTAAATTAATATATACTCTAGCATTATGAAAATTAGCCAAACAAACCATTTCTGGAAAATCGCGATCCAATTGAGTTATAGATTTAATATAATATGTTTTCACTACATAATTATTAGATCCTAAATCTGGATTTTCTTTTGCTCTACAAATTATTTGAGCAAAAAAGAAATCATCTTTATCTTCAAATTTTAAAAGAGATTTAATTTGTTCTAAATTATTAACCATAATTTATATTTTTTAATTACGAATTATATAACCTGATATAATTTCATTTTCTGATTTATATATAATATTATTGTCTGAATTATATGTCGGTGATGTTATTATTTCTTTTTCATCAACTGTCAGTTTTTGTATAACTCCATTCTTATCTTGATATCTAAGTATATAACTATTTGTACCACATCCACAACCATTTGATTCATATATAAACATATCAGTTTTAGGGAATCCAGATATTTTAACAATATCACCAACTTTATATTTTAAATTTGGTTTAGAACATGAATACATAAAAAATACACACCAAATAACTAATGTAATAATTAATATTTTTTTCATATTATGCTAATTTAAATGGTTTTAAAAAATTTCTCAAAAATACATTCGTTGGTCCACCTAGATATTCTTCATATAATTTATCAATATTTAATGAAGAACTATACATAATTTCAAAATCTTCAAAATCCATATATTTTTTACGATCGAATACTCTTTCATCAATAATAAATACGAATGCAGTTAATTGATTTCCTAAGTCCGGTTCAAAAAAATTAGAAATTCTAAAATCTGCATCAGTTAATTTTATCAAATCTATATAATTTTTATTTAATGTCCCTAAATTAGCAAAATTTGTATTTGTAGTTCCACCATTTAAAATTACAAATGTTTTCCATTTATTAGACCATAATTTATATAT
>Ga0172381_10008417_pt1 | contig 10085 bp, 7 predicted proteins | sample Leawel6488metaG_FD_119754 | JGI IMG/M metagenome (GOLD analysis project Ga0172381, IMG submission 119754) | Leachate microbial communities from a municipal landfill in Southern Ontario, Canada - Leachate well 64-88 metaG | ecosystem: Engineered > Solid waste > Landfill > Unclassified | place... | reverse complement strand
GTGATCGCATCAACCGATAAAATAGTCATGCCTATGGAATTCATCACAGGGCGTTTGTCAGGCAATTACATAACTGACCATACTATGGCTTCAGGCACCATGCTGTATAACATACATACCAGGCAGTGGGATACGGATATCTTAAATGCTTTTGGGATAGATATAGACAAACTGCCTGCGATAAAGGAAGCGGGAACACCCGCAGGTGTAATACTTCCCGATGTTGCCGAGGAATTGGGATTGCCAAAAGAAACTCTGGTCGTTGTCGGAGGACAGGACCAGAAATGTGCTTCACTTGCAGGCGGGATAGACTCATCCACACTTACCGTTTCACTTGGGACAGCCGCTGCGGCGGAGGTCATCTGCAGCTCACCTGTTCTGGATCCTGATTTTATGATACCTGCGTTCTCCTATCTGTTTGCAGGATGCTGGGTGCTTGAAGGAGCTGTCGCCACTTCCGGAGCGGCAGTCAAATGGTTCAAAGATAATTGGGCGTCATCATATACTTATGCTGAAATGGATGAAAAGGCAATGCTTGCATATGCAGCGCAGAATAATGTGTTTTTCTATCCGTATTTAAGCTCGGATTTCAATGATGATAAAAAGGGCGTGTTTTACGGGCTGGGTCTGGATACCGGTGTTTCTGAAATGGCAATGGCAGTGCTTGAAGGGATAACTTTTGAGATCTCGCATATATCAAAACGTCTGGAATATCTGTCTGACACAGTAAAGATTGATAAAATACGGGTATTCGGAGGCGGTGCCAACAGCGGTATATGGTGCCAGCTGCTGGCTGATGTGTGTGATCTTCCTGTTGATGTAATGCATACGCCGGAGACGGCAGCTCAGGGTGCAGCCATACTTGCAGGAGTAGGAGCGGGCAAATACAAAGATGCTTTTGCTGTTGCCGCGCAACTGAAAGTATTTCATACTTTCCTGCCTGATGTCTGTAACGGCGCTATTTATTCCAAGAAGAAAGCTGACTATTTTACATTGAAGACCAGGCTGTTCGATCATTGACGGAGGACTGTATATGACACATTTTATAGCGGGCTGTTCGATAGGGGATCTGTCTCCATGGGAGGGTGTGGATCTTGGAGGCTACCCATATTTTGACCGTAAGAACACAGGGATACACGACCCTTTGTATGGAACATGCCTGTATCTTGAAACAGAAGACAAAAAAAAGCTTCTGCTGCTTGCAGGCGATCTGTGTTATCTTACCAAAGCTCAGGCAGACAGGATAAAAGATGGTATTACCAGAAAATGCGGCCTTTCTACAGACGAAATCATCATATCATGCTCGCATTCACACAGCGCTCCGTGGATGAGCGGGATGTACAGATCCTTTCCCGGCCAGCCGGAATACGAAAGCAAAGCGGATCAGAAATATGTCGATTTCATTGTCGAAAAATGGGCAAAGACCGCTTTGAAAGCTATAAGCGAAACATATCCCGCTGAATATGCATATACTAAAATATACTGCGGTAAGGAAGAGGGGATAGGTGGTAACCGGACAGACCCTGAAAACGGAGAGACGGATCCTTCCACACCGGTTATGGTCATAAGGAAAAAAGGCGGGCCTGTAATGGCCATCCATACAAAATATGCTCTTCACCCTACGATCCTGCACGGAGAAAATACACTCGTAAGCGCAGACTATCCGGGATATATAAGGAAATACATAAACGAAAGCTATCCCGGAGCGGTTTTCATGTTCTCACAGGGCACATCAGGAAACCAGAGCCCAAGATACTACCGTCACGGGCAGACATTCTCTGAGGCGGGAAGGTTCGGATACTCTATAGGAGAAAAGATAGCTTCTGCCATTACGGATCTGGAATATACATCTGATCTGAGCATTTCTCATGAAACAATGGTTTTGGACATAAAGATGAAAAACTACGGCGATCCTGGAATGCTCAAAACTAAAGTCGAATATTACCGTAAAGAGAAGGAAAATGTGATCAGAGCCGACGGTTCATATACCGATATACAGACAGCGGATATGTGGCTTTTAGGTTCGGAATGCGAATATAACTATGCAAAATTGCACAAAGAGGGACGCTTATCCGAATACTACAGCGACGATATCCCCTTTATGGCACATGCAGTTGTTTTGAACCGGTGCGCATATGTTTTTTTACAGGGGGAGCTTTTTGTGGAATACGGAGAAAAAATAAAACATATATCACCGTATGCAGAGACAAACGTCATCACCGTGAGCAACGGTATGACGCCCGGTTACTGCGTGACGCCTGAGGCTGCCAAAACAGGCGGATATGAGGCATGGAACTCCATGCTTGCTTCCGATACAGGTGATAAGATAGTTGTATCTGTGACTGATATGCTTATGAAGATATATGAAAAAAACAGGGAGGAAAGAAAACATGACTAAGGAAGTAAGACCGTTCCCATTTACACCGGCGCCGTTTATACCTTTCAAAGATAAGGCTGAGCTCGAACGCGTACGAAAAATGAGCGGTGAGCAACTTACACATCACAAAAATCCGGACTTCAAGATCAAAATCGTTAAAGACGATCTATTGGAGCATATATTCGTTACGGATATGTTCGCTGAAATCAAGCTGGCTGCGGAAGAAGGAAGAAAAGTGGTCCTCATAATACCCAATCCCAATCCCGGTTACCGCAAGCTTGCCATGATGATAAACAGATTCCACCTTGACTGTAAACATGTATATACCTTCAATATGGATGAATGGGCGGATCAGGACGGTAATATCGCTCCTGAAACATATGCGGCAAGCTTCATGAGAAGCACAAAGAAATTCTTCTACAGTGAAATACTGCCGGAACTTCGCATGCCTGAGAGCCAGATGGTTGGACCGTCAACAAAGAACATAACTCATTACAGCGACATGATAGCACAGGCAGGCGGTGCAGACTGCTGCTACAGCGGTCCGGGCTGGACGGGACACCTGGCATTTATAGAGCCGGACGTGCCTGAGTTTGCCGGTTCGCTTGAGGAGTTTTTAAAGATGGGAGCACGCGTCACCACTTTAAATCCCCTTACGATAGCACAGAACTCACTGCACGGTTGTTTCGGGTGCAGCGGGGATATTGCAAGCGTTCCTCCAAAAGCGGCAACGATCGGGCCGCGGGACGTATTTGCAGCTAAACGCCGCATGGAAATTCACGGTATAACGACATCAGGCACATTCGTGACATGGCAGAGGATGATATCACGCCTGGTCCTTCACGGACCGGTCACCCCTTCGATCCCTTCATCCATACTTCAGCTGGTACCGACCGATGTATATGTCACCGAAACTTTGGCCGCACCTATAGAACCGGATTGGGAATTTCAATATTAAAGCACAGGAGGTATGTATGCTGGTCATAACGAATGCAAAGATCGTTCTTTCTGATCGTATCCTCTACGGTCATGACCTTGTGACCGATAAAGGTAAAATCACCGGGATCCTTCAAAAAGGATCATTTGATCACAGCGGTTGTGAGTTTTCTGATGCAAAAGGATACTATCTCGGACCGGGTCTTGTCGATATCCATAACCACGGCGGAGCCGGCGTGTGGTTTGGCGATGATCCTGACAGGGCCGCTTTGTTCCATCTGTCACACGGGACGACCTGTATAATGGCTACGACCACTATACAGAAGACACACCAAATGATCCTATACGCTATAAAAAACATAACCGGTGCGGTAAAGACTGGAAGAGGTGCGGCATCAAAGGTGATACGAGGCATACATATGGAAGGCCCGTATTTGAGCCCTAAGTACGGAGCATTCAAAAATTATACGCGTATACCTGTAAAAGAAGAATATATGGCTTATGTGAAAGCCGCGGAAGGGCTTATAAAAATATGGACTGTCGCGCCTGAACTGCCGGACATCATTGAAATGCTGAAGGATCTGAGGCCGGATCCAGACGATCCTTTGCCTGTGATATCCGCAGGTCATTCAGATGCAACAACGGATCAGGTGGATGCTTTGATACCATACGGCCTACGACTTCAGACGCACAGCTGCTGCGCCACAGGGTGTTCAATATCGCCTTCACGGTATGCAGGCACAAGAGAGGTCGATTTTGATATGGCATGCTGGCTGAAAGATGAGATATCCGTTGAGGTGATACCCGATTCGAAAGGCATACATACAAGGCCCAAAATGCTGCAGCTCATATTGAAGATAAAGGGACCGGACAGAGTCATAATAGTTACTGATGCAACCGAAGCATCCGGACGTGCAGGACAGATATCGGATGTGAATATAACAGGCGAAGGGCTCACGGGAAGCGCGCTTACCCTCAATAAAGCATGCTCGAATATGATGGCGCATACCGGTATAAGCATCATTGATGCGTTCCGTATGGCATCATACAACCCGGCAAAACTGATCGGTATGGATAAGGAAATAGGTTCGGTAGAAGAGGGAAAACGTGCCGACCTTATACTTGTTGATGACGATATGGATATACACGGCATATGGCTGAACGGAGAGACCGTACAGCCTGTTGTATAACGATCATACATGTTGACATGTATACTTATTGAAGTTAAAATTAAAACAATTATTGGATGTAATTGATCGAAAACATCAGGATTTGGAGAAATGAAATATGAAAAAAGTCATATACGTAATTCTTGTTCTTATACTGTCTGTCACGTTGGCAGCCTGCAATTCGCAGGAGAAGGAAGTTATAGCGTTCAATGACTCCGCGCTCGAGGCTAAAGTACGGACGGCTTTGGATAAACCTGAAGGTGATATCACCGTTTTGGATGCACAGGCTGTAACGGAGTTGGATCTTTCTAACGAATGGCAGGATAACATGCCTTCACAGATACAGATAAAAGACATATCAGCACTAAGCAGCTTCGTAAATCTTACCTCACTTAATGTCACCTTCAATGCATTGACCGACATAAGCGCTCTGTCAGGTCTGACCAAGCTAACATCATTGAAACTTGGAGGCAATCAGATTTCTGATATAAGCGCATTGTCAGGACTGACCAATCTTACCGAATTGTACATATGGGGAAATCCTGATATCTGCGATATAAGCGCAATATCAATGATGACTGATCTTACCGGTCTGTATATTAACGGAACAGGTGTATCTGACATAAGCATGCTTCTTAACATGAAAAAGCTCAAAACACTGAACATAAGCAGCTGCCGGGTAACTGACATATCGGTACTTGCCGGGCTTCCTATCGACAGGCTTATGCTTAATGGCAACGGTATCACAGATTTCAGCTCTATCGAGGGTATATACGAAAATCTTATAGAGAAGGATTTTGAGATGATAATTGCGGACGATATTTCCGATGAGCCGCTTGTGTTTGCCGATGCGCAATTTGAAAAGGCATTACGCACGGCCATGAATATTTTTGACAGGCCGATAACACAGAGGGATGCATATCTGGCTCAGTCGCTTTCGATCAGTAATGATAAAATGGAAGGTTCAGCGTTTTCTGATATAAGCCCGTTATCATATTTTGTAAATCTCACTTCACTGGAGTTCAATGCGAATAATATAAGCGACCTGAGTCCCTTAAGCGGTCTTACGAAACTGAAACATCTGAATGTATCATTCAATCAGGTAACCGATCTTGGACCGCTTGCCGGCCTGATCATGCTTGAGCAGCTCAGGTTGAAAAATAACTTTATAACCGATGTCAGTCCTTTGGCAGGTTTGACGAATCTATGGGAGCTGATCCTCTCCGATAATCAGATAACTGATTACAGCCCGCTAAAGGAGATATATCCAAATCTGACCAGCAAGGATTTCGAGTTGAACTGATCACTCAGTCACAAATGTTATCTTTGCATCCTTAGGCAGAGCAAGATGGCACTCGACTTCCACTGCTTTTATTATCCCTGCAATAGCGGGACATGAACAGTGGCCGGGGAAATGATCTTTTGCGTAATCATACAATGGCCCCTGCCCGGGTTTTTTCAGGCAAAGATCAAAGCTGTCAAAATCACTGCCAAGTTCCTTAAACATATCATTTATGCTTTTACATCCGGATCTGACTTTAAGGACGACTTCCTGTCCGTCTTCGGATACTGCTTCTACGGATGTAACAAGATTGCATATACCTGGATCTATCTTTACTTTTGTCATTTTCCACCTCTGCATTCTTTCTCTCCTTATTATATCTCTTTTATATCCCCCTATATCATTTTGTCTGTGTAATGGTACAGAATATCATGATATGATTAGAACTGATTGTAATGGAGGATGGATAAATGAAAGACAGCAATGAATTGAGACAATCGGTAATAGATGCATGCAGGTGGCTCGGCTCAAACGGATACGTATTCGGTACGTGGGGCAACATATCAGTAAGGCTCGATGACGGTAATATCCTGATCACGCCTACAAAATTATCATATGAATGTATGGAACCCTGCGATCTCGTCGTTATATCGCCAAAGGGCGATATCGTATCCGGAACAAGGATCCCGACAAGCGAAAGGGCAATGCATATCAAAGTCATGGAATACAGAAAAGATATGAATGTCATAATTCACGACCACTCGCCGTATGCTTTGGCGGTATGCGCTTTGGGAGAAGAGATACCTGCGATAACAGAGGAGATGGGTCAGCTGCTCGGAGGGAGCATACCTGTGACCGACAGATTCATACCTTCCGTACGCCATGAAGAACTGGCTGACGCGGTAGTTAAAAGTATAAAAGACAGAAGTGCTATACTTATGAGAAATCACGGTCCGGTATGTCTTGGCCGTACGCTGGATGAAGCATTGGTCACATGCCAGGTAGTCGAAAAATCAGCAATGATATATCTTCATATAAGCGGATTCGGCCATGCACGTGCAATAACCGATGCGGAAGTAAAAACAGGCAGGGATTTCTACCTGAATTCATATGGTAAAGCATTATGATGATTTTCAATAAATAATGTGGTAAACTTTCCATATCGGACATATGGAGGTTTAACATGGGAAGATTTACTACAAGGATTTCTGAACGGCTTATACCTTTACCAAAAGACTTATCCTGCAATGAAATAGTCAGGGTCGATCAGGGTTCTGTCAAGATCGATGTCATATATCCGGAAAGCCCGCGGCTTCTCGCCGCCAAAAAGCTTCTTGTCAGCAATTTTGGCAATTCGATCTTCGGTACCTTCAGGATACGCATAGTGGATCCTCTGCCGGAAACTGTGAGGATACTGGCAAACCTTAAAAACAAGGAGCAGGCATACAGGATATGGTATGACGGATCAATAAACATCTCAGCTCTTACCTCAGAAGGCATACTGAACGGAGTACACACCCTTATCCAGGCTGTGGAAAAAGACGGATCCTCTTTCCTTATGCCCCAGCTTTTTATTATAGATTATCCTGATGTGGCGCTAAGAGGACAGTGGGGCTGCGGGGTAATAGATGACATGGCGTTCACGGCTCCTTTGAAGCTCAATAATATCGATTATTCGGGAACGTTCGGCGTGGATGAAAACAGCCGGGGTACATGCAAACTCGACAGGCCGGATATCATAGAAAACACAGCAAAAGAAGGTGTAGGGCTTACCGTATATCTGCCCCACCTTGAACTGGTCATATATCTGTATAAGGAAAATATATTAGACAAGAGCATTATCGATAAGATAAAGAATGTACCTTCAGAAAAAGCCGCGGCAAGGAATGACTATACGCCCGGGCTGTGCATGAACAGTCCGTATACGCATGACCTTGTGTTCCAGTGGTTATGCGCGATGACGGACATGAAGGGCGTAAAAAATATACTTGTCTGGCTTTCAGAATCCTGTGAGCCCTGCACATGCGATAAGTGTAGAGACTCAGAACCATTTCTGATCGAGACGGATTTTATCGTAGGATTATTCAAAGAATTGAAAGGAAAATATCCTGATATCAGTTGCGAGCTATTGCTGACGCAGGGTAGCTATTCAGTTAATGAGGCAATACTTGAAAGAGTGCCTCTGGATATAGCCGTGACATATTATCATGGCAGTAAGACATATATATCCGACAGGAATCCGATGATCTATGACGGCCTTATGCCTTTTATACAAAAGGGAGGGAAACTCGGCGTAGTTCCTCAGATAACGAACGGCTGGAGATGCGTGTTCCCATGGAGCGGGCCCGATTTCATCAGGTACAGATGCAATGAATTTGCAGACAAAGGTATATACAAAGTGCTTGGTTATGCCGTACCGTCCAATGTTTATCACAGATTCAACGTGACCGCTATGGCTGAATGGCTATGGAACAGTAAAGGCAGGGATGAAAAAGCATTTATGAGGGCTTATGCCATAAGAAACGGACTGGACCCCAAAAGATTCACCGAATGGTGCTCATTGAATATGGGACCTGCATGGACACTGGCTGACAACAGATTTATAGTAAGTCAGTTCTTTAATTTCCCTGTTCTTATGAAGACCAGGTTCAATTTTGAGGATTTCCGTTTTACGGACTTCACAAAAAGAGATATCGAGAACATTGACAGGAATATAACCGAAGCGGCAAAGGCTGTAAAAGCGGCACAGGATATGGGGTACAAAGAAGGGGAATATGAAAGTAAGTGTACTGTGGCAATGCTCTGCTGCGTCGATGCATATCAGAATTTCTTTACTCTTTTAAAGAATAAAGAAAGAACGCAGGAAGATAATAACAGGATGGTCGCAATGTATGAAAAGATGCATAACAATGCTCTTAACGTATATAAGGCACTGTTGGAATGGCGTGACAGTATCGATCCTTTAATGAAAGCCTTCCATCAGAGGATCGTGGATACGGCTGTATTCCCGCTTCGTATTGCCGATACGATGAAAAGGATACTGACGGGTCTTAAAATACATTACATTCAGCATCAGAAACTTAAATATCTGGAACTGGGCAAATATGATGAGAGTATATTCCGGTCACAGCCTGAAGCCCAGCTCATATATGATGTGACCAGGTTCATAAACGAAGACGGGAAATATCATCTCTGTCTGGACTATATCGACTGCAAAGCCGGAACGGACATAACAGGTATAGAAATAGTGCAGGAAGGACCGGTCATATCGTCACTTACATATGATGAGGACAAGAAAGTCATAAAGAGGCTGAATGCATATGAACCCTGGACGGAACTACTGCTCGATGTCCATTACGTAGAGAAAAATATGGGCCGTAAACTCATCGTAAAGGTCCAGGGGCCAACTGATCCTGTAATTACATGCAGGGGTTTGATCGGTATAAGAAAGATATGATCAGCGATACAGTGCAATAGTCTCTACAAGAGCTTTTATATTTTCATATGGGAAGCCATTATCTGCTTCAACATAGAACCAGGAACCTCCGTCCTGCATCCTGAATGTTTCATATTCACGTTTCACAAGGTCTCTGACCTGCTGTACAGTGCCAGAAGTCATGACATTCGCTCTGTCTGTATGTATGGCTACGCTAAGGTCCAGCGATCTGCAGTGATCGGCGAGTTCTTTCATATTGTAAGCGGGCAGCTGCGGCCATATCGAATTCACTCCAAGTCCGCTTAGATCTTCAAGTATAGGCCATATATATCCGCACGAATGGAAGTGTATATTTTTATGGGCTTTCAGTATAGGTTCAAACATGGTCTTCCAGCGCGGTTTGAAGAATCTTCTCCATAGCTCAGGTGATATGAGCATTGCTCTTTCCGTCCCGTAATCGTCACCAAAATAGAAACCGTCTACATCAAGCGCCAGAAGGTAATCGATCCTTTCAAGATAATATTCCGTGATCATATCGGCAAGCCGGTTTATTTCCTTTGTATCCATTGCCATATCACAGTAAACATTCTCATCGGGACATAATGCCTTAAGTTTTTCTATGATCGAACCGCCCCAGCGCTGAAGATAGTAATTGCTCATATGCGCTGCCGCTTCAGCTTTGTCTTTTATGAACTCAGCGCTTCCGATGTTATCCTGAGGAGGAAGTATATAGTCTTTCAGTTTACCCATATCAGCCAGAGGATATTCATAAGGTATCCCTGCGACACCGTAGATACGATATTGCCACAGCGTTCCCCAGTCGTCTTTTTTGAATTCATGGTAGTTGCCGTTTTCATCAAACTGATCCTTAGTGAGGACAGGTAT
>Ga0172381_10008416_pt1 | contig 10085 bp, 10 predicted proteins | sample Leawel6488metaG_FD_119754 | JGI IMG/M metagenome (GOLD analysis project Ga0172381, IMG submission 119754) | Leachate microbial communities from a municipal landfill in Southern Ontario, Canada - Leachate well 64-88 metaG | ecosystem: Engineered > Solid waste > Landfill > Unclassified | place... | reverse complement strand
TTTCCACTTTTTCATTGTCATTTGAACAGGTCTTTGTTTAAATCATATTTTCTTATTAAATAACTTATTTCCGGGTCTAAACTACCACGGTATGCCATTGAATGGTTAAGTTCCTTTGAACGAAGAAAGTATTTGACTGCCTGCTCTTCATCTCCTTTCCTCGCAGCAAGAATAGCAAGCAAGTATACTTTGTATGCGCTATCTGGACATGATAGAAGAATTTTTTCTGCAGACAGGTCGTGCCCTAGTGAAATATGTGCAATTACCGTATTAAAATCATTATAATCCTTTAATATCATCAGTGCATCTTCGTATCTCCTCTCTTTAAGTAGATTAATAGCCTGCATATAAAGCGAATCTGGTTCTGTACTTTGGATTGTATCTTTAACCATTCCCTTTCGATGGAGATGAAAAGTAAAATTTACTCTTCGAAGAAAAGGATAGATTTTCTCTCTTATATAAATGTAATCCATCACCTTTTTTGCAAGATCTTTCTCTCGCAGATCCGGGTCCTGAATCTTAAAACATTCCAGTACTGTTTTTTTGTTTAATATATTTGAGTCTTGCATTACAAGCAACTTAAGTGTCTCCCAATCTTCAGGAATTGATTTTTTAACTATAAGCCTTTGTATATCTGTTTCATATCTTGGCATTATGCTTGAACCGGTTTTGCCAATTTCATATGTAATAATATCCTCATTTAAAGTTTGAATGTATTTTTCACAATAATTTTGTATTGATGATGCCCGATCAGAAGACAATCTTTTGTTTGACATAAAGGGGCCCTCAGGTGATGAAGAAGATGTAAGAATTATTGAGTCTAATATGAACTCATTATCTTCCAGCATATTTTTCAATGCTATCCGTATTTTTTCTAATTCTAAGGAATTGCCTGACAGTGACTCGTCTATTTCTGCTTTTCCGGTTTTAAACTCGACTGATGCCGACATAGAAGAAATTACTTTTCTTTCAACTATCTTTTTTTTATATTTTTTGACATCATCAATAAAGTTTACCATGGATGAAACATTATAGACAAGAGTATCAGATGGTCTAAGCTTAATACATATACCACTTATTTCCCTTACTTGCCCATATAAGTTAAGCATAAGCCTTGATGAATTTTCATTTGCAACAATCTCTTGAGAGTAATGATATGCAAAATCTCCATTACCCATTCTTATTATGGAATCTAATTTTACTCCCGTAATATATGGGTTCTTGACATATTTATTAAAGTATCTCTCTTTTCCGGACTTGCGTTTTTCATTTTTGTAGATCAGCCATTGTTTGACATAGTGATCTACAATATTCTTTTCTGTAACTCCAAAAAGTGTTTCCAATTGATCATTACTATTCCCGGCAAGAATTTTAGAATTTGGTAAATTTCTTTCTAAAAATAGAATCAGATTTGGCAGATCAGTATAAAATTCGAGGAAGTCTGCATCGTCCGGAATAATTGTACGAAGGTATTTTTCATATCTTTTGTAACCTTTTTGCTGTTCTCTTTTAAACTCTTTTCCACTAAGCAAAATCCTGCAAAAGTGAATAGTGTCGTCACCTCTGCTCAGAACAGGAAGCAGATCTATCTGCCATCTGCTATTCTGGAGTGCTGATGGTATTTTCACCATAAAATCCAATCTGATGAGCCCGTTGCGTTCTGAAATATTATGAGATTTTGCTGAGACAACTATTTCATTGAGATATCTGAGGCTTACCATTTCCCCTGATTTCTCGTCTTTTACAGCCTCATTTATAATTATCTCCTTTCCAGCTGTGTCTATGTATGTAAATGATTTTGAGAGTGTCTTGGCTCCTCTTGAAAGGTTTATGTTATATTCTGTGGAATTTATAGCATGGCTAAGACTGGGAGATGGATCCAGTTTCCGGAGTTTGTATATTCTATTGTTGCAACTGCTCATAATAATAACCAGCATTATTGCAGAAAAATATCTTGTCATTATCTGATATTAAAATATAAACATCAATGAAACCGATATTCTTGAGGGACCATATATGAACCCTTTAAAATTTCCTTCGTATTCACCACATTTAATTCTTTGATATTTATCATACTCGCTATATAAGCAGCCTGCGCCAAGCTCTGCTTCTATGTTCCATTTTGGAGTAAGTAGCCATGCATATCCACATGAAATACCGGCGCCGGCACCCCATCCTTCATATCTTGACCTTTTTAAAGCAATATTGTATATCCCTGTGATCCCATGAAATCCTATGAAAAGTTCAGTATAACTATGCCACAGCCACCACCTTGTCCCAGGTTGTATAAAAATATGTTTGAATTTGTAGTTCTCTGCGGGAGCAAAAGGATTCCAGGATAAAGGCAAGTGCAAGGTCAATTTGTCAGTGATGGCTAAGGAAGCCTCCAAATTGAGGTTCCCTGATACCAACCCAGCAATATTGCATCTTGCACCATACCTTTGAGCCTGACACATAAGCGGAGACAGAAATAGCATACAGATTATAAGTCTAAATCTCATCATTCATTTATATATATTGTATGTATTATTTCATCGTCCCATTCACTGACAGTAGCATTTGGAAATATTATCCCTTCTGACTCTATGGACGCCACATAATTATACATTGTTCCACTTTCGAATCCCCCCAGAGGTGATTTAATTACCGCTGTATATGTGTTCTCCCGCACAATGCCTCCAATATCAATATCTGCATGTAGTTCAACAGGAATGGAAATCCCGCCAGAAAGAGGCAACATCAGATATATTGCTACATTCTGTTCTATTATCATCTCTGCCATTTTTTCATCCAGCTTTGTAGCTTGTACAATAATCCCGTCGGAAAGTTTCATCAATATACTATCCTTGCTCTGCCCAATTCTTATGTTTTTCACATGTACGCTTTCTACCCCTTCACCTGCAATTATCTTCATCTTGATGGCGGTCGCAATGTGCCTGAACAGAAAAAAAACATCTGTATTTGTATTCACTGGGGTATTTAAACTTACAGCCCATAGATAGTCTTTTCCATTGATCAATGGCATTGAGATACCTTCTGAAAATTTAATAAAAGTGCTATACGATGAGTTTGCTGATACTGAGTAGAAGTCATATTCCCCAGCAGGCATGAATAATACTGTTCCGGCATTTTGAATTAAATTTCCCGCACTATCAGACGTGGCTACTATAGGAGTGCCAGGGTATACTGATTTGGTCGCTGGATTGTCTCCTGCTTTATATGCAAAAATTGATGTTTGAATCCCTTGAGGGATAATAGAACTGGATGCTTTAGAAATATGTCCTATATAATCTCCAGAGAAGCTTATGCAAAGAAGAGAATCATTGGGCGCATCAATGCACCCATGACACTTTTCTTCAACACAAGATGTAACTACAATTACAATTGATGTTATGGCAATAGCCGGAAAAATTTTCACGTTTTATTATTTATTGTTCTGCAAGTGTCGCTCCTGTGATTGACTGGGTTGTCCAGTCCTGAACCTGTGCTCCTGTAAACTGCATGGCAGAAGAAGAGACAGTGAAATTAATAATGTAGTATGAGCCTGAGGCATAGATTTGTGCAGGGATGGTAGATGTGTATTTTTTGGCTGTTACTGGTGTCCCTCCAATTGTGGCATTAACCGTAAGTTCTACATTAATGGCTGTAGAATTAATTGGCAGCATGATGTAAGTACCCTTTGATCCACTAAGATTCATTGCTGTTGATACTCCAACATCATTTGCTGAACCGATAATACCATTACTCAAGCTCATTTTGGATGCTGCAGTCGGGATCGTAGGTGTAATTTTGATAGATGTAACACTTAGCCCGCTCACGCCAGTACCTGATGTAATATTGATCTCTATGCCGACAGCTTTATGGTAGTACATAAAAGAGGCTGTTCCTCCTTCACTGATCCCAGTTGATTTAGCCCATAGATAATCTATACCGTTGGAAAGTTGTGCGGATTGTCCGGATGTAAATATAAGCCCTGGTGCAGTTGAGCTATTAAGTGATACAGAGTAAAAATCATAAGATCCTTTTGGCAGGTACAAGGCAGAAGCTGGTGTCAACAAACCTGAAGCGCCGCAGGTTGCTTCAAGTGGGGTACCGGATACAGCAGATGAGGATGTGACATCCACACCACTAGAATAACCAAGTATTGTCACTTTATTTCCTGAAGTGAAAACGGATGTGGCTTTGGTTTGTATATCCCCGTTATAAGATGCATAGAACAAGATTCCTTTGGCGGAATTTTCTTTCTGTTCTTTCTGGCAAGAAGCCATTGTTAAAATTACAGCCATAGCTGTTGCTAAAGATAGAATTCTCTTCTTCATGGTAATTTGTTTTAATAAGTTGAAAATTAATTAAATGTAAACTCGGTAGCAGTTATGTAATCACTCCAATCCAGTACGGAACTGGATTTGTACACAATATCATAAGGCGTTACGTTAAAACGAAACTCATAAACTTTTCCCTGCTCAATATTTTTATTTAGAAAAGCTTTTGCATAAAGCACTGTTGCTTTTTTGGTGACAATATTATCAACATGAACCCTGAAATTAAGGTAGTTGGATTTAATAATAGGAACACAGTAATAAATGAAAATATAACCGGCATTACTTTCAAATGTACATTCCTCATAAAAATCAGAAACATTTTGGGCATAATTGCATTTTCCGGAATTAATATTCAGAATAATACCAATGTTATCCGGCGGTGTGATTTCCACTTTTGAAATTTCGTATTCTCCTTCACTATCATGGCTTAAATTGCATATAATTCTGACAAGAGAGTTGAAGAGACCAAAATTCAGACCGACTCTATTTTCTGATGCTTTCCTGATTCTCCCTGGACAATCAGCAAAAAAATATGCCTCTCCGTTATTCAGTTTTACCAGATCATCATCTGGATTCATTTCGTGCCGGGACATCAATGCTTTGAATGCGTAATCCATTGGATATAATTTTAATGTTTTTTCTGAGTATAATAAATTGTTGTCAGCAGGTCTGACGTACATACAGGCTTTTTGCGCAATATTTTCTTTTAGTGCGATAGGGTAAATAATGACATTGTAACTATGTCTGAAATAGGAACTATCTATATCATAAAAGATTACCCTGTATTTTCCATAATCAACGCAGCTATCATAATTCTCTTTAATACAAGACAATAATGATATCAGGAAGATTGTCAATATGTAATATTGTCTACAATGGTTTGCCATGGTATTATATTGCAAGTAGTTGCAAATGTGTTATCAGGATTCAAGTTTAGAATAATGTCATATGAATATCCACCTATCAGTTGCTGACTCAACGTTCCCTTATATATCTTTCCGAATACACTATCTCCATCAATTGTCGCATTTATATCAAACTCTATCTGCATCGGAATTGAGCAAGGCAAACATATAAAGCTTCTACTGTTGCCGTTCCCCTGAATAATACCAGGTGCCTCAAGAGAAGAAGCCATTGTAACCACACCAGTAGATAAATCAATTTTTACCCCGGAAGTTGCAGGTAGGGTATAGTTTACATGATTGACAGAAAGATTTGTGATTCTTGTATTCCCGGCAATTCTCAATTTTACCTGACACGCAACATGGTTGTATAGAAAGTTGACAACGCCTCCATTATGCAAGTTATAGCCCTTGTTTGCTGCCCACAGATAATCTTTTCCATTTGACATATCCCCAGAACGGCCATTACTAAAACTAAGTCCATTGAATGAAGGAGTATTAATTGAAACCGAGTAGAAATCATAACATCCATTTGGAAGATAAATAGGATAGTCAGGTATCAGTAATCCATAATATGATGCTGTAGTGTTCATAGGCGTGCCACCACAGAAATATGATATATCCCCAACTGTGAATGAATAGATTGCTGCTGTATTGCCATTGGAAAATTGTGTATATCCCTTTGTCTGAATGGTGTTCATGCCACAGAGAAAACTCAGGTTAGAATTATATTTCATTATGGCGTCTTCTTTGTCAGAACAACTCCAAAGCAAGAAAAACGAGATAATAAATATGTGGCCTTTATGTGTATACATTGCTGTGTGGTTAGTTGATGAGTTTTACAAGTTCGGATGAATTTAAAATCGGGTTATAAATGACACTAACCGTCTTTGTTTCTGTTACTTTTAATGCCACGAATCTTGTAACATCAATTATTGGGAATGGATCATAATATCCAGAAATATTATCGTCTATCCACATAATATATTGGTCAAGTATCTCTTTTGTCTCTGTTTCATTGCTTAATAAGAGCTGAGATTCATGATCGGGAACCAACACTGTGATATCATAACTAGCTTTATAACCGCAGCTTACGCCTGTGCTTCTTATATAAAGTCTGTCTGTGATTTCGTCAATTACCTCAATTGTGCATTCCCTTCCAAAATCATCCTTAAAATGTTTTTTATGAATCTTGGCGACTCTCTTAATATGAAAATATATTTGCACTATTAAGGCATCTTGGTCTGGATTATTAATCACCGGTTCCTCCGGATCACTATTATTAACTATATCAGGTTGACTCATTTTTGTGCATGACGTTGATAGTATAAGTAATGCAAATGCTATATATAAAATGCTTTTCATTATTGTTTTCTGTTTAAATTTATATTTTACTGATCTTAATCTCAATGACCTTATAATCTGGTGGATGATAATTAAAATAGTAATAATATGAACGCCATTTCCTCACAAATTGGTATTCAAGTAAATTTCCATTAATGATATGGTTTTGATATTTCCCGGACGCCTCCATCTCTTGCCTCTTTTTTTCCCAAAAATAACTCAATCGATGTTTTTTTTATGGCAGAATTAGAAGAATAAATTCAAGAAACAGATATAATTATCTAACCTTCTAATTCTTTTTTTTTGGAACATTTCTTGAATAGTTATTATTTTGTAACATTTAATTATATGTCATGAAAACTAAAAGACACATTTCAATTGATGATTATGTCAAGGCCAACAAAATTGCAAGTAGAAAGGCTGAGATTGAAGATCATGGACACCCCGTGTGCCATAGAAAAGTGCACAAATCAAAAAAAGTCTATGATCGTAAGAGCACAAAGGCAGTCGATAAGAGTCTGCCTTTTTTTATACATATACATCAAGATGTCATTGAAAAAGAATTATAGATTGAAAAATTACTAATTTTATGATCTATATATTAATAAAATTAAAATCTTTTTATGAAAAGAAAAAGTTGGGCAATTGTCATTTCTCTATTTGCTTTATTCTTAAACATGCCATTGAATAGTTTCTCTCAGGAAAATAAAAGATACCAGATTCCAAATATATTGCAGAAATCATATTTTGAGGTGACGGTCGGCTCTATTAACTACCCTTTTTCGTACAAGCAACTTCAACCAGGATTCCAACTTGAATCGGTAAAGATAAATCGCCCCTCAATAAGGCTAGTCCTCTTTGGATATGAATTCAACAAATACCTTTCGGCTCAGTTGACATATATGAGACCAGTATTGTGGGTGAAGTATAATTATCTTCACGCTGATGAGGCTGCAGGAGAGGTTCATTCAAGGTCGGTATGGATGAATGTTGGAGGATTGACAATAAAACCACAGCTGCCATTATTAAACGGAAAATTAATGATATATGGAGAAGGTGGTCTTGGACTGATAACACGTCATGGGTTTAAAGACCCAGATGGAAATACCGTCGTGGAGGATGCTAATTATTCAACTGTTATGCTTGGATCCGGAGTATTATATAATCTGAATAAAAAATGGGGATTTCAGATGGTTGCAGAATACTCCCCCAAAAATAGTAAATGCAATCAACCGTATACATCTTTTATTGGTGGTGGGTTCAAATATAGATTACAAGCTATTTCTGATGAGAGAGTCAATGCTGCAAAAGAAAAAAATAAAATGCATCCAGAACAATGGATTCAATTTGGACTCATCAGCAACTCAGTTGGTTACGGAGTCAATAACTTTGTTGCTGATATGTCAATATTCTGGGGTGGTAATTCGGAAGTGTTTAACGGTATTTCAATAACCTATCATAAAAATGTGTTTCATGCTCCCAAATGCTTTGCATTGGACTGGGGGGCAAATTTCTCGCTTATGCAAACTGATGTAACAAAGGAAAATTTTTATGCCTTATCCCTTTTTCCGGCATTCCGTATTAATTTTCTTCATTCTAAACAGTTAGATGCCTATTTTTATTATATAGTGGCAGGACCTACATTCATCTCCAAAACAATATTGGATGGACATGACACTGGAAAACACTTTACATTTTATGATGCTATGGCCACAGGTGTGTTTTTTGGAAACGACAGACAATATAATGCTGAGCTTAGAATCGCACATTATTCCAATGGCAATCTATTTCCGGAAAATGGAGGTGTCAAGGTTCCATTGACTCTGAATATAGGGTATGCTTTTTAAATCTAATCTTTTACACATCTAATTGAGAACCCTGATTGGAAATTGTTACCACTTTTGCTCAGGTCGCTGTCGTAGTAATACAATCCTATTGAATATGCTCCAGTTTCAGAATACTTAGTTGCTGTCCACCAGTAACCGTAATATCTCTGATTTCCATATGATCCACCTTTAAAGCGTGCGCCACCCGGAAGTCCTGTAAATCCAGTCTCATTGGTTGCATGAGTGTTTGGTGTATACCAGTGAGTTTTTCCAGCCTCTTTGAGCATACCCCCGATTTCCTCATCATCTGCTATATAATTAATAAGAATATCCCAATCTGCTTCAGACGGAACATGCCATCCTGACGGGCAAAGCTTCCCTGTATTTACTGCATACCAATTGTACAATCTGCCATAGGTGGCTAAAGTATCCTCTTGTTTTTCATTGTTGTAATTACAGTATCCACCAGCATTTGTTCCTCCCCATGAACTGGCTGCTACAAGCAAAGGAATTGAGGTCTGGTCGTTATAGAGCGTTGTACGAAGGTTTTCTGCCATCCATGTTTGCGTTCCTATTTGAATCGTTTTATAACTATTCCCTTCTTGATCCGACATTGCTCCATATGTGAGGTCAGTATTGAATATTGCTGTACTTGTTATTATATTATCATTTTCTTCTTTATTGCAGGATGTATTGGCGAATAGTAATACTCCGATAATTGCCAAAGGACAAATTGATTGCCATCTTATTAGTCTCATTTTCAGTTTGGTTATTTTTTATTATATTTAAATTCTTTCTTGAAATGAAGCAAGTTTTATACCTTAAGCACCCTTCTGCAATTTCTATGATTGTCTTTTATACGATCGCCATATAATAATCGACAGAACCCAATATTTCATCAGCTAATTTCTTAATAATTTTTGTACATTTGTTAATATAGTTATTTTTTTAACTATTATTCTTCCAGGCTCTTTTAAGTATTTAATTTTCATAATTATGGAGAAAAGAATTAAAATACTGTTTGTTGAAGATAGTTCGGCGGATCTAGAGTTGATAAAACAATTTATTGAGGATGACAATATAGCATTCGATTATACTGTAGTAGAGACCAGAGATCAATATGAAAAAGAAATAATTACTTTCAAGCCAGACATAATTCTCTCGGATTATAACTTGCCACACTTTGATGGTATGGAGGCTCTGATTATCAGAAATAAACAGTTTGCAACGATCCCCTTTATACTTGTAACAGGATCAATAAATGAAGAAACGGCTGTGAAATGCATGAAGACTGGTGCTGATGATTATATTCTAAAGGATAATCTCAGGCGGCTGACCAGTGCGATGATGAATGCGATGGAACAGAAAAAGGAGAGACAGGAAAAATTACATACTGAGGATATGTTGAAAGAGAGTGAAAAGATCTATCGTTACATGTTTGCAAAGAATCCCCAGCCTATGTGGATATTCGACGTGGAGACACTTTCTTTCTTAGAGATAAATAGTTCTGTTGTAAATTTATACGGCTATTCCAGAGAAGAGTTCATGTCCATGACGGTAAATGATATCAGGCCTTCTGGAATGACGGATCCGATATTTCCAGACTATAAAAGAATCGGGCCAAAGTATATATATGAGAAAGATACAATCAACAAGACAAAGGATGGTTCATTGATTATTGTTGAGACAAG
>Ga0172381_10008415_pt1 | contig 10087 bp, 10 predicted proteins | sample Leawel6488metaG_FD_119754 | JGI IMG/M metagenome (GOLD analysis project Ga0172381, IMG submission 119754) | Leachate microbial communities from a municipal landfill in Southern Ontario, Canada - Leachate well 64-88 metaG | ecosystem: Engineered > Solid waste > Landfill > Unclassified | place... | reverse complement strand
CCAGTTGAAGCGTCGTCTACCACTGTCCCAGCCAAGATTTGTAATTGTGAAGCCATATATTTATCCTGCGCCCATAAAAGCGAGGGTTGAGATTGGAGTTGTAGAAGACCCCGTAAATCCATAAATCTTAAACTGCTCATCAAGAGTCGTGTATTGAGTCCACGTTGGACTAGAATACCCCCACATAGCACCATCGGTATATCCGCTAGAAGCATTGGTAGTTCTACCCCATTTGAGCTCATCATTTAGGACTCCTGTTAGGGCTATACATCGAATATAGTATTGTGTTCCTGCTGTTAAGGCGAATGAACTCGCAAAAGTAATATCATTCCAATAAGGCGTTCCATCATAGGCGTGTAATACTGCTGTAGTCGTAAATGTCTCTGTATATACTAATGTTGACCCAGGATTAGCCCCACTATAGATAGATATCGCGATTGTGCCTGACGAGGTCGCACTTTGACTTCCATAGATGGAAACTCCAGTACACGTTGCGTCTGATGGAATCTTAAACCCAGAGGCTCTACCACCAGATGTCCCAAAGTTTTCTAGGTCATCGAGTGCTCCTGTACATTGAGTTAATGTTGCCATACTAGATTTCCTTCGAGAAGAGCGCCGAGACGTACACGTTAGTTCCTGTAACGTCAGGCAAGTCTATTGTCCAACTTGCACCAACATCTCCTGCTGGTAGTGGAACTGGTAGAGAGAGGCCTGTCGTACTATTTGCAGGAACTTCCAAGTGCATAAGAACATTACCAGCAAGTGTACCTCTAATATCGAATCCTATTGCTACTGTCGAATCGTTTGATGCTAGAACATAGATTAGGTCGTGGTATGTGCTTGTAGCCCCTGCAAATAGTGTTGTCTCTGTTCCGAATGTAGAACCTGTTGTTTTACTAACATAAGCCGTTGAGATAAGGTCTCTCACTTGTACTGGTCGGACAAGTTGTCTGCCAAGGTCGTCTGCTGAAAAGGTTACAATGTCCCCTGCTGCTACTGCTGTCGGATTAGACGTACGAGCAATACCACCAGTTTTATTAGGCGCAGAACCATCATCTGCAACGTCAGATACTACTGCACCAACACTTATTGAGGAGTTTCCAGCACCTAGAACTAGATATACTGGTAGAGGATTTGAGCCTGAATACTGTATGCCTGAAGAGTCTACGTTTGCTGTGCCTGTCGTCCCTGACACTCCTGCGACCATTGTCACTGGAACAGGTTTACTTGTCCCAAATGCAAGACCATCAGAACCAAGAAGCGAAACTCCAACAGAGTTAGTCACACCAGAGACCAACCAAGAGTCTCGTGCTAGACCCTCACCATTAAGAATCGTCGCACTAATAGAACCTGTGATACCAGAGACTGCAACTGACCCCGATACTGGGAATGTATCTCGGTATGTTCCATCTCCATTTAGGATAGTTCCTGCAGTAGTAGATGTCGCCCCAGCGATTAGTGTAACTGGTACTGGATTGCTACCTGAATATGCAATACCATCTGAATCGACAATACTAGCCGCGAGTGTTCCATTTGAACCTGTTACATACACAGAGAAGTTCCCACCAGAAACTTGATATGTTGAAATGCTGTCAATCGTGTAATCTAATGCAGTTGCCAAGTTTGCTGGCACTGGGTTACTTCCTGAATACTGAATACCAGACGAATCAACAATAGCCGCAGAGATTGAACCAGACGAACCACTGATATATGTAGACCAAGACGAACCTGAAACCTGTTCTACTGGCACAGACAGCGCTCGGAGTTCTGCGTCTGTTAGACCAGAACCTCCTGTCTCTACTGATACTCGGAGTCGGTTGTCAGCATTAGTAAACTCTGAATATGCTGATTGAGAGAAGCCTTTGATAGTGAAGTAGTCTTGTTTCCCACCGCCACCACTAGAAACTATTTGTGTTAGATTGTCAAATAGATTGACTGGATTACCTTTAGCGTCTCGGAGTTGTACAGGTAGTGGATTGTTCAAGTCAACGCCCATAAGAGATACCCAACCTTTAACGTTCATTTCGTCAGGCATTATTACGTCAGGCACTTTTACTGGAGGGACATTAACTGTAACCCTCGGCTCTGGGACTGTTATCTTAGGGAACGCTGGCATTATCAAGTCTGGGATGTTTATTTCAGGCAAGTTGATTTTGTTCGCAATCTCCTCTGCGATTTCTTTCAACTCGTCTTTTGACATCTTGGAGTTCTGTGCGAGAGAATCAAGGATAGGTTTAAATATCTTTGACACCTCATACACTAACTCTTTAATAAGGACTTCCCTGTCGCTTCCCAATTCTTTCTGACGCTTCTTGGAAAGAAAGTCGTCAAGACTCTTCTTTAGATTGGTTAATTCGTTTTGGTTGTTCATATATTGTTAATTAGTTTCTAACCACCCTCTAAGTGACACAGAACACAGTGTTCCATCCTGCCCTGCTACAGCACTAACTTTCAAATCTACTCCTTCAGTAAATTTTGTCGGTATTTCTAATGGCATATCCAAAGCACTGTCAGTTATTATCATTTCATTATATGGCAAGAAGAAATCCTTTATTACACCATCTCTATTGTCGTATGTCGCCCTAGTTGTAAATCTAGTTGGTTTGGCTGTGCCACCAGAACTACAGAGGACATTGAAGATGTATAGGGCTTTGCCTTTAGGGACTGTGTAGAAACACGTTCTTGCTCTCGTATATCCTGTCGCTATTCGTCCATAAATAGGAGTATCTGTTAAGTGTCTGATGTCAATATCCCCAGCGGCTTTTCCACCTGTACCACACTGATAAGCTCGGAAATGGTTTACTCTGTATATATCTGTGGCAACAGTAGGAACTGGAGTAACGCCATCTAGTTCAATCACCTCCGTCTTTTCTGTGAATGTATTATCAAGATACCATATCTTGACTTTCTGTACCCCTATTCCTACCGAGTCATCATTAGCATTTGACGATACAACCTCCATTCTCATTTGTGCTGTTGGTGGAGCATACGAGCCACCCACAGGCCACAAATCTTCTTCCGTTATACCAACACTGGCGTTATACCCAATCTTGCTCCAAGCAGTATGTTCACTTATATTACCTTCAGCAATTTGCTCATAATAGGTTTGCGAAACAATTCTAGGCATACCATCTGATTCTTTCCAAATCTGTAAGCCATTCTCTCCATACCATTTACCTTGTGCACCTATAAGCCCACCAATGTTCCCAGACCCTCCACCTACGGCTTCGATAATAGCCTTATAGAACTTTCCGTCTTTGTCAGTCAATATAACAGGCAAAGGATTGTCTTGATTGACATTCGCTATATCCACGTTCATTCTGTCGGGCATTTCAATCTTAGGCACTTCTATCTTTGGAATCTTAATCTCTGGTACGTTTACAGTGACCTCTGGTTTAGGAACAGTTATCTTTGGAATCTTAATCTCTGGTATCTTTATCTCTGGGATAATCGGAGTCTCTATCTTCGGGACGTTTATTGTCGGCAACTTGATTTCAGGAACATTAACATCAGGCACATTAACATTGACAGTTGGAGTTTCTATCTTGATATTCTTAACGTCTTCTGATAGTGCTGATATTGCTTCATTAGTTCTCAATGACGATTCTTCAATAGACGGGGCTAGGTCATCAAGTGTCTCGCCCATCTTCGCTAGTAGACCAATCATTACATCCTGACGTTCAGACGTCTCTTGATGTCGTTTCTTTCCTATTTCCCTGTCTAGGTTTTTGATTGTGTCTTCTAGTTCCATATTACGCAGTTAGTTCTTGGAGTTGTCCTTGGATAGTGTTTATCATTCCAGTATCTACTGGTTGTGTTGCTTCTGATGCTGGCTGTTGAGGCTGTGGAGTCTGTGGCTGAAGTGCCTGTTGTTCTTCGGCGGCTTCAACTTGTTTCAATTCATCTGGTGTGAGGTCTACTGATTCCAACATTCTCTTCTGCGCTATCTTTCGTAGAGCATCATTCTGTGGGAACTGTTGTACTAGGAACATAAACTTCTGAAGACTCTTAATACTGTCTTGTTCCTGTTCAGACGATGAGCTAACTATCGGCTCGTAGCCATCTTTGCTTATCCAGTCTGACTTATAGACTTTCTTTGCATATACCTTTCCAGTTCTAGAAGTCTTGTATAGGTTGATTATCTTCGGAGCGTTCGCTTGCATAAGAGCGTTCCACTTTGTAGCCAACTCATACCAAGACATACGATAGAACTTCGCCATTCCTATCGCTCTTTCTACTGACTTACCTACTAGGATTTCCACCTCACCAAGTGTCTGTACGCCTTTCTCTGCCTGACCTTTGTCAATCGCTGTAGCACCTGTTCCACGCTCTACAATCGTTGTTAGAGCCTGAATCGCCGCCATTGTGTCATCTAGTCCTGAAATCTCTACTGGCTTGATTACCTTGTTAATATCATCACCAGGAGGCGCAGGAAGCATAACGCCTGGGCCTGGAGTGTAGGTTTGAGGTGTGTAGTTCTGCCCTGGCAAGAACCAGTGCATCTGGAAGTTCTTTAGAGTTCGGTTCTCTATCATCTGACTGAACCAAACGTTTAACACTTTGTTAGGAGTTCTTACTAGGTCAGCAACACTATCTGGATAGATGTCATTAGTTTCAGGGTCTTCACTCCACGAGGTTAATGGCCAAAAATCAACACCAATCAAGTTCATCAGTGTATCGTCTAGGAGAAGAATACTGTTATCTGCATACACCGCTACTCTGCGTTCCCAAGCCTTAGTCTTCTCGTTCCAATGTGTTGTGTAGTGTTCTGTTAGGTTCACAAGTCTGTCTCCACCAGCGAATAGTGCGAAGTCTGCATTATCTACTCCCATATCCTTTAGGCGTTCCATCTTCAACTCCCACTGTTTCTTGTTCTCTTCGCTTTGAGTGAGTCCTGCTGGTGAATCCTCCCACATAAGCAGAAGTTCTTTGCCCGCCTTTGAGTATCTATCGTCTGCTAGAATCTCTCTAACTGACTTGAACATATTTTGCAGGATAACGAACCTCGCAGACTCTATGTCTCCCGTGCTCATTAGAGGGTCAAACACTACATCATACACATCGAGTGCATCTACTTTAACTCCTGTCTCACAGATGTTTAGTTTCTTTGTCCCGATTCCATATAGCAAGACGTTCTTCTTGTCGAGAATATCAACAAGTTCTAGTTTGTTTGTCTTGTATGCGTCATTCCAAATCTCTTGGTAGATGATTTCTTTGTCCTCATCTCCGCCTCTCTCTTGCCAATCTACATTGGGCGGGTCATCTATCTTTGAAAGTAACGTCTTAATCGTTTCCTTCATCAAAGGAATGTTCACAGGCTGTCTTTGTGTCAGTCTGTTGGTCTTTACTTTGTTGCGATACAGTTCATAGTTATCATCCCAATCGGCATGTTTACGTTTCTGTAATTCATTTGCGGCGTTCTTCTCGGCTTTAAGTTTCTCTATGTAGGGGTTGGTTGTTGTTGGTGGCATATATAAAAAAGGCAGACTCCAATAATGTTGGTGTCCGCCCGTAGTTAGGGTTAGGATATTTTATATAATTATATGGGTTACATATTGTCTGTCAAGTATTACCTGTGGATTGCACGTCTCATCCAAGGGAAGTATTTAAGTTCTATCTTCTGAAACACACCATCTCCGTCAAAATGTATGATAGTCTGTCCACCTTTAACTCCTGTGAGACCACCAGATGTTATCAGGGCTGTTACTATCTCCTCTATCTCTACTCGTTTACTCTCGGTTATTCCACCGACATTCTCCGTATTCTTAATAGTCAATTCGATTTTCATAGTCCTAGTGCTGGGTAGTAACCCTCAAGTGGTTTCGACTGTGTAGCATTATAGTTAATAACATTATTATCTGCAAACGTCAACATAAGAGCATCTGCAACGTCTGGTGATTCTATTCCTCGCTTCTTCATATCCTCTTTACTCTCTATCTGCAACTTACCTTGTGATGTAAACTTGTACTTGATATTCGCCAACTCATAGAAATCATCATCATTTGGTATGTCAGCAGTCTTTATCCAAGCCTTAACTTTAGAAGCATAGAGTTCTGCGCGTAGGTTTATATAGTTATCTTTATCTCTCGGAGATTCCGCAACATTTACTGATGAAGCACTCCAACCTTGTTCTCTCAATCTATCGTAAACTCCCGCACCAACTCCGATAGTGTCAATGCAAATGTTCTCTGGTTTAACATGTTCCTCTTTCGCTATCCTTAATACTTGTCCAGCAATCTGCATTGTGTCCATACTGCTGAATATGTCTTTCCTTAACACTTTCTCCATCTGTCTAATAAGGATTACAGACCTATCGTTACCATATCTCGCAACATCAACGCCCATCTTCTTCTCAAAGTGTGGCTCAACAGTAACATCACGCTCTATTGCTTTTGCTATATCGTCAATAGAAATGAGACTATCCTCATCTTGTAGTGGGAACTCACCTAGAACACGAACCTTGTACACGTTAGAGTCCTCTCCGTACTTAATCTTGAAGCTCTCAATATCCTCTGACTTAATGAGTCCTGGAATAACTAATCTTCCCTCTTTAACATTAGGAGTATCAAACGCTGATATGCACATCTTGCATATTCCTTCCATTCTAAAGCAGTCAGCGAATCTGCCTGTAGTACGAAGTGGCTGACCAATACGAACAATCTTCTCTGGTGTTAGTCCGTCTATCGCTTCCTCAATCTCTGGTTGAATACCCGAAGCCTCGTCAATCAGCACCATTAAGTGTGGTGAGTGAAAGCCTTGAAACTGGTCTGGTTTATCTGTGGAAAGACCGAGCGCAAACCATTGGTCTGATATATCTATCTTGGTATCCAATATAGCTCGCTCTGGGTATATATGTTTCCCTGCCACAGAGCCTTTAATCTCTCGCCATAACACCTCTTTTACCTGACGGAATGTAGGCGCAGTTGTTATCACTACGCTATCCTTATGACTATTGAGCCACCAATGAACAATGCGCCCTGACACATAAGACTTCCCTGAAGCGTGGCAACTCCTCACCGCCACTTCTCTATGGTCTCTAACTGCTTCTAGAATCTGCTTTTGTTTCTCCCACAAAGGGTTACCTAATACTTCCTCGATAAAGTATACGGGGTCTTGTCGTATTTTCTCTTGGAATTTAAGGATTTCCTCCTTTGTTGGTAGTTCCATCTTTTATTATATCAATCAGAGTCTGTGGTAGTGAGACGTCCATACCTACAGACTGTCTCGGCATACCATCTATCTGTTGCATTATTGCTTTTCTATTCCCTCCGTCTTCTAGGAACTTGTCTATCCATTCTTCAAAGTATTCTGGGTTCTCTTCGAACTTCCTTTTTATCTTCGCTACAATAGAGATTGTTCCAGATGGTTTACCCGCAGGATTACCAGATACACCAGGAACAAATTGTCCCCTCTCATTCCTGATTGCACCTGCATTTTCTGGTTCGTCAATAGCCATCTTTTTATAACTGCTTTATCCAACCTTTTAACATTCCCTGTAGTTCTCGTAGTGAGTCTATCTGTTGAGTTATACCAGTTACTCCATCGTGATTGTCTGCTGATGGCTTTGCCCCATAGATTTCCTCATCGAGCTGTTTAATCTGTGCCTCGAATCGTGCAACATCTCGTTCGACTAAGACTTTATCATCTTCAGCGTGAGCCTTATCATCTCCTGTGGTGTTCTTAATCTTTAGGTTAATCGCTTCTAGTCGAGCCAACATCATATCGCGCTCCTTTCTAATATCCTCTCTTATCTCTTTAGTCTTGAACTTCTTGAACTCCAAGTCGTAAATCATCTTTTGCACTCCCTCAAGCTTATTCTTGAAGTGTGATTTCTTTGATGGCTTCCAGTGAGTTAGAACCAATCGCGTGGCTTCTAGTATCACTATAATTGCTAGTAGTATATTTGTCATCGTTTTGGTGTTTTAGCTACAATAATAAATCCTCTTGTTTTCTGGGGTTCGCCCCAATCTTCAGGAGGTATCTTTATAAACATTATATCCTCAAATCCGTGCTTTGCAAGTAGCTTTCTGTAATTGTGTGCATAATACCCCGTCTTGAATCTGAACAGGATTGACTTAAACCAATTATCCTCGTGCAACTCACAGAACACTACATACCTCCTTGAGATTCGCTTAATTTCTGTAATCACCTTATCTATATTCCCAACGTAGATTAAGACCATATCTGTTAGCACTACATCTGTAGACTTGTCAGACATCATTATATCCTCTGCTGAATTGACTTTGAAATGTCCTCCTTTGAATGTCTCTTGGGCTAACTCTATTGCCTCTGGGTTCACATCACACCCTCCTACCTGTTTACCCTTTAGGTGAGATATGATGTTCACTAGGTTTGCCCCCGGCCCACACCCCACCTCGAATAGCGATGTCCAGTTCATACCAGACAAGACCTTTGATATGAGTTCTCTATGCGGGTGATTATATGTGTCGAGATAAGATACTTTCCAGTCTATCTTACGTTCCGCCCACCACTTCTTATGCTGTGCTGTTGTTTTGAATCTCATGAGCGAATCCAGCTATATATTGGCGCGGCGAACTTCTCTCCGAATATGTATCTCAATTTCCTGCGCCACCCATAAGGTAATTGTCGGATAAACCATTTGCGGAAACTGAATGGTAGTTTTAGTTTGTCTGCGGACTCTATCCCGAAGTCAGATAGAATACTTGTTAGATTACTACCCAACGATTCGTGTCCGGTATACGGGTGACTGAAGATTGTACTGATGTTCTCTGAATGACATCCTACCAAGAATCCTCTTGTCTCAATGTAATCGGCTTTCATATAGTCTTTAGGGTATTCGTGAGACTTATATGGGCCTGTAAACTTTAGATGTTTAAGAGGGTCGGTGAAGTTCTCTCTCGTATATTTGATTGTGTAGAACGGTGGTGTTGTTTGTGGATTCCATTCAGCTAGCCGTTGGTTAACATAATCCATTACATAACCCTTTCTATACCCGAACAAGTCCATATCTGGGTGAGCGTTGAAGTAATCCCTTGTCTCTTGAACCATTGTCGAATGATAGCAATCGTCAGACGGCTGGATAGTCATTAGGATAGTCTCTGCCTCGCCGATAGTTTCCATCAGTTCTCCAACTGAATAGTGAATGGAGTTTATCAGCCTATCTCTCGCCTGTTCGTCTGGGTATTTGTCGTCCCAGAAACATATCCCTGCATAAGTAAAGACATTAGGTACTCCGAGTGTGTCTAGGTATCTTTTTAGTTCCTTTACTTGTGTGTTGTTCTTCTCCTCATATCTCCACGCTAGCCATAGAGTGAAGTCTTTGTTTGTCTGATTTAGAATAGACGGAATGACGAACTGTTTGAAGATTTTAATTCTGTTACGAAGCCACCGATTCCCCCTAAAGCCTTGGTATAAGCCGAGACCAGTAAACGGACAATGAAGTAAATGAACTATTTTAGATTCCATGGATAGTTATTTAGTTTTTTAATGTAATAGTCTCTCGCAATATAGTTAGGTTCTGTCTTGTATTTTAGCATATTTAATTGTTTAATCAACGACCTTTTGTCTGAAAACGAGTCAATATGGGGATAACCGAAATGCTCCCAAGTTATAGGATATTGCCCCCACAGAATACTCTTGGCTAGCACCTCGGAGAATCCGTCTTTATCATTTAGGCGTAGACCGCATTGCATACCCTTAATCTCTACGTCCATTTGTTCTTGCGGAACACGCCCCTGAATGAACACGTTGCTATGCTTTGTCTGCCAATTTGCCGAGCCATAGAGGTAGAAATCCACATCACACTTGTCGGCTATCTTCTCTATAATGTCCCAGCCGTATAGTTGGAAGTTATCCCCCGATACCGAGGCGTAGACTTTTGGTCTGGTGTTTGGCGTGAAACATACTTGGTAATCATTTACATCACCTAGGAATGACGGACAGACTTGTGCGTGTACGCCCACCGATTCCAAATCCTTTCTCTCGTTCTCGTTCTCTACCCACATATCACAGTTTAATTCTAGCCATTCTGCTAGAGGCTCTGGTGGGAGTTTCGGGCCATACTCATTACCATTTAGCCAATACCCATTGACGAAGTGTTGTATAT
>Ga0172381_10008414_pt1 | contig 10087 bp, 15 predicted proteins | sample Leawel6488metaG_FD_119754 | JGI IMG/M metagenome (GOLD analysis project Ga0172381, IMG submission 119754) | Leachate microbial communities from a municipal landfill in Southern Ontario, Canada - Leachate well 64-88 metaG | ecosystem: Engineered > Solid waste > Landfill > Unclassified | place... | reverse complement strand
TCATCAAAGCGAAAATATGATCCATCTTTTCTGTGCTGGGTCTTTCTAGTTCTAACTACTACAGCCTTAACAATATCTTTTTTCTTAATAGCCTTTCTTGGTTCAGCTTTTTGAACTGAAGCAATTATAATATCGCCAATTCCGGCGTATCTCTTGCGGCAACCTCCGAGCACTCTAAAACATCGGACTATTTTAGCCCCGCTATTATCGGCAACTGTTAATATAGATCGTTCTTGAATCATATTTTAAATCTTTTTTATTACTTTCCACCTTTTATCTTTGCTAATTGGTCTGGTTTCTTCAATAACAACTTTATCTCCCGGATGAAATTCGTTATTCTCGTCATGCGCTTTGAACTTAGCAGTGACCTTGAATTGTTTCTTGTATTTCTTATTCAACTTCAATCTCTCTACTGCCACAACAACAGTCTTTTTCATTTTATCTGAAACAACAACTCCCTCTAATTTTCTATGTTGAATTTCATTCATAAATTATGCTTTGTTATTTTTCTTCTCGCTCAAAATAGTGTTTATTCTGGCAATCAACTTTTTAGTTTTAGCTATATCGCTAACATTCTTTAACTTACCGGCTCGCAAATCAACCTGAAGTTCCCAAAGTTTATCTTTGCTTTTCTTGATCTCATTTATGAGCTCTGATTCTGCCTTATTTTTTAATTGTTCTGTTTCTTTGGTTTTCATAATGTTTTCGAGCTAGTTTGACTATCTTATATTATTTCTGATATTTTTTCAAATTTTAATCCTTATAAACCACCTTTGTTCTAACTGGTAATTTATATCCAGCCAATTTTAAAGCTTTGGTCGCAGTATCTTTTGCAACTCCATCAACTTCAAAAAGTATTCTACCTGGCTTGATAATAACTACATATTTATCTACTTCGCCCTTACCACCACCCAAAGTAGTTTCTGCTGGCTTCTTTGTGATTGGCTTATCAGGAAAAACACGGATCCAAACCTTACCTTCTCTCTTTAAGAAATTTGTTATGGTTTTTCTAGCAGACTCTAGCTGTTTTCCATCCATCCAAGCAGGAGACATAGCTTTAAGTCCGTAGGAACCATAAGAAACCTTGGTACCTCGTGTTTCTACCAATCTATTTTTAGATCTTCCTCTCTGCCATTTCCTGTGTTTTACTTTTTTGGGCATTAACATAATAGTGTATTTTTATAAATTAAATATGTACTTCTCCCTTATAAACCCAAACCTTTATTCCAATTGTTCCATAAGTGCAAAAAGCCGTACCTTCCCCGTAATCAATATTCGCTCTTAAAGTTTGGAGTGGAAGCTTACCCTTGCCGAGCCATTCTCTTCTGGCAATTTCAGAACCATCCAAGCTTCCGGAAAGTTTGATCTTAACGCCTTCAACCTCTTTATTCTGCATAACGGATTCAATATATTTCTTTATCGTCCTTCTAAATGGCATTCTCTTTTCAAGATCCCATGCAATACTTTGAGCTATAAAATTTGAAGAGGTTTCATTTCTTCTCAATTCCTCAATATTCAAACTAACAGAAAAATCCTCCTTTGTTTTTCTGGATTTAAATATTTTAATAAGAGCTTCTTCGATATCTTTGCGCAGATCGTCAACTCCTTTTCCGCCTCTGCCGATAACCAAACCCGGCTTGGCAACTTTTATGAAAATTCTGTAATTATTATTGCTTTTTTCAACTTCGATCTTATCGATACCAGCTAATTTTATTTTTTCTTTAACAATTTTTCTAATCAAAACATCCTCTTCCAAAGTATCTTTGAAATTCTTTTTAGGAAACCAACGAGAATTCCATCCCCTGGTTATACCTGTCCTATATGAATCTGGTCTTATTTTTTGTCCCATAAAATTAGTTGAATTTATTTAAGATATTAAACGCTCTTTCTTCTAAAAACCTTTTTTGCAAAACCCTTGCTCTCTTTTGAAATAGCCCCCTCCTTGCTTTCCGGCTCTTTAATTTCCTGCTTTGGAGATTTTTCGTTCGCCTTTATGATCTTCTTTGCTTCCTTTTCTTTCTTTGGCTTAACAGTATTGAATCTATTGTTTTTCTTTTTACTGGCAACTTCTTTCAAGACGATCGTTACATGGCAAGTTCTCTTTAAAAGCGGCGTAGCCCTACCCATAGATCGAGGCAGAAATCTTTTGAAAGAAGGCCCCTCGTCAACAGTTATTTTTTCAATAACTAATTTTTCCGGATCTAACTTTCTGTTGTTAACCATATTGGCAACACCAGATTTTAAAAGTTTTAAAATAGGTTCAGCTGATCTTTTTGGTAAAACCATAAGCTGAGCTTCAGCCTCATTAGCTGAAAGATTTTTTATAAGATTAGCAACGAGCCTCACTTTACGTGGGGTTATATGTAGATGATTTAATTTTACAGTTTCTCTGATCATAATATTTTTATTTGTTGCTATTTTTTAATCTTATTTTTTGGCGGCTGGAGCTGGAGAAGCTGCTGGTTTAACGGCTGCTGCTGCTTCCAAGTCACGCTGCATTTTTCCTCCATGTCTCACGAATTTCTTTGTAGGAGAAAATTCACCTAGCTTATGTCCAACCATTTCTTCTTTTACAAATACTTCAACGTGAATTCTTCCATTATGAATTCCCAAAGTATAGCCAACCATTTCTGGGGCGATCACAGAGTCCCTAGACCATGTTTTAATAACGGTCTTATCGCCTGTTTTGAGCTTGGAAAATTTCTTTAATAATTTTGGGTCCACGAATGGAGTCTTTTTGCTTGATCTAGACATATATTTTTATATTATTTCTTTCTTCTTTGAAGAATAAATTTGCTTGACCTCTTCTTTTTATTACGAGTTCTGCGACCGCCAGTAATATTACCCCAAATATCTTTAGGCCTCTTTGTTCCTCTTTGTGTTCTACCTTCACCACCACCGTATGGATGATCGCAAGGATTCATAACTTTACCTCTGACAGTTGGCCTAATACCCATGTGTCTGGATCGTCCAGCTTTACCAATAACAGTCAAGCTATGATCGGGATTGGAAACTTGTCCAATAGAGGCCAAACAATTAGCCAATACCTTTCTGACTTCTCCGGAACTAAGTTTTAAATTAACAAATTTACCCTCTTGTCCTAAAATTTCGGCAAAAGCGCCAGCAGATCTTACCATCTTACCACCCTCGCCTGGAGCAAGCTCTATATTATATACTAAATAGCCAATCGGAATATTTTTCACCATCATTCTATTTCCAGTCTTGAATGGAGCTGTTTCAGAAGTAATTATTTCATCTCCAACTTTTAGATCTTTAGGAGCTAAAATATAGCTTCTTTCTCCGTCTTTAGCTACGATCAAAGCAATAAAAGCGCTCCTGTATGGATCATATTCCAAAGTTTCTACTTTAGCAGGAACATTAAGCTTATTTTGCTTAAAATCAACGATCCTATAAAGCTTTTTATTTCCACCACCCTGATGACGCATTGTTATTCTTCCCTGGCTATTTCTACCGGCACAGTCTTGTAATTTCTTAGTTAAAGACTTTAAAGGACCGCTCTTTGATAGAGCGCTATAATCAACAACTGTCATATGTCTCCTGGATGGAGTTGTAGGTCTAAAGCTTTTCATAAAATTTTATTGTGGTAGTATATCTAATTTTTGTCCTTTTTTCAAAGTCACTATGATTTTTTTATATCCTGGCTTTACTGAAGTGCCCCTTCCGGTTCTTTTAGTTTTTGATTTTACGTTGATAGTATTGGTTTTCTCAACCTTAACATTGTATTGAGCCTCAACAAGTTTTTTTATTTCATTAACAGTTGCTGACTTATCAACCAAAAAAACATACTTGCCTAATGCGCCGCCACTTATAGCCTTCTCTGTAATTATTGGATTTTTTATTAAAAATTTATTTGCCATATTTTTCTAAAGTTTTGGTTTCCATTAAAACATTTTTACGATTCATGAGTTCAAAAGCATTCAAATTTTCCGGCATTAAATTCTTAACATTTTTCAAATTCCTTGTAGCTAAATTGGCATTCTTATTATTCTTATCAATTAAAAGCAATGCTGACTTTCCATTGGTGATATTTTTTATCATACCGCTTACAGCTTTTGTTTTTGAAGAAGCCAATTCAAAACTTTCAACTATTTTTAATTCGCCATCTTGAGCCTTTTTTGCCAAAACAACAATTAAGGCCTTCTTCAGCATTTTTTTGTTTATCTTTTTTGAAAAATCTGTTTCCTTTTTAGGTCCAAAGGTAACTCCACCACCCTTCCAAATTGGAGACCTGATAGATCCCTGTCTGGCTCTGCCGGTACCCTTTTGTTTCCATGGTTTTCTTCCACCACCAGAAACTTCACCTCTACCCTTGGTATTAGCAATAACCTGCCTGGAATTGGCAATTATAGAATCAACAACTTGTTTAACCAAAAGAGGGTTCCATTCAACCTGCAAAAACTTTGGAAGTTCCATCTCCCCTTTTACTTCTCCTTTTTGATTGTAGATCTTTATAGCTGTTGTCATATTTTTTATTTAGCAGAAATTGCTTTTCTAATCTCAACCTTGCTCCTGTTATTTCCAGGAACTGATCCAAGGATCAAAATCAATCCATTTTCTTTATCTACGGAAATAACCTTAAGATTCTTAATGGTTTTTCTTACTCCGCCCATTCTTCCAGCCATTTTCCTACCAGGCAAAACACGCTGAGGAGCGGTGCTGCCAATAGAACCTGGGGCTCTTTGTCTATTTTTTTGACCATGAGTAGCAGGACCACCACCGAAACTATATCTTTTAACACCTCCCTGCCAACCATGCCCCTTAGTAGTTCCGGAAATGATCAATAATTCTTCCTCTTTGAAATTTTCAGTTTCTTCTTTCTTGTCGAGTTTAATAATCGAGACTGGATATACGATCTCGTTCTTGAAAACCTGACTCATTTTAATTTTTGTTCCTTTTGTTTTTTCCATGTTATTTATCTAAAAAAATAATTCGAGAATATCTCGAATCATTTTTAAACAGTGAGTATATACTACACCATTTTAATTTCAATTTCAACCCCCGATGGCAAATTGAGATTAGAAAGCGATTCGATAATTGCTTGGTTTGGATTCATTATGTCTAATAGCCTCTTATGAACCCTCAGCTCGAATTGCTCCCTTGAATTTTTATCAATAAAAGTTGAGCGATTAACGGTATACTTCTTGATCTCCGTTGGCAGAGGGATTGGCCCCACAATTTCAGCATCTTGCCTCTCGGCAGTTTCTATGATCTGCCTGCAAGTATTATCTATCAACTTGTGGTCGTAAGCTTGAATCCTTAACCTTAGTTTTTCTTTTTCAATGTCTTTTTTTATCATAAAGTTTTTTAAGGGCGGGTAATCAGAACCTGAACCTTACAATGTTATCTTGGTAACAACTCCAGCGCCAACTGTTTTACCTCCTTCACGGATAGCAAAACGCTGTTTTTCTTCTAAAGCTACTGGGGAAATCAATTTAACTTTGAACTTTACCGTATCACCCGGCATAACCATTTCCATTCCTTCTGGCAAAGTAACTTCGCCGGTAACATCTGTAGTTCTGATATAAAATTGTGGTTTATATCCCTTAAAGAATGGAGTGTGTCTGCCACCTTCTTCCTTGCTCAAAATATAAACTTCTGAATCAAATTCGGTATGAGGAGTGACGCTAGCTGGTTTAGCTAAAACTTGTCCTCTCTCAACATCTTCTTTCTTAAGACCTCTTAAGAGAATACCAACGTTATCGCCGGCAGTACCTTCTTCCAAAACTTTTTGGAACATTTCAATACCGGTAACAACTGTCTTCTGAGTTGGCTTAAGACCAATGACTTCGATTTCTTCGTTTACCTTGATAGTTCCTCTCTCAATTCTACCGGTAACCACAGTACCTCTTCCTTCAATAGAGAAAATATCTTCAACAGGCATTAAGAACGGCTTACCAGTTTCTCTAACTGGATCAGGAATATATTCATCTAAAGCTTTAATAAGATCTAAGATCGGTTTTGCATCTGGATCTTCGGCGGATTTAGCGGCCAAAGCTTTTACTGCGGAACCGCGGATAAAAGGAGTATTGGCTCCGTCGAAATGATATTTATTGAGAAGCTCTCTAACTTCTGATTCAACTAGATCGATCAATTCCGGATCGTCCACCATATCGGTCTTGTTAAGAAAAACGATAAGAGTTGGTACGCCTACCTGATAAGCTAACAAAATGTGCTCTCTGGTTTGAGGCATCGGACCATCAGCGGCGGAAACTACAAGAATAGCTCCATCCATCTGAGCGGCACCGGTGATCATGTTCTTGATATAGTCAGCGTGTCCAGGAGCATCAATGTGAGCATAGTGTCTCTTTTCAGATTCATACTCAGAGTGGTGCAAGGCGATAGTGATACCACGAGCCTTTTCTTCTGGGGCATTATCAATTTGATCTATATCCTCTTCTTCCTTAGCCCAACCCTTTAAATATAGAACGTGGGTAATAGCGGCAGTTAAAGTTGTTTTGCCGTGGTCAACGTGTCCAATGGTACCAACGTTAACGTGTGGTTTAGTTCTCGCAAATTTTTCTTTTTCAGCCATAGTTTTATTTATTAATTATTTTTTATTTTGTAAATTTATTTTTTTGTTCGCCGAAAATCAGTAAACAATAAAACAGTCTATTTATTTTATATGAAAAATACTCTATTTGTCAACTATAAATGTTAATTATTTTTTACCTTCAATAATTTGCTGAGCAACATTTGCTGAAACTTCAGCGTAATGATCGAATTCCATCGTGGATGTTCCTCGGCCCTGTGTCATGGAACGAAGTTTTGTAGCATAGCCGAACATTTCAGATAACGGGATCATAGCATCGATAACTTTAAGATTCATTCTGTCGCTCATCGATTCTATCTTTCCTCTCTTTGAATTAAAGTCTCCGGTTATATCACCCATATATTCAGTTGGAGCCAAAGATTGAACTTTCATAATTGGTTCAAGAAGAATTGGTTTGGCATTCGCAGCGGCAGCCTTAAAAGCCATAGATCCGGAAATTTTGAAAGCGGCTTCTGAAGAATCTACGTCGTGGAAAGATCCATCATACAAAGTAACTTTTATATCTACCATTGGGAAACCAGCAACAACGCCTTTATTCATTGCTTCTACTACACCTTTTTCAATAGGAGAAATAAATTCTTTTGGAATCGCGCCTCCTTTAATATCATTGATAAATTCGTAGCCCTTTCCTTTTTCATTTGGTTCAACTCTAAGTTTACAATGTCCGTATTGTCCGCGGCCTCCGGATTGCTTGATATATTTTCCTTCACCCTCAGCTTCTTTCTTAATAGTTTCTTTATAAGCAACTTGCGGCCTGCCAACATTTGATTCAACGTTAAATTCCCTTCTCATTCTTTCAACTAAAACATCTAAGTGTAATTCGCCCATACCGGAAATAATTGTTTCACCAGTATCAGGATCACTGCTTACACGGAACGTAGGATCTTCTTCCGAAAGTCTTCTAAGAGCAATACCAATTTTTTCTTGGTCAACTTTTGTTTTAGGTTCGATCTTAATAGAAATAACTGGTTCTGGAAATACGATCTTTTCTAAAATAAGTGGATGCTCTTCATCGCAAAGAGTATCTCCGGTTGTAGTATTTTTAAGACCAACTAAGGCGCCCAAATTTCCGGCAGAAATTTCATCTACTTCTTCTCTGTGGTTGGCATGCATTCTTACGATACGGCTGATCCTTTCCTTGTTATTTTTAGAAGAATTCAAAACATAACTGCCCTTTTTCATAACACCGGAATAAACTCTGAAATAAGTTAAGCTGCCGACAAATGGATCGGCTGCAATTTTAAAAGCTAAAGCGGCCAAAGGCTCGCTGTCATCTGGTTTTCTTGTGACCGGCTCACCCGTCACAAAATCAATTCCTTTTGTCGGAGGAAGATCTAATGGAGATGGCAAATAATCAACGACTGCATCAAGCATAAGTTGTGTTCCTTTATTTTTTAGAGCCGACCCTGTCAATACAGGAATGATCTTAACTTCAAGAGACGCTTTTCTTAAAACTCTTTTTAGATCTTCTAAAGAAGGTTCTTTACCCTCTAAATAATCAGCCATGGCTTTATCATCTTGCTCAACAATTTTTTCAATAAGTTCATGTCTCCACTTGGCTGACTCTTCTTTCATATTTTCAGGAATTTCTGATTCAACTATTTTTTCACCCTTATCACCTTCAAAAGTGTAAGCTTTCATTCTAAGCAAATCAATAACGCCGGCAAAATTACTTTCAGATCCAATTGGAAGTTGGATAGCTACAGCATTTGGATTCAATCTTTCCCTAATGGATTTAAAACTGTTTTCGAAGCTAGCGCCCAAACGATCCATTTTATTAATAAAACAAATTCTTGGCACATTATATTCGTCGGCATACCTCCAGTTTGTTTCGGATTGTGGTTCCACACCAGACACTCCGTCAAATACAACAACAGCGCCGTCTAAAACGCGCAATGATCTTTTAACTTCAACTGTAAAATCGATATGTCCCGGAGTATCAATAACGTTAAAACGATGTTCAAAAGCCTTATCTCCGTGCCTATAGCTCGGAGTCCAAAAACAAGTAGTAGCGGCAGAAGTGATAGTAATACCGCGCTCTCTTTCTTGATCCATCCAATCCATTTCCGCTTCACCCTCATGCACTTCACCGATCTTATGAGAGACACCCGTATAAAAAAGAATTCTTTCTGAAGTTGTAGTTTTACCCGCATCAATGTGGGCGACGACTCCAAAATTTCTTGTTTTTTCTAATGAATAATGTGCTGTAGCCATATAATAATTTTATTTTGATAATTTATTTATTACTTTTTCTATCAACGCATCCGCATCCTCTACCATTTTTTGCGGAATAGGATTTCCGCGTTGAGTATCTAATTTTCTAAAATCTTCCAATAGATCGATTCGTTCGTTATCTATTTTTTCAAACTCCGGATCTCCGCGAAATTTTTCACGATTTTTTTCTAGCAACATTTCAATTGCCATAAAAACCCCATTGAACCAATTGACCCGAAATTTGCTCTGTTCGTATCTTTTTAAAATTTCTTTTTCTTCCGGAACTACAGATCCATCATATTCAAATCTCTTTTCTCGTGTTAACGGTACCGGCTGATTCGAATGTTTTTCTTTTAAACTTCTAAGCGTATCAATAAAAAACTCGTCGGATCCCTCAAGCTCCTTGCCACCCCCTTCGTAATTGAACGCTTTCTCGGACATTTTTTCTTATCGAGAGAAATGAGCAAAAGCCCTGTTTGCTTCGGCCATTCTGTGAGTATCTTGTTTTTTCTTAACAGCCGCACCTTCATTATTAGCCGCAGCTAAAAATTCTTCGGCTAATTTTTCTGACATAGATTTACCTTTTTTATTTCTGGCAACTTCAATTATCCAGCGGCTAGCCAAAGTGAATTTTCTTTCCGGTCTGACTTCTTTTGGGATCTGATAGTTGGCGCCACCAATTCTTTTTGTGCCCACCTCAACTAATGGAGAAACATTTTCAAAAGCCTTATCAAAAGTAACCATAGGATCGCCTTTGGTTTTTTCTTTTACGATATCTAAGGCATCATACATCAATTTTTCAGCAACAACTTTTTTACCATCTTCCATTAAATAATTAATAAAACGTCCGATAGCAACGCTATTGAATTTAAAGTCTGGTAAATGTTCTCTTGTATAGTTTCTCTTTTTTCTCATTTGAATAAATTATTTATTTGCTTTTCGCTTTTTTAGCTCCGTACTTTGATCTCTGTTGCTTTCTGTCTACGCCGCCAGTATCCAACACGCCCCTAACAATGTGATAACGAACACCTGGCAAGTCTTTTACTTTTCCACCCCTGATCATTACTACAGAGTGTTCTTGTAAGTTGTGTCCTTCTCCTGGAATATATGCAGTTACTTCCATGCCATTAGTTAAACGAATACGAGCAACTTTTCTTAAAGCGGAGTTTGGTTTTTTTGGCGTGGTTGTAAAAACTTTCAAACAAACTCCTCGTTTAAATGGAGAAGCTGTTTTTTTAGGCCTGTTTTGAATTGTATTAAAATAACGCAAAAGCGCTGGAGATTTTGTCTTTGTAATTTTTG
>Ga0172381_10008413_pt1 | contig 10087 bp, 9 predicted proteins | sample Leawel6488metaG_FD_119754 | JGI IMG/M metagenome (GOLD analysis project Ga0172381, IMG submission 119754) | Leachate microbial communities from a municipal landfill in Southern Ontario, Canada - Leachate well 64-88 metaG | ecosystem: Engineered > Solid waste > Landfill > Unclassified | place... | reverse complement strand
GGGCTGAGGACGACATTCTTTGAGGAGACCGTGTAGTTCTGGTACTCGGGAGAACTCGTGTTGTACGGCAGTACTTTTGCCGGATCGACATTAAAGCGCTGTTCGTGCTGGACAAAGTTGTACCGTGCGGAGATGTTCAGGAAGGGATCGGTGATCTCTTCAAGCGGAATCTCAAGGTACACGAGGCCGATGTCCGCACCCGTGCCGGTCGAGGATTTCACGTACCTGGCGGGCGAAACAGAGATGATGGTTACATTTGTCTGGGGGCCGTACTCGATCGGCACGGGCATCCAGACTTTGAACGTGCCATTTGCCGGGAGCGCGTCGCGGGGGATAGTTAGTTCCGTGGAGCCCGTGTAGGCAACCGGCGCCCCGTACGTCCCTGTGCCGTTCTTCCACGATGCCGTGATAAGTGGCATCAGCTCGTCATACCCGGACGTATACTGTGCGCGTGCGTTTTCTTCCTGGAGGATGGACGGGTTATGGTTTTTGATATTGAAGAGAGTTTCAGAGAAATACCACTCCTGCCCCTCGCTTTTAAGGGTCGCAGTCATGGGCGCATCCAGCCACGCGGCCCTCTGGGCGGCTGAAACATTGGGGAATGCAAGGGCCATCCCGGCCTCGATCTCGCTCCGGGTATACGGGAAATTGTTTCCTGCGCCGGAGGACAAAAACGCCATGTCCCGGGCCCGGATATATGCGGCATGGTCGCCGGCCGCTGAATAATTCTCCTTTGCGAGGGCAAACAGGTTTGTTGCGGTCTGGTAATTGCTGCTGTTGAATGCTGTTTCGCCCTGGCTGAAGAGGGCATCTCCCCGTGCTTTTGGCGTTTCTGCCGGCGCAGTCGTACAGCCGGCAGCGAGGATCGCGCCTGCACAAAGGATTAGCAGGGTAAGGATCAGGATTTTTTTCATGGGATACATCACCAGATGCTGGATATCCAGAATCAGGGTCTACACTATGATTAATATTAGGAAATGATTTCCGGCCGACAGATGATCAGCGTATGACGGCACCGGGCCGCAGACCAATAACCATTTTCTCTTGTCATGCTATCCGGCAGCCCGACCGGGGCAGGGACGGACGGACCGATAACCGCAAAAAAATTTTCACTCAACAACGTAATTAAGTGGCTTCTTTCTCAAATGGTCTCTTACCCCTCCCAACCGGCATAACTGTGCCTGGTTTCGGGCCGATGGTGATATCATGCGGTTTATCAGAATTTTTTCCTCTACCTGCCTTGTCATTGCGGCGCTGGTGATCCTTTCGGTCTCCATCCACCCCGTCATGGCAGCGGAAGCGATCAACAAACAGATGGATGGATGCGCAGCCTGTCATACAAGCGCCGGTGGATTCTCTTCTCTCCCGGGCATGGAGGATAAACGGATGCCCACGGTGCATATCCGGGAGATCGCGCCGGAACTATCCCCCTCCGGTACGAAGGGGCTGAGTACTGCTGGAGCCCCGGACGGGATCCAGACCTATCACCCCCGTGAAGGGCTCACGCTTGAGATCCGGGATCCATTTGCCGGTCCCCTAAGCCAATCGGCCCGGGAAACATCCAAGCCCCGGATGGCGGACGGGTCCGGAACTGCAGCGAGCCCCGGTGAAACCGCGAGCTCAATCGCCGCCATCACGGCCAACATGAGCAGGGCGGGATACGATCTGGCAGGAGAAAGCGCGCACCGGTACGAATCGACCGTGACATCAGACGATCTCCTTGCCATGAACACATCGCAGAAAACGGCGCTCGCGGCGGAGGGATTTGTCCTTACCGCGGAGGACACCGCGCAGTCCTACCGCGATGTGACCCTCTATACATTTACCAGCCGTACAACGCAGAATACCATCACTGTTATGGCAGTCCGGCAATTGGATCCCGATGGAAATCCCCTTGGAGATCCCGTGATTGCGATAAGTCCGGTCTTTTCCAAATCCGGGGAAAACACCCGGACGGGAACGGTTTTTGCCTCCTCATCAGGAGGCGACTCCTGTGCATGGAAATGGTTCGTTGTTGCCCTCCTCGCAATCGGCCTTGTCGTCAACATCGCTATCATCATCGCCGGAACGGATGGGGCATATGCCCCGATGATCCTGTCCATGATCGGCATGGTGATCGGGACGTTCGTGAATCCGCCGCTTGATGAGGCTGATAATCAGGATTACTGGATGTTCTGGGCAGTGAAGTCGAAAGGGGCGATCACCGCCATGGCGATCGTGAGCGGTGTCATCCTCCTTCTCTACCTGTTGTATGCCATATACGATCTGGGGGTCTGCATGGGCTGGTGGGAACCCGTTGGCCTGGACAAGATCGTCTGGAGTTACCAGGAGCGTTTCCTCGATGCCGATAACGGGAAGACCGTGACACTTGATCTGCAGGACCGTATTGCACTTGCCCTCTTTACCGACACCCGTGCCGATGAAACAGCCCACTGGATCATTGAGTCCGGTGCCGGCTTCAAGGTCCGCGACTCAAATGCCGTAAAAACCGAAAACGGAACCCTCCAGTCCTGGTACCTGGAATCCCGTAAGGAGGGGGCACAGGATTTAATCCTGAGGTATGTGAGCACAAAACCTGTCCCGCCAACAATTGCACATACCACCTATACCATCCATACAAATATCCATCCCGGGAACTGGGCGATTACCACCGTTGATGAGACGACAGCATCGGAGGGTACCGGCAAAGCCGTTTCGCTCGCTATCAATACTGCCGGCATCCCGCATATCGGTTATTATGACGAGGCAAACAAGCGCGTCATGTATGCCACGCGGGTAGATACACGCTGGCAGCGGGAACAGGTTGCGGGTTCGTCAGGCACGACATCCACATCGATCTCGCTCGACCGGTCCGGGGCCCCGTCGATCTCCTTTGGAGACGGCCAGTACTTCAGTACGCTCTTTTATGCGGCACGGTCAGAGAGCGGGTGGAATGTTACCACGGTGGACAAGGGGTCGGCCGGTGATGCCGGGGGGTATTCCTCGCTCGCACGCGACCGGGACGGAGTTCCGCATATTGCTTACAACGACGGCCATACATTTGCAACCCTGATGTATGCCACAATGAATTCCAGTACGGGGTCGTGGGATCCTGTCGCGATCGACAACGGGGGAGCGGTGGGCGATACCGGGTACGGGTCGTCACTCGAGTTCGATGCTGCCGGCCATCCGCATATTGCCTACACGGCGGGCAAGCACTTTGCCGACCTGATGTATGCCTTTAATGACGGGGTCTCCTGGGCGATCACGCGGGTCGATGATGGCGGGGGCAGGACAACCTCCTCGGGCCTCAACCCGTCTCTTGCCCTGGACAGCCACGGGTTCCCGCATATCAGTTATTACAGTGACTCCGATGCGGAGCTGCGGTACGCCTCATGGAACGGTACCACATGGGAAAAGGAGACCATCGACTCCGACAACGATGAAGGAAAATATTCGGCGCTCGTGATCGATGCACAGGACCGGCCGTACATCGGGTATTATGATGCGTCGTATGGGGAGCTGATGTATGCGACCCGGGCTACGCCGGAATCCGTATGGAAGATCCATATCGTGGATACAGAGGGCGATGCCGGCCAGTACGTGAAGGTAGCACTCGATCCCGCCGGCCACCCGTGCTTTGTCTATTACGATGCAACGAACCATGCACTGAGATATGCGGAATGGAAGGAGTGACCGGGCCCGTCCCGGATATCCCGAACTCCGATTTTACCGCTCTCCCGGGAAAACCTGTAACCGGCCGGGATGCGGTACGGCACGTTCCTTTGTGTCACTACGGCGCGGGACCAGAAGTCCCTGCCAGCCCACCCGAACAGGACAAATTCGCTGAAAAATGAGCACTTTCACGACCTGAAGCCAACGCCCGGAATTACCGCACCTAATAGACGCTCAGGGGAGGCGGTCTCTGTGAAAACGGGCCGGGGGCGGGGGAAAGGAAAGGAACCTCACTTTTCAGAGAGGATTCACGGCGGATGGGGTGAATTCTACTTCGGAGGAGATGGATTTCCAGAGCATTATCTCCACCATTACGAGTACCTCCCGTATCTCCACGTATAGGGCTCCGTTTGTCCCATTTTTCCGATTCCGAGGTAATAATTCCAGAAAATGGGGTAATAATTCACGGGTTTCCGGGCATTTTAACGTCGGAGAACATGGGGTAATAATTAGCAGTATCTGGTGGGGCGAAATGCGGTTCACGCGAATTTCAGCCCATGACCGGGGATACCGGGCCGGCAATTGCGTTCCAGGCCCGTGGTCCGGTGCCGGGGCGGACGGGCCTGAAACCTTGTCCTCGCGAGGGACAGCAAACCCCTAGCGATCGCGACGTTTGGCAACTGCCGGCGATCGCAAGAAGTCATCTGATTCTGATAATTCTATTTGCGTTTTGTCACCCGACGCTTTTCCTTTTTTTCAGTACCTTGATCGGTAGACAAACGCGTTAGAAAGGATAAATACACCGATTATAAATCGCTCATTGTGGACAGCCGGGGGTTGTTCCACGAAAAAAAGAGAACGGGTTCGCCTTAGTATGCACACTACACGAGCCCGATCCCACCCGTAGGCATGAGATTGTTATCTTCTGATCCTATGAAGATTTTCCCGTGCCTTTCGAGCGAAGCGTATGGAAAAAACGGAGGAAAAAAAATGAACCTACAAAAAATGGGTGTCGTCCTGCTGGCACTGCTGCTGGCAGCGATGGCGATGGTACCGATGGTGAGTGCAGAGGAGATGCTGGATGCTGATGCCGTGATCGATTCATCTCTCGAAGAAATTGTTACACAACCGGATCCCTATACTTATGTCTTCACCGGAAAGACTAATGACAAGACAGCAAGCGTCAACCACCTGATGGCAAACCTGAACAAGAAGACGAAGAGTGCAGCTGCTGTGAAATCCGGAACCCCGGTATCCGGTACGAACACTGCCACCATGCCGGTCTTAGGCAGTTCAATCTGGCAGAGAACTCAAGTGACCGGAACAAAGGAGATCGGATTGCCCAACACAAAAACCGTAAACGGGGATGTCGTTACTAACTGGCAGGGAAGTTCCCCGTATTATGCTGACAAGATTACCTTAACCTCCCAGGTATCTGCATCAGGAATAGGTGTCTCGTTCAGTATGCTGGGAGCAGGCGCGGGATACCAGGATATCGGCGGCAACACGTTCCGCTATTCAGATTTCTGGACTAACGCATATGCAGTTGCGCACAGGTACTCCAACTTCTTCGCATCGAGCTGGGCCGTTGTACCCTCTGTTGCGGAAAGTGATTCGGGTACCTTCCGGTTCAGTTATTCAGATTACACGGTAAACACGTACGTGTCAGTCTAAAATTTTTAAATTTTTTTGCGGTGCATCATGTCAATAAAATGGCCAATAGGAATCCTGTTCATAATCGCCTGCCTTACCGGCGTTTGTGCTTTTTTTGTCCTCAACACTGCTACACCCGCATCTCATGAATCCTGGAATGCAAAAACCGTGGAAAAGATCGGCTACTCCCATGCACCTGATGGGGGATATGCGGATTTTGCCCCCGATGATCCTGACTTGTATTCTACCTATTACTTTTCTCTGGCATTGAAAAACGAGCATATTGACCTGATGCAGAAAGAACAGACACACCGGTGGTTATATTCTCTGGAGCAGGAATTCATCGCGAATTCTTCCCGGATCTCTCTCAAAGACGTGTACTACCTGACCGGCTGCATGAAAAATTATGATATCCTCCCGCAAAACCGTTCAGGCATCACGTATCTTGTTGCACAGTTCAGGCAACCGGACGGGTCATATGCGGACAGACCGGAATTTAACGGATCCTCACTGGATACTATGCGGGCCCTGGAAATACTGGAGTTTGCCGGAAACAACACCGTAATAGCGAATGCTACCCGCGAGTGGCTTGTGCAGCAATGGAAGAGAGACCAGATATCCCCGGATGAGGATTACGTGCTTGCAGAAACACAGGTCCTGGTCCCGGCACTTTCCCTGGCAGAAATCGACCCGGACAAGATCCTGAGCAACAGTTCACAAAAAAACATTCAGGCACCGTACGCAGGGAGATGGGTATCCCGGCTGGAAGACCTTCCCGGTAAAAAAATTGACCTGTTCACGCTCAATGCTCTTGAAAGAGAAGTACGAATGTCCGGTAAGCTCACATCACAAATTACACAAAAAATCCAGGATTATATCTATTCCCTGGAATTGCCCGACGGAGGATATAATGCGATCCTGGGTAATTATGGTGAATCCCAGGGTACGTATCTTGCCGCAAAGATGTTAACCGATATCGGGTGTCCGGTCCATAACCAGACAATTGATTTCATCCTGCGGCACCAGAGCCGGTACGGTGGATTCCGCCCTGCCTTTAAGATTACCCCCTCCCAAAAAGACACCTGGTTTGCAATCCGGGCACTGGCCCTGATGGACCCCGACAATCCTGCAATCCCTTCAGTCAAACCCTGGCTGGACGCCCAGATGGACAATCCCGGCCTTTCTTCGGAAAACCAGTACTATGTTGTGATGACTTATGGCGAACTGAAAGAGACTGTCCCTGATGCTGCCGCCTTACGGAACACCATTAAACAACGGATCACGACGGTTTCCGGATCCGCATACGAGCAGGGAGATATGGAAGAGATTTTTCATCTGCTGAATATAGCAAAAATACTGGATCTGCCCTTGGAGCCTGCACAGAGAGATCATTTGATCCAGAAGGTCAATGAGCTCCAGAATACCGATGGGGGTTACGGTCGGGGGGGATCTGACCTGATGACAACCTATTTTGCCTTAGGCTCGCTGGACGCACTTTCAGCAACGCCCTTAAATCCTGAAGCATGTGCCAGCTGGATCGGACAAGGGTATACTGACGACGGGGGATACCGGTACCGCAGGGGGGACCGGTCCAGCAATTTTTCCTATGTATCACCAACGTACCTGTCTGTTTCATCACTGACTTACCTGCACAAGTATCCTGCAACCGCGGATACTACACTCCAATGGATCAACAACAGCAAATATTCTGGCGGGGGCATTCAACTGATGCCGGAGAAACCGGAAACCGAAGTCAACGATGTCACGTTCAGGGAAAACCTTGAATACACGGTCCAGGGCCTGGAAACCGAGCGGATCTTACAGCATCGCGCGGGTTTTCCGTGATGATTTCAAGAGAAAAGACCAATGGAAAATCCGGCTCATGCCGGGTTTACTCCCCGCGTCGGTCATGGGACTATTGTATTCAACAATAAATTCTGGGTTATCAGCGGAGTCATTGATGCGAAAGATCCCATTGATATCGTCTGGGATGTATCTCTCTCTTCAGTCCTCCCTCCAGAAAAAATGAACGAACTTCCGGATACATCGGCTCATGAGCATTCCCTGTCACCGGCTGCATCTAAGGCCGGGGGCAGCACCTTCATGACATTTGTTGTTATTCTGACAGCAATGGGGTTATGTGTGATCTGGTTCAAGCGAAAGAGATAGTAAAAAACATGGAAAAAACACTAAAAAAATGGTGATTGTCGTCTTTGTAATGGTGAGTTTTTATTGCATGATTACAGAGGGGGATATTCGGGGCAGGAATCGTTGCGATGATCTACATCGATGCCCTTGTTGATTCCCACGGGAATGGCTTGATGCCTGAACAGGAACGTTATCCGGATGCAATGAAAACAATGCAGATATTGCTCTCTATCTTGGAGGATATGATTTCAAAGGGACCGATGCCGGAACGCAAGGAGCATCATGGGGCTTTTCATATTATCCAAGTGATATTTGCCGGTATGCGTGGTCACAAATGGTAGTGGATACTGATGATGGCTTGCCCGTACATGTCTACGATGGTTCACTACATGCACGGAGATATTGTGTAATTCATGAACTGGGCCATATTTTCAATGCTGGTCATCAGGATTCATCTGGAACGAATAAAGCAACGTTTTGGTTAAATCCGTCGCCGCAATTTACCGTGATGTGGAGTGAATATTTTGGTTCACTGATCAATACACATGAATATTCATCCCCAGCATATCACGGGGATTCGGATCATAATAATGCAGGGGCAATTAATGCGGCAAAGAGTTTTATTGCCTCAATCATCTAATTTTTTCTGAGGCTGGAATGGAAAGTCAGACAAAGAAACGATTCCTGATTATTGGTATCGTCACCATGTCTTTAGTACTCCTCTTATTGTATTTCCAATGGAATGGAATTCAGGATGGTCAGTCAACACTTAATGTCTATCCAGTCACCCTCTATCCCAATGGCAGCGGAACCGCGTTTTCCCTTTCAATTGATAAAATCCTTATTGAAAATGCAACGCACCTGACAGACAAGGATTTTGCCGAACATCCGGCCCTTGCTGAAGTATTGACACATGAACGATCACTATTCAGGGGTTTTTCAAAGATGAGCGGTGTTGACCCTGGTGAAGAAGAGATCCTTCGGAAAAAATACTATATTTCAGAATACAAAGGGGACTATTACCTGATGCTTGTTATGCGTCATTAATGGATGACGGTTTTTTTCAAATCGGGATCCATTTGTCAATCGGGGCAATTTGGCAGGGAGATAGTTTTCAGGGGGTTTCAGGTCCCGGGCACTCACGAAACCGGTGAGGTTGCCATCGGTAGGGAAGAATGGGTCGTGATCAGGATCAGGGGGATATACCTCCCTGACTCCCAGTCTCTGAAGGAGGGGGGGGCCAGAAGTCCCTGCCAGCCCACCCGAACAGGACAAATTCGCTGAAAAATGGGCACTTTCACGACCTGAAGCCAACGCCCGGAATTACCGCCCCTAATAGACGCTCAGGGGGACGATCTCTGTGAAAACGGGCTGATGTGGAGGGACATGAGAGGAGGGGCGGTTTTAGCCACCGATCGCACTCCCGTAATGGCAAAAATATGGCACACCAAATCATCCCGGATGCTATCACAGGATAAAAAAATTAAAGAATGTGGCTGCCGGCTTTTGGGCCCGGCTGGCATTCGAAGACATCCGTAATCTTCACGATGACGAGAGAACGTGCAGGAAGAGCCGGATTCTTTTTGTTGATCTTCTCCTTCATCAGATCGAAATCCTTGCCGCTGGTTTTGAGGGTTGCGTCACCCTTGATCTGGAAGCAGCCCTTGATCTCCGGGCCCCAGATGTAGAGAGCGATCTTCGGGTTTGCACGAAGATTTTCAAGGGATTTGTTCATGAAATTGTCCACAATCCAGATGGTATCGTCGCTGATGAGCTCGACAACGCCAATGGGAACGACATTTGGCGTACCCTCTTTGGACGCGGTCGCGACCGGGAAGATCTTCATCCTGCTGAACGCTTCTTTCATTTCTGCGGTTAGTTTCACCATGGTAAATTCACCTGTAATGAGTTCTGTTCCACTATTTACAGTCCGGCCCGGTCAACAATGACGTCGGCAACGGCCTTCGCGCTCCTGAACGGGAAGTCGGAAGCCTTCAGCAGTTTTCCGGCTTCACCTGCGGTCATCATCAGGTCCCCGACCTGGCAGGTTGTGTCCGCACCATTGGGAAATGCTGCGATGAGATCTTTTGGGGATTTGACCGGGAATTTTGCTCCTTTGAGTGCGCCGGCAATCTGTGCATGAATCTGTTCCCGGACGGAGAGCGTTTCACAATCCAACAGTCCGGCAATCTCTCCGGCTGCCTTTGCAACCGGGCAGTCAGCGTTATGGGTTCCGCATCCGAAACAGGCACCCTTGACCGCTTTAAGCGATGCTTCCGCCTTTGCCTTCGATACCTCTTTTCCAGTGTACTTCCACGTGGGCATGTCTTTCACCGGACATTGGTGCGGTTGTTACAAATATATACTTGAGCGTCATTAAAATATACAAAGGATCCCGATACAGAAAAATGACCCTTACGTTCATCAGGGAGCACTCTGAAACAAAGGGGGATGAATCATGGGTGCAGCACGGGGTACGTTGACAGAAATCCGCGAACTTAAATCGGAGATCACCGGGCTCCGTACGGATCTCAGGCGGTTCATCGAGCGGGCAAACCAGCAGCACGTTGAGAGCGTGCTCGGGGATTTGAAGAAAAATTATGCCGGCCTGTTTTCGGATCACCAGGTTGAG
>Ga0172381_10008412_pt1 | contig 10088 bp, 7 predicted proteins | sample Leawel6488metaG_FD_119754 | JGI IMG/M metagenome (GOLD analysis project Ga0172381, IMG submission 119754) | Leachate microbial communities from a municipal landfill in Southern Ontario, Canada - Leachate well 64-88 metaG | ecosystem: Engineered > Solid waste > Landfill > Unclassified | place... | reverse complement strand
GTAAGCAGTACAAGAGACTGAATCTCCAAGAAATGTTCCGGGACAATCCCAAGAGACAGTCGTGCCATCAACGGTTGGAAAAGTTGGACTAGCTGGGTCAGGTGTTCCTGAGGAACATAATGTATCAGAGCCAAAACTAGTTGTTCCTGGATCATATTTCTTGTTATCAGCCGAGCCACAAGCACCATCAACAGGAGGGGAAGGAAGAGCACTATCATTAGCACAAGAATATTCATAAACAGTGCCGTCAGAGAGCATAGAAGAAATCCTGCAATCATTTCCGTTTGATTCGTAATAGTAATAATCTCCTGAATTAGGATCGTCAGGAAGAGTAGGCAAATATGCTTCCAAAGCATCGGTAATTGTAGAAGAGCAAGGAGTAGTTCCCCCTCCGATTGTACAGCGAGTAGCCGAAGGCTTACTAGAATAATGATCAGAGGAATAGGAAACAAGAGCATTAGCAATTAAATTAATATCTGCTTTTCTTTTAACATCCTTGCCTTCATTAATATTATCGATTAATTGAAAAGCAACGAAACTTGCCAAGACACCAATGATGACAATGACGACTAATATTTCTACTAACGTAAAAGCTTTTGATTTAGACATAAATGTCTTTATTTATTTTATATTATTTCTATTATAACAAATAAAATCTAAAAAACAATAAACCTTGACCAAAACCCCTAAAATTGCTATATTATTAATACCTTAAATTGCCTTCGCAAGTAATAAAAGGAATAATAATTAATATAAACAAATGTTATTTTACGAAATAAATTTGCTGATTTCTCCCAATTTTACCGAGGATGAAATCTCTGCTTTCATCAATAAAATGGAAGCGGATCTGCAAAAATACGGAAAAATCGTCAGCGACAAGAAAGCCGAAAGAAAGAAGCTGGCCTATTCTGTAGAAAATCAAATTGAAGCATGGTTCTACTTTTTACAACTTCGCCCTGAAGTTCAAAACAAGAAAGAAATGCTTGATTCAGTAGAGAAACTATTGAAAGAAGAAAAAGAAGTTATCCGCTTCTTGATAATCAAGAAGGATACTAAAAAAACAGAAGCTCCTGCTAAACCTCAAAGAACAAGAATTCATAAGGAGGAAAAAGCAGTTGAAGAGACTGCAATAGAAGAAGCATCGACAGAAGAAAAACCAAAAAAGCAAAAAGCTCAGCTTGAAGAAATCGACGAAAAGTTGAACGAAATGCTAGGAGAATAAACACTTAAAGCTAAATATAATAAATTAGCAAAAATATGAATCTAAACAAAGTGTTTCTAATTGGAAGAGTAGCAACAGATATTGAAATGAAAACTACTACTTCTGGACAAAGTGTCTGCTCTTTCTCTCTTGCCACCAATAGAACTTGGAAAGGCAAAGATGGGCAGAAACAAGAAGAATCTCAATTTCACCGCATTGTTCTATGGCAAAAATTAGCCGAAATCGCTTCACAATTTCTAACTAAGGGTTCTCTTGTTCTGATTGAAGGAAGAATCCAAAATAGAAGCTGGGAAGATAAAAACGGTGTCAAAAGATACACCACTGAAATTATCGGTGAAGGAATGCAAATGGGACCAAGAACACAAGGAGGAAGCGAGCCAGTTAAAAACTTCTCTGCTCCTAAAAAAGAAGTTGAAGATGAAGATATTCCAATCATCGAAGATGGAGACGAAATCGACGTCAAAGATATCCCCTTTTAATATATTAAATTAAGAAAAGATTATGTATTGTTATTTCTGCAAAAAAAACGTACAGGAAATAAATTTCCACGACACAGAAACTCTTTCAAGATATGTTTCTAAGTCAGGAAAAATTAAACCTAAAGACAAAACTGGCGCCTGCGCCAAACATCAACGAGAATTAACCACTGCCATTAAGAGAGCGAGAATAATGGCCTTGATGCCTTTCGTTGCTAAATAAAAAAGCAGCCCTACTCCGGGGCTGTTTTTAATTATTCTCTATTGCTACATTCTCAATTCTCTCCCTGTAATCTTCTTTGGTTATGCTTCCACTAGCTAACAGTTTATTCAACCCAGCATAATATTCTTCTTTTATCTGTGATGCTGGCATTACCGAATTAAAAACACGAATATCGTCAACCAATCCAGATAAATATGCAGCAGAACTGTATTGCCCCACCCTAAATGAAACATTCATTACATCCATTCCATAATATGTTCCACTATTAAAATTAGTATCATCTATTCTTGTCCCATTAAGGTAGATTCTGCTTCCCGCTACTGTTTTAGAACCGTCATACGTAGCAACAAGATAGATCCACTGATTTTCATAATTAGTTAAGACTGTAGTAGAATACCTTCCGACATATGTAGCACCTGAATCATCATATTGAAAAAAATACAGTCTATCAGTGTTATAGGTCTGAAAAAGATATTGATAATCAGGATTTGCATATTTAGACATCAACCCCCTACTAGTCACATCGCTAAGCTTAAACCATCCGCCCAAGGTAAAGGGGTAATCAGTTGTTCCATCGCCAAAATCAAGAGAAGTGGCAGTATTTGAAGAATAGAGGTAATCATCGGTTCCGTCTAATTGAATACAGGAACCAGAAACGCAATCTGATCCAGTCTTAATCTTGTTCACTGCGTCTACTGTTGAAACGTAAGTATCTAGGGTTAAGTTATTGGTTCCACCCCAGGAATCTTGGATGACTGTTCCTTCTGTGGCAGTAGTCAATTCATCTATCTTCCATTCAGAAACAATGTTAGCCATTAATGAATTTCTTAGAGAATTAGAAAAGACTTGAGCCTTAGCAATATTTGCCTTGTTGGTTACTCCACCCATTGAGATGACAATAAGACCGGAAAGTATTCCGACAATGGCAATAACCACCAATAGTTCAATTAATGTAAAAGCTACCCTCTTAAAATTAGATACAATACTAATCATTACTTTTCTCTATAATTTCCTTTTGCAGATCTTTTAGTATCTTCGGATTTTCTTTTAAGAATTCTTTTGCCTTTTCCATTCCTACTCCTAATTTTATCTCTCCGTACTGCAAAGTAGATCCTGATTTTTTAATTATCCCTTCTTTTGTTCCTAGATTAATCGCTTCAGATGCTCTAGAAATTCCTTCATTATAGTAAATATCGAATTCGGCTGTTTTAAAAGGAGCAGCTACTTTGTTTTTAACAATCTTAGCTTTAACTCTATTCCCCACGATATTTTCCCCCACTTTAATCTGAGCTATTTTTCTTAATTCAATTCTGACTGAACTATAGAATTTCAAAGCCAATCCTCCGGGAGTCGTTTCTGGATTGCCAAACATAATTCCAATCTTCATTCTTGTTTGGTTAATAAAAATAATAATCGTTTTTGTCTTAGAAACAATTCCTGATAATTTCCTTAAAGCCTGAGACATTAATCTAGCCTGAAGACCAATTTGTAATTCTCCCATCTCTCCAGCTACTTCTGCCTTAGGAACCAAAGCAGCAACTGAATCAACAACGATAATATCAACTTCTCCTGATCTAACTAAACTTTCAACTATCTGTAATCCCTGTTCAGCTGAGTCTGGCTGAGAGATTAATAGTTCGTCTGTGTTAACTCCTATTCTTTTAGCGTAATCAGGGTCTAAAGCGTGCTCAGCGTCTATAAAGGCACATACTCCGCCCATCTTCTGGGCTTCAGCTAGAATACTTAAAGATAAGGTTGTTTTACCAGTACTTTCCCCTCCATATATTTCAATAATTCTTCCTCGCGGAACTCCCATTACTCCTAAAGCTAAATCAATTGAAAGAGAGCCAGTCGATACAACGTCGACATTAGCTTTTTGCGCATCCTTCAATTTCATTATTGCTCCTTCTCCAAATTTTTCCTTAATTTCAGAGATAGCTTCTAATAGGTTTATTTTTTCTTTTTCTTCTATTTTTTTTCTTGCCATATATTTATGTTATTTTTCATAAATATATTATACCAAATAAAAAGCAGGGATTAAAGCCCCTGCTCGTCATTTCCATTAGGAGTCTCTTCGGTAACAAAAACTTCTCTTGGTTTGGCTCCATCTGCCTCCCCAACAATTCCCCTCTCTTCTAATAAATCCATCAGCCTAGCTGCTCTGGCATATCCTACTCCCAACCTTCTTTGCAACAAAGAAGTAGAAGCTTTGCGAGATTGGATAACAGTTCTTTTTGCTTCTTCATACATTGGATCTTCTTTTGAGAAGAAGGCGTCCATTTGTGCTTCAGGAGCTTCAGTTGCCCTAGTCAACTCTCCCATTAAAGAATTTTCTTCAAATGTTTTTTCCGTTTCCACCTCTAGTAATCCTGACTCTCCCTCCCCCACTTCTGTTTCTGTTTTTTCTTTAATTTCGGCATTAGAATCAGTTATCCAATTAACAACTTTCTTAATTTCTAATTCAGAAATATATGGACTCTGAACTCTTTTTGGTTTTGAATATTCTTTAGATAATAATAATAAGTCTCCACGGCCTAATAATTTTTCTGCACCCGATGCATCAAGAATAGTTCTTGAATCAATTAAAGATCCAACCTTCAAAGCAATCCTTGAAGTGATATTAGCTTTAATTAAACCAGTAATAACTGAAACTGATGGTCTCTGGGTAGCTAAAATTAAATGTATTCCAGTAGCACGAGACATTTGAGCCAGTCTTACAACATATGATTCTATTTCTTTTCCCTTGACGCTCATTAAATCAGCTAACTCATCAATAATTAAAACAACGTAAGGAAGCTTATCTTCTCCTTTCTTTTCCATTTTCTCATTGTATGATCCAATATCACGACTGTGCCCAGCGGCTAAGACAGTGAACCTTCTTTCCATTTCACCAACCAGCCATTTCAAAGCAACTAAAGTTTGAGTAGCATCGTAAATAACTGGACACATCAAATGTTCAAGATTAGCATAGACTGGAAATTCCACTCTTTTAGGATCAACCAAAATCAATTTCATCTCTTCGGGACTGTTTCTGTAAAGCAAGCTTAGAATAATCGTATTTAGACAAATAGTCTTTCCAGAACCAGTTGTTCCACCGACTAACAAGTGAGGCATTTCAGCTAAATCAGCGAATGATGGAACACCTTTTACATCCTTTCCTAAAGCCATTAAAAGGGGCGCTGAAGAGGCTTTAAACTCATCTGTGTCTAGAACTTCACGAAGCCCTACAACAGCTCTTTTTTTATTCCCTACTTCAATTCCCACCAAAGATCTTCCTGGAATGGGAGCCTCAATACGAATTGTTGGACTAGCTAAAGCTAAAGCTAAATCATTCTGCAAAGTTGTAATTTTAGAAAGCTTAATGCCTTCTGCTGGCTTTAAGGTATATTGAGTAACCGTTGGCCCGATATTAATTTCATCCATCTCAACGGGAATACCAAAATTCTGTAAAGTTCTTTTAATAACTGATGAATTATATGTAATATCTCCTCCTTCAGGAGCTCCCCCTTTTTTAGATAATAAATCAAGAGGAGGATATTTATATTCTTTATTTAATTCCTTCTTTTGTTCAAATGTTTTTAAATTTTTATCTTCTTTCTTTTCTACTGGAGGTTTAATTTCTTCTGGTTTCTTTTGAATAATTCTTTCCAAAACAGCTGGTAATTTCTTTTCTTTTTTAATCTCAACTTTAACTTCCTCTTCTTCTTCGTCTTCATACTCTTCAATTGCACGCCTAAAAGGCTGAACAATGATCCATAGAGAAACGATTAGAGCGATAATAAATAAAGCAAAGGTAACGATATAGTCAAAACCTTTTAATAATGGCCAAGAAATAGCATAGCCAATCCATCCGCCATTGCCTATATGGCTCCAAACAAATTCCTTAACTAAATCGGCATTATCTTTAAGTTCTAGTAAACCGAAAATACCGCTAATACTTAAAATAAGTAATATAGTAGAAACGATTAAAGAATTTTTGTTTTCTTTGAAGGCTTCGTCGCCTTTCAATAGAACAATCCCAAAAATAATAGAAATTATAGGAATAATGTAGATAACATTCCCAATTAAAGCGTCAAAAATACTTTTTAAAGAGTTGCCGATAGCTCCGGCTCTTCCTGAAAAAGAAAAGAGGAAAATAATTGCCAAAAGAAAAGCTAAAGACGAGAACAAATATCTCTTAGTTTTTTCAGGCAAGGAAAAATGAACTCTTTCTTTGATTTCTCTTTTTTCTTCAACTCTCTTTTTAGAATTTTTAATCTTGTTTCGAGTGCTTGCCTTTTTCTTTTTCATGGTATGAGAAAAGTATTATTACTTATCCTCCTTATTATACCTTAAACCGGTTCCAATTGGAACAAGCTTACCAATAATGACGTTTTCTTTTAGTCCTTTTAGTTTATCTTCTTCTCCTCGAAGTGAAGCTTCAATCAAAACTCTTGAAGTTTCTTGGAATGAAGCAGCTGATAAGAAACTGTCTGTATTCAATGCAACCTTTGAAATTCCTAATAGCAAATCATCTGCCTTAATCGGCTTCTTGCCTTCTTTTTCAAGCATCTCATTTTCTTCAAGCATTCTAGCCTTAGAGATAATTTCATCAGCGCTGAAACGACTATCTCCTGAATCTTTAATCTTCACCCTTGAGAACATTTGTCTTACAATTAATTCAACGTGTTTATCATTAATTGATACACCTTGAGAAACGTAAACTTTTTGAATCTCTTTGATGATATAGTCTTGTACGACTTTCATTCCAAGAAGTTTTAATAACTTCTTCAAATCTAGAGAACCAGCACATAATGGATCTCCCTTCTTAACTATATCCCCTTCTTTTACTAAAATTTCTATATTCGAAGAAATCTTGTATTCAATTGTTTCTTCTTCTTTCTTCTTTTCATCTTTTATGGAAACAACCTTAACAATTCCCTTCTTGTTATCGATCTCGGAAACCTTTCCATCTTTAATAACCATTTCAGCTTCTCCCTTAGGAGGTCTCTTTTCAAAGATTTCTTCAATTCTCGGTAAACCACGAGTAATATCTGCTTCTCCAGCTACACCTCCAGTATGGAAGGTTCTCATGGTCAACTGTGTTCCAGGTTCACCAATAGCTTGAGCAGCAACCACTCCAACTGCTTCACCCATTCTAATCATTTGCTTCCAACCTAAATCATGTCCATAACATTTCTGACAAATTCCACGGATACATTTGCAAGACAAAGGAGATCTAACTTTTAAACTTTCGATATTTTTCATCTCTTTAATCTTTTGAGCAGTCTTCAAGTCTATTACCGCACCTGATTTAAGAATAACTTCGTGAGTTTCTGGATCTTCAACTTTCTCCATAGAAATTCTACTAAATATCTTGTGAACAAAGTCTTGGTTAATTTCATTAGCATCTTTCTTGTAAACCGTAATACCTTCTTTGTCTCCACAATCTTCTGCGTTGATAATTACATCATGAGCAACATCAACAAGCCTTCTGGTTAAGTAACCTGAAGTTGAAGTCCTAAGAGCAGTATCAGCAGTACCTTTTCTGGCACCGTGAGTAGAAATGAAGTATTCCAAAACATCAAAACCTTCTTTAAAAGAATTCTTAATCGCCAATTCAATAATTTCTCCAGCTGGGTTAGCAACTAAACCTTTCATACCAGCCATCTGTACTGGCTGAGACCAAGAACCCCTAGAACCAGAGTCAACGATTGAGAATACTGGACTGGTATTAGAAATAGCCTTAGGAACTAATTTTTCAATTTCGTTCTTAACCTTTTTCCAAATTTCAATAACCTGACTTGTCTTTTCGCTTCTTGATAATAAACCTTTTTCATAATACTTCTCAACTTCTTTAATCTTCTTTTCAGCTTCAGCAATCAAAGCTGGTTTTTCAGTTGGAACAGTCAAATCATCCATTCCCCAAGTAATACCAGATCTAGTAGCAAACTTAAATCCTAAAGCTTTAATCTTGTCTAAGGTTACAACTGCTGCATTGCCATAAATATCAATAATCTTGTTAATCATTTTCTTCATCGTCTTAGAATCCATCGTTTCATTCTGGTATTCAAAACCTTCTGGCAAAACTTCGCTAAAAATAATCCTGCCAACGCTAGTTTCAATAAATTGATTATCTTGATTCTCGAATCTAACTTTGATTTGAGCTCTTAAATCAATTTTCTTTAAGTTGTAAGCAATTAAAGCTTCTTCTCTAGAACCAAACATCTTTCCTTCACCTTCTGCTTGAGGAGCAAGCTTAGTCAAGTAGTAACAACCCAAAATCATATCCTTAGTAGGAATCATAATTGGATCTCCAGTTGATGGCTTTAATAAGTTGACACTGGAAAGCATTCTTTCTCTAGCTTCCTGCTGAGCTTCGTCAGACAATGGAACGTGAATAGCCATTTGATCTCCATCAAAGTCAGCATTAAAAGCAGTACAAACTAAAGGATGCAATCTAATCGCTTCTCCTTCAATTAATATTGGATGGAAAGCTTGGACACCAAGCCTATGTAAAGTTGGAGCTCTGTTCAATAATACTAATTTTTCTTTTACTACTTCTTCTAGAGATGCCCATACTTCTTCAGTTTCTTCTTCAATCAATCTTGAAGCTCCTCTAACGTTAAAGGCTAATTCTTTTTCTAGAATCTTTTTAATCACAAAAGGTTTGAATAATTCCAATGCCATTTTCTTTGGGACACCGCATTGATCAAGGTTCAAATTAGCACCAACAACGATAACGCTTCTGCCTGAGTAATCAACTCTTTTTCCAAGCAAGTTCTGTCTGAATCTTCCCTGCTTTCCTTGCAACATATCAGCCAAACTTTTTAACAATCTTCTACCTCCTGTTGAAGCCTGAGTTGTTGTACTCTTACGCATTTTGTTATCAATCAAAGCATCGACTGCTTCCTGAAGCATTCTTTTCTCGTTTCTAACGATAACATCAGGAGCATTAATCTCCAATAGATATTTCAATCTATTATTTCTATTGATTACTCTTCTGTACAAATCGTTCAAATCAGAAGAAGCATATCTTCCTCCATCTAATTGCACCATCGGTCTCAAGTCTGGTGGCAACACAGGAAGAACATCAATAAACATCCATTCAGGTCTTACTCCAGCATGCTTCATGTCTTTAAACATCTTCAATCTCCTTAAGATAATTTTCTTTTCTTCGGTTGATTTTTTATCTTCAATCAATTGTTTAACATTCTCGATGGATTTATCAATATCAACTTTCATGAAAAGCTCTTTTAGAGTTTCTGCTCCTGTGCCAGCTTCAAATATTTCACCATACTTTAAAGATAATCGGTGATAGTCAAGTTCAGTCAAAACCTCCAAAGTCTTAATTGAAGCAACTTCCTGCTTAGCTTTATCTTTGGCTTTTTTTAATTCGTCTAATGCCAAAGCTTGCTGTTTTTCGTTTTCAGTGTTTTTCTTTATTTCCTTAGTTTTGGTTTTAAATTCTTCTTCAATATCATTTAAAACTCCTTCTTTTAAATTATCATCAACCTTGGTAATAACATAGGAAACAAAATAAACAACTTCTTCAACTTTGTGTAATGGAATACCTAAAACCATTCCTATCCTTGAAGGAACTCCTTTTAAAAACCATATATGTGAAACTGGGGTAGCTAATTTAATGTGACCCATTCTTTCTCTTCTAACTGAAGATTTAGTTACTTCAACTCCGCAACGGTCACAAATAATTCCCTTATACCTCACCCTCTTATACTTTCCACAATAACATTCATAATCCTTAGTTGGTCCAAAAATCTTCTCGCAGAATAAACCATCTTTCTCAGGTCTCTGAGTTCTGTAGTTAATAGTTTCAGGCTTCGTTATTTCCCCGTGAGACCAGTTCAATATCTCTTGAGGAGAAGCCAATTTTATCTTTAATGATTCTAAATTAGAAACAAACATATTTTTGTATTTTTTTAATTTAGTCTTCTTCCTCAGTCTTTCCCTTAATTATTACATTTAAGGAAAGGGCTTTTAGTTCTGCTAATAATAGATTGAACGATGCGGGGATATTTGGATTCTTAATCTTTTCTCCCTTTAATATTGACTCATAGGTGGCGGCACGACCAGCAACGTCATCTGACTTAATAGTCAACATTTCTTGGAGAGCGTAAGCAGCTCCATATCCTTCAAGAGCCCATACTTCCATCTCACCAAATCTTTG
>Ga0172381_10008411_pt1 | contig 10089 bp, 13 predicted proteins | sample Leawel6488metaG_FD_119754 | JGI IMG/M metagenome (GOLD analysis project Ga0172381, IMG submission 119754) | Leachate microbial communities from a municipal landfill in Southern Ontario, Canada - Leachate well 64-88 metaG | ecosystem: Engineered > Solid waste > Landfill > Unclassified | place... | reverse complement strand
CTTAGCGTTTGATTCATTGTCAAATTTACTAAGCTTGTTATCCGCAAAAATAGAATAACCGCTGGTTGCGCATTTTAAAGCACAATCCTTAGTATGTGTCTTGACAAATTCAGCTAAAGTATCCTTGTTAGCACCTGCGCACATGTTATCGATAATATCGCCCTTTAGCACTATTGCTTCAATCGGAGCTGCAACTGTAGTTACTGTGGTAGTAGAAACCTGAGTTACATCAACAGGCTTAGTTGCATCAGCCGCCTTGACTGCATCATCAGCAGCAAAAGCTAAAGAACTTACGAGACAAAGCGCCATAAGTACAAAAAGTATTTTTTTCATTTATTTCACCTCCCTTCATTTGTCAATTATTCTAGCAAGGCTATGTCCATTGTCAATAAATAACTTAACTACCCCTTAGATTTTCTTTTATCCTTAAATTTAACAACCACTTGCCAAATAAATATTAGCAGCATAAGAGCAACCGCTATAGTACGCAAGTTCCTGATAAGGTTGATCTTTGTCTTATACTGGCCAACCTTATCTTTTAGGAACGCCCCCGGATTGGGCAAAGTTTCAAGCTTGGTTGTAAAATCCTTAGCCAGCCTTAATTCTAAGGACGATTTATCGGTAACCGGTATTCTCCCAAGCTCCATCTTAAGTCCGTCGACGTTACCGACTGTGTAAGCAACCAGAAGCTTGTCATAAAAATACGTTTCTACCCCATAACGAAGAATCATCCTGACTGCCAAAAAGTTCGCAAAGAACATGCAAACTAACAAAATCAGCATTACTCCAACCTTAATTATCCGGCTGCCAGAAAACTTCATATCCCCTTTTACAGGTTAACTAGATTATTTTACAAAACGCTTCAACAACTTCAGGGTTAAACTGGGTTCCCGAACCTTCTCTTATTTTGGTTAAGGCTTCTTCTTTCGCCATTTGGACATGGTACGAACGGGTAGATGTCATTGCATCATAAGCATCGGCAACCGAAACAATCTGGGGGAAAATCCCCATTTGCTGCGAATTTAAATGATCCGGATAACCTTGGCCATCATAACGCTCATGGTGTGACCTGACCACAGAAAGCATTTCTGCATCTAAAAATACCGGTTTTAATATCTCCTCTCCGACCTCAGGATGTTTACGGATAAGCCATCCTTCTTCCGGAGACAAACTGCTTTTTTTGTTTAATATATCATCGTGTATACCTAATTTTCCGATATCATGCAGCTGCGCCGCCCGTTTTAATAATTGCGCCTTTTCAATAGGTATGCCCATTTCAATAGCGATTTGGTAAGCATATTCACCAACTCTTTCTGAATGCCCACAAGTATAAGCATCTTTTGCCTCCAGGCTGCGCACCATCGCTTTAACTACGCGGTAAAAATAATCCTGCAATTTGTCCCGGGCGTCTTTTAAACTTAAAGACATACTATTAAAAGATTCGGCTAATTGGCCGATTTCATCTCCAGACACAACTTCCACCTGATGATCCAAATTACCGCTAGCAATATTTTTTGTCCCATCAATTAGTTTTCTAATTGGAGCAATTATCCTCATAGAAAATATTGCCCCTAGCCCTAAAGCAAAAATTAAACCCATAAACAAAACAAATATCCCCCTAAACAATAGTTCCCTTTGAGCCAAATAGACATCACTGGCATCAATATCTATGCCTAAAATAGCAATGGGTTGATTATTTGCATCAAAAATAGGGGCATACCCCGAGAGAAATTTCCCCCAGGCATCAGTAGACAGATTAGCATCCACCCTAGGTTCACTAAAAGATGCAAGCATTTCGGGCAAGCGCCTGGCATCATATTTATCGCCCGGGAAAGATGTAGCTTTTGCCTTAACGGTTTTGGAGGTAAGCGCGTCAGGATCAACTATAAATTGCAAAATACCCGGCTGGCCTGTTTTTGCCATTATGTAAATATACCTGATCAAAGGATTAGCTTGTTTAGTTTTTAATAGTTGAATCGCTGTTTCTCTGAATGAAGGAGCGTTAACTCCTTCGGAACTTAGCGGAATGTCGGCTAGCTGCCGGGCATCAATGGCTATAGCGGCGGTACGGGCAATTACTCTAAGCTTATCCCGGTATTCATCAAAATGAGATTTCAGACTATACCTAAAAAGGATAAAATTGCCTAGAATAGCAACAAACAACAATGAAAAAACAAAGGATAAAACAACTTTTACATAAAAGCTGTTAAAAAAAAATTTATTTTCATTCTTAAAGCAATACTCTCTATTTGGAACAATCGCCTCCATTGGCAATTTTTTTAATTACCGCAGAAATTACAAAACAGGCTAAAGCTAAAAATATCAGCAGATTATCTTCAAATTGCGTAATATCAAGCGCCCCGGCTAAAAGCAATAATATTCCCGCACCCCACAAAACCGCCCTGACCTTACTTATAACTTTTACATCCATTCTCCCCTCCTTGGTTAATAAACATAATTTATAAAGTAAAACCATTATAACCCTTAAAAATAAGAACACCAACCCATTTTAAGATATCGGAGAATCTAAAGCTTCAGCCTTGCTTCCAGAAATGATTTTCTTTTAGCCGGAGAAAATTTTTCTATCGCATAACGAAGCATTATCCTGGGCATAACTTTACAGTTTCTGCGTAAGAATTTTTCTTGAACAGCCGCATCGCGCTTACCAACTTCGCGCAGCATCCAGCCGCAGGCCTTATGAATTAAATCTTCTTTATCCGCAAGCAAAAGCTCAACGATATCAAAAACGTCATTAAAATCACCCAGTCTAATAAAAGTAAATGTAGCTAAAATTGCAATACGCCTTTCCCAAAGCAAAGGCGATTTCGCTAATCTATAAAGTATTTGCCTGTCTTTATCGACAAGGAACCCGCCGACAATGTTAGGCGCGCTCAGATCAACCAGATCCCAGTTATTAACAAATTTCATGTTTGCCAGATACGCCTTGTATATTTTTTCTTTAGCCTTAACATCTGCTTGATTAAATTGGCGCACTAATATTAAAAGCGCTAAAAGCCTCTCCTCATGGATCTTTGAACGCAAGAGTTTGACCGCATCTAGAAGCAGCAGGTCCTGAAATTGTTCAACTACTTTCCTGGTAAAAGGCACCATAACCCCAAGGAAAATATCTCCTTGCGCATATTGGCCCGGGCCGGTTTTAAAGAAGCGCAATAATACTTTTGCCTTCTTCTTATCCGCGTATTTATGTAATTCTTTTTTAGCACCTTCTAACCTGCTCATAATCATAATAGTTTTTATCTAGCGTAATCCTTATGAACCAAGCGAATAAGGATTTTACCCTAATTCAAAGCTGGTCACCCCATACCACTTCTCAAGCGGAACAGCAGGAGCCTCTTTAGTATAAATCCTGATCGTCTCAAATGCCCCCTTCATGCCATGACTGTTAGCCAGGCTAAGCGCTAGAACATTGGGTTCAGGGACATCGAGAAAAAAATCGGTTTTTTCAGGTAGAGAAGAAATCAATCCATAGAGAATATCCGTAGCAATAGAATGGTTATCGGCAAAAAGCGGCCCGATTTTATAACCGGAAAAACTCTTCCTAATAACCCCATAACCCCGGACTAAATTTTTCTCCAAATATCCTAATCCGTAATGGCCGGATTGAGAAATCCAGCATTTAAGGAAATTGTGGCGCTGAGCGAAAAATAATTCATCATCATAATTGAATAATGAATCCAAAGGTATCTGAGAGATTTCAGTCAAAGCCCGCTTCGTTTCTTTCTTGCCCCAACTTAAACCCTGAAAGCGGATATTGCGATAGGCAGGCTTAAAACCCTGAGTTTTATAATCTTCAATGCGCTCTAAAACTCCATCGCCTCCGGCATTGCGCAAGCCAAGATAATCAAGGGCCTTATTCCATACCGCCATCCCGTAGCCTTGATTCCGGTATTCAGGCTTTACAATATACAAGCCCATAAAACCAAAATCCTGATCATAAGAAACGCTAGAAATAGTTGCCACCGGCTCATCACCTAATAGGCCAATAAAAAAACCATTTGGATCGGCGGCATAAAAACACTCATCATCTTTTAAACCAGGATTCCAGCCTTCCTTTGCCGCCCAATCAATGGCAATACAAAGCTCATCCTTGCGCATTTGCCGAACCGTAAATTTATTCATACTTTTTTAAGTATCCGTCTGCGAACCAAATATCCCAAGCTTTTTAGGGCTTGGGGCATCACACTAAAAACACTTTTACTCGTCATTACTTAGTTCCGCCATAAACAGCAAAATTATAATGCTTTAGGACAACATCTGCACACCTGAATCCGGCCCTGCGCATTATAGCCAGTTCATCCGTAAAGACAACCGGGCGATCTTCCCTCTGATGCCTAGCAATCATATCATTAACCCTCTTAATCGGCAGGCCGTTTGCGCGCATAAATGCTCTCCATTTATCCATAGATAACTTTTGCAAATGGCTATCAGGAGAAATAAAAATATCAATACAGAAGAAAACACCTCCACGGGATAATGAATTATAGATCTTTCGGTAAAATCTCGGTTTGTCCTCGCCTTCAACATGATGCAGCACCATCGAGGCAGCGATACAATCATATTTATCCCGGTAATCAAAATTGCAGATGTCGGCTAAATAGAATGTAACATTAGGATTATCTTTAAGTTTTGCCTGCGCCATCTTAAGCATATTCTGCGCCATATCAATACAACTGATGCGGGCCTTAGGGTACGCCGAGATAATTTTCTTACTTAAGTTTCCGGTTCCACAGCCCAAATCGATAATGTCTAATTTATCTCTTTTGTTAAACGGCAGCGCATCAACAAGCGCCTGCATCATTTCTTCATAGCGCGGAATAACATTAAAAAAGATTTTGTCAAAAACTGCTGCTTCTTTTTCAAAATGCTCTTTGATTACTTTGAATCTCTTGTTCATTTCTATAGCCCCTCCACTACAATAGCGTTGGTTTTAGCTGATTGCTCACGCAGCGGCGCTACCAACTTATACTCAGAAGAATTCCACCAACTCTGAAAATTATCCATAGATGCAAATTTCACAATTATAAGCCTCGGAGGATTCCAGTCGCCTGCAACAGTTAAAACTTTACCGCCGCGCGCTAAATACTTACCTCCGAACTTAGCTATAGTTTGCGGAACTTTCTGAATATATTCACTATACTTGTTCTTATCCGTAACTTCCTTGGCTTCAACAATCATATATACTGACATGTTTTTTCCTTTTTATTTCTGATTTATTATCTGTTTGATAATATCATCTAACTGCCTATTGAATTCATCAGGAGCTTCAACCATCAGGAAATGCCCTACTCCCCGCATTATCCTCAAATGATATGACTTAAGATACTTGCTGTTAATCTCCGGATGCTGATACTGTTGCCAGAGGTCGGCACTTAGACACCACAATGGGACATTCACGTCGCTTAAAAGCGGAATAATCGGGGTATCAAAATAATATTCCATAGTATTAATCGCAATTTCCGGGTTAGACCGGGAGACATTTCTGACTACCAACTCAACCAGTTTAGGGTCAGCGTTCTTATTGAACATATCCCTCATAAATGGCGCGGAATTCTTGACAAAATCCTTCTTCAAAGGTTCAATGTATTTTATTTTATCTTCGGGGGTAGCCATGTACTCAAAATTCTCCAGAGTATCAATAGCAATAAGGCCGGTTACCTTACTCTTAAGGATACGATTTGCCTCCAGTATAATTGTGCCGGACATAGAATGGCCTATAAGGATAGCCTTATTGGCTCCTGCCGCCGCATTTACCACCGCTGCTACATCCTCGCCAAATGCTTCCTGGGTATAGGCTTTTCTCTGACGGCCGGATGCGCCGTAGCCTGCCAGATCCAAAACAATAACCCTGTATTTTTTGGCAAAATACGGCACCTGCTTCTGCCATACTGAGCGGCTGCCGCACCAGCCATGAACAAAAACTAGGGTCGGCTCACCCTTCCCATATACAGAATAGACTATTTTTACGCCATCTTTTGAAACAGCAGTCTTATTGCTTAAGCCTACCTGCAGCCAAACCAAACAAGCTGCTATTATTACAACACTCAAAATCCCTATTCTAAGAAATGTTTTTTTCATATTTCTCCTTAAATTAAATTTTTTATATTTTCACCCGATAGAATTTTAATTTACACCGCGCGATACAACAATCGAATTTCGCTTAACCATATCATACAGGTTTGAGCGCGGTGCATTCAACCATTGCTTACACAATATTTATTATACCCCTGCGCATAGAAAACCCCAACTCTTTTTCGGACTTGAGATCCTAACTTAGATACCCTATATACCTTAAACTAGGTACACTGTCCCGATTAACTCAGAAAGCGTCTATTATTATTTGTGCCTAAAGATTACGTTTATGATAATTGTAAGCAAGAAGCTAATAATTAAAGAAGTTGCTAGCGGAAAGTAAAAATGGAATTTCTTGGTGTGAATTGCAATATCTCCTGGAAGCTTACCTAAATAAGGGATTTTCCCGGGGAACACAAAGAATAATCCTAATAAGATCATGAAGACGCCGAAAAATATGAGTGTTTTGCCAATACTAAACATCTAAACTACTCCTATTACACTTTGATCCTAAGCGCTTGTTTTACAGGCGCACTTTTTACGCTTAATAATATCTATCTGTTCCTTATAAGAGTTTACAAATTTATTTTGTTTTACGCTGCCGGAAGCAAGGCGCTTTTGAAGATCACTTTTATGCTGATAGGCCCTTTTCTCAAACTCCTTAACCAGAAACTCGTGCCTTAAGTATAATGCCTTCAACTTACCCTTCCACCTCAAAGTCTCAGGATGGCGGGAATAGCCTTTTTTATTTTTTGTAAGTATCGCCCAGATCGCGTGTAATTCTCGATGTTCACCCAAAAGGTGATTCCGGCATAACTTGGAAGGCTCAATATCCCAAATACGCATATAAATATTATAAGTCGTAAAACCAAAAATCCCAAGACCTTTTAGTGGCTGGGATTTAGTCTATGGCGGAGAGGCAGGGAGTCTGCCTAAATTATTCTCCTATCCGTCGATAAATCAATGTGTTACATAAATAATACCTTAACTTCAAAGCTAACTTTGAGTCTGGATTTTTCCCGATTCCCCCTTTGTCGCCCGATGTTTTTCACTAAAATGGGCACATTTTGGGCACAAAACTAATTCAATATCTGAGTACAAAAAAGATCTGTGTGCGTTTTTATTTCAGCATCGTATTCTACCAATCCAATGTTTTCCTTAGAGCGTTCAAAGCAATAAACTTTATTGAGTATGCGCGCCAAAACAAAGTTTGCTAAATCAGGCGTTGGAGTAGCAACCTTACCAGCATCAAGAACGATTTCACCGAGTTTTCTTTTATTGGCCGGGAAAAGCTCAGGTAAAGATATTTCTGCAACCCAAAGCAATTTTGGCAAACCGGCACTCAAAGCTGATAGTAATTTCGTGGGGATAGTTTCATTACCCCAACCTTTAAGTAGCCTTAAATGCTCTATATATTCTTCAGCACTCATACACAGCGTTCTTAAAACAAACCAACCCCCCTTCTGATTTATTGCTCCATCAAGTCTCTTGGCCCATTCATTTACTTCACCTTCTTTATGAATAATAGGTTTTAACGTATACAGATAATCAGCAGCAATAGCTTCAGCAAGAATTGCATCAAATTCAGCATTAAAAGGCCTTAAAGCAATAACGGTGATTTCGTTCTCATTTGTTAAATAATTCCTGGGCAAACAATAGTATGACCCAAAATTATCGTCATGACATATATAAGTACTAACCCAGGTTTCACTCGGAACATATCGAGTATCCTTACCAACCTCAAAATAAGATGTTTTTGCTTTAGGAACCCATGTATCTTGATTAAAAGTATGACCAAAAACCGGGATTATGTGAGCACCCAATTCTTCTAAACTAAAACCTAATAATGCAGGATATCCAGATTCAATACTACTGTACAAAAATGATTGGTAAGGTATTTCATTACCCTGGGTCTTATCGCTACTATCTTGCGATAATTTACGAGGAAAAACTTGCAATGAATATTTAATGTTTAAGTTTTCTAAAATCAAAACAATTTGCTCTATACTTAAACCCTGCTTTAAAACATGTGGCTTTCCACCATCCCTTAATATCTTATTCATTAAACTATAGCTAAAATCTGCCGGAGGAGTAACTATCGATATGCAAGTCCTTAAAGCAGCATGTGCGCATACATTTGTTAAGGAATTTTGCTGACAATAAAGGATTCCCTTAACGTTAAATAACTTACCTCCAACATTAACGTTATACTTACGGAGTTTGTGCAAATAGTTATTATCATGACGGGGAGAAATTATAACAGACTCAAATACAATCCAGTTGCCATCTGGAGGAATCTTTTTGAGAATAGCATATCCAAGAAATGAGTTATTATCTTGAGAAGCAATATCTGCAATATTTTTAAACTCATTTCTGAAAAAACTCACTCTGACTAAAGGATCTAAAACTATGTTTATACCTTCAGATTGTAAATCGAGATCATCTTCTTTTGAAAAACCCACACTCTCAATATGTTCAACAATGAGAGTTTTGTACCCTAAAAAACGAACTTGCGAGAAAATCCTACGAATTGAATCTAAGTTTCCGAATAGACTTTCGATAAAGGAGAAGTTTGAAAATGCAGGCTTTGCATCAATTACTTGAGGAGCATCTATGGCAGATGCGGTTCGAAGATCAGACATGCACTACTTAAATACAACCTTGGCGGAATGAGACTTCTTTTCAGATTCTTCTTTTGCTTTAATAAACTCCGAGACATCACGCGATTTACGAAAAGGAAGGTCTTCTTTCTTTTCTTGACAACCGTACTGTTCTTGAAGTTTTTGGATTAGGATTGGGCAGCTAAAGTTAGAATAAGTTGTCATAACTTTCCCCCTTTATCAGCCGATTTTTTCTTTATCATAAACCTGTAGAATATTGATTTGTATGTGTAGTGCTTAAATTCTAACATGTTTCATAGAGAAATCAAGCTTTTTTATTGTTAAAAAGATCAATTTTCATCGAACCCCTTCCTTTCTTTTCTCTACCGCTAAGCCAACCCATAACTCTCCATGGACTAAATCTTACGCCCTTTGGTAATTTATAGTGCGGGATAAAACCAATATGCGTCCATTGATAAATTGTTTTAGGACTCACCTGGATCAGCTCGCCTAGTTGTTGTACAGTAAGTAACTTTTCCACTGTATTAGATTACCTCAATCTCCGCTAATTATCAAGATGAAGCGTAGTGACTGCCTAGACGAAGCCCCTGCCGCGCAAGAGCTGAGATGTAGAAATAAAACAGTGAACCCAGCCTCGCTTAAACCTATTATGCTGCGGTTACATTATATTCGAATATTGTATCACTCGGCTTCCTTTAAAATTGCCACAAAAAAAGCCCCACCAATCTAATAAAGATTAGTGGGGCAATTTTAAAGGAGCACCGACCTACTCTCACATGTCCTTACGAACACACTACCATCGGCTCAGAGGGGCTTAACGGCCGTATTCGGAATGGGAACGGGTGTTTCCCCCTCGATAAAGGCACTCCAAAGTTTTTACGAAGTAAAAAATTTGTACTTGGCGATACACTAAATTTATCTAGGTTTAAGCCAAGTGCAAACACCTTACAAAAAACATCAACAACTACACACAGATTTTAGTGAGCAAAAACTACTCGTCCAAACAAACTCAAGCAAGAAAAAAAATAAAGGACAAGCCGATTGGCTGATTAGTACGTATTAGCTTAAATCCTTACGGATCTTACACTTTACGCCTATCAAGGTCGTAGTCTACGACCAGCCTACAGTGCCTTGCGGCACAGGGATACTTAGTCTTGGGGGGGGCTTGGCACTTAGATGCTTTCAGCGCTTATCCCTTCCAAACGTAGCTACCCGGCCTTTGCCCTTGGCAGGACAACCGGAAAACCATCGGTTTGTTTCTCTAGGTCCTCTCGTACTGAAGAGAACTCCCCTTCAAATATCCTAACGCCCACATCAGATAGAGACCGAACTGTCTCACGACGTTCTGAACCCAGCTCGCGTACCCTTTTAACCGGCG
>Ga0172381_10008410_pt1 | contig 10090 bp, 14 predicted proteins | sample Leawel6488metaG_FD_119754 | JGI IMG/M metagenome (GOLD analysis project Ga0172381, IMG submission 119754) | Leachate microbial communities from a municipal landfill in Southern Ontario, Canada - Leachate well 64-88 metaG | ecosystem: Engineered > Solid waste > Landfill > Unclassified | place... | reverse complement strand
GACTAGCTCTTTTGGATAAGATTTAACAACAGGAAGAAAACGAGTGCCTCGGCCAGCGGCGGCAATAACAGCCTTAGTTATATTGGTCATGTTAGAAAAATAATAACATAATTAATGTGGCAGGCCCATGAGGACTCGAACCTCAAATAGCAGTTTTGGAGACTGCGGTGATAACCATTTCACTATAGGCCTAAATTGTTAAAGTGGTGGACCCAAGGGGACTCGAACCCCTGACCTTCCCCATGCCATGGGGACGCGCTACCAACTACGCTATGGGCCCTGAAAAAGGATTAACTATTTTAACAAATTTATGATAAATTGGTTTAAATGATAATAATTGGCATTACAGGAACAATAGGAGCAGGAAAAGGAACTATTGTTGAATATTTAGTTGGTAAAAAAGGATTTAAACATTTTTCAGCTAGGGCTTTTTTGGTTGAAGAAATTGAAAAAAGAGGTCTAGAAAATAATCGAGACAATATGGTTGCAGTAGCTAATGATTTAAGACAAAAAAATAGTCCAAGTTTTGTAGCTGATGAATTGTTTAAAAGAGCCTTAGAATCTGGAAATGACTGTATTATCGAAAGTTTAAGAACACAAGGAGAAGTGGAATCTTTAAAACAAAAGGGTAATTTTATTTTGTTGGCAGTAGATGCAGATCCCAAAATTAGATACGAAAGGATAACTAATAGGTTAAGTTCAACTGATAATATTTCTTTTGAAAAATTTTTGGCTGATGAGGAAAGGGAAATGACATCAGATGACCCAAATAAACAAAATTTAAAAAAGTGTATAGAAATGGCGGACTTTACAATCACAAATAACAAAGATATTAATTATTTAAATCAACAAATTGAGGAAATTTATGACCAAATTAAATAAAAGACCAAGTTGGGATGAATATTTTATGGAAGTGATGGAAGCAATTTCTAAAAGAGCTACTTGCGACAGGGGAAAGAGTGGATGTGTTATTGTGAGAAACAAACAAATTTTGGTGACTGGTTATGTGGGTTCTCCAAAAGGTTTGGATCATTGTGATGAAGTTGGTCACCAGTTTAAAAAAATGTTGAATGAAGATGGAAGTGTTTCAGAACATTGTGTAAGAACGGTCCATGCTGAGCAAAATGCACTTTGTCAGGCAGCAAAACTGGGAGTTTCAGTTGATGGAGCTACTGTTTATTGTAGAATGACCCCATGTAGAACCTGTGCCATGTTATTAATTAATTGTGGAATTGTGAGGGTGGTTTGTGAAAGAAAATATCACGCTGGTGAGGAAACAGAAAAAATGTTTAAAAAAGTGGGGATTAAGTTGGAATTTGTCCACGATGAAGTGCAAGAATACACCAAGAAAAAATAAATATGATAAATTTTTTAAACAAATATTTGGGCGAAATTAATCAAAAATTGGAAGGTAGTAAAAAAGAAAATTGGGAAAGTGTTTTAAAACATCATCGAGAGACAATAAAATTTTTACAGCATGAAAGATTGATTCATTTACTTGTGACTTTAGCTTTTGCAATTAAATTTATAGTAGTGATGATGTTTACGTTAATTTATCCGCAACCAATTTTATTAGTGATTGATGGATTACTTTTAGTTTTATTAGTGCCTTATATTTTCCATTATTTTAAATTGGAAAATGGGGTCCAAAAATTATATTGGATTGATAAATTGATTCGAGATATAATTAAAGCTTAACGACGACCGCGGTTGATGGTTCCCAAACGAGAGTTTGGTTTAAAGTTTACGGGTGATTTATTTCCGGGGAAGTTTGGTATTTCTGGTTTAACAAAACCTTTAATAACTGTTGACCGATTGTCATTTTTTGGCTTTTGTGATGATCGACTCATAACTAATTATATTACAAACTCTATTTATTTTAATTTAGCTGATTCTTTATGCTCGGTTTTTTTCTTGCACCAACGACAGTATTTGACAAATTTTAGCTTGTCAGGAGTATTGGTTTTATTTTTTTCAGTTAAATAATTTTGAGCGCCACAGACCGAACAAACTAGGGCGATTAAAATACGAGGTGTTTTTTTAGATTTAGCCATGTTGGTAGTTTATCAAGTTTATTTAATTTATCCAAGACTGTAATTTACCTTGTCTTGCTTGTATTTTTTAATTTGCTTTTCTAATTGCTCCCTTATATTAACTATGGCGGAAACCAATTCGATGTTCTCGCTTTTGGCAAAAAGATGACCATCTTGCCCAGGAAGAGCCATATCAAACTTAGCATGAAAATGTTTGTATTTGTCTTTTTCGAGGTGAACAAAGCCAGTCTTTATTTCTTCATTAAAATTGACTAAGAGCTGATCGAGCTTGCGGACAAGATTATTTTTAATAATAGCCTTGACTGTTGCAGAAACTTTTAAGTTAACACCGTTGATCTGTATATTCATAAAGATCTCCTTATTTAACTTGTAATTTTAAAAAAGCTATTAATTCTTATCTATATATATTTTATCACTTTTTTATTCAGTGATGGTTTGAATTGTGTCATTACAATCGGATCGAAGATGATTTGTTTCGTTGAAAATGTCATCAATATTTGGTTCAAGTGTTTTAAAAACCTGATTGTTTTTATCAGTTAAAGTGACCGTTAAATCATGTTTTTGAAATACGGATTTAATTTGACAATTTTGAACAAGATCTACTGCCTCTGCCCAAGTGATTTCGATTAGAGGACTGGGTGTAATTTCTGAAGTTTCAGAAGTATTTTTATTGTTATTTTTTGTAAGACTAAAAATACAAATAGATAGACCTGCTAAAAGAAAAATAAAAATAATGGAATAAATTGTAATTCTAATTTTGGTCACTAAATAAGTTTAGCAATATTTTGGCGGAGGGGACAGGAGTTGAACCTGCATGTCATTGCTGACGCTTGTTTTCAAAACAAGTTCCTTACCATTCGGAGCACCCCTCCTTCGCTAAAGCTTCGGAGGGCATGCCCTCCTTTGAGCCCAGATTGGAACTCGAATCCAAGACCTTCCCCTTACCAAGGGGATGCTCTACCAACTGAGCTATCTGGGCACGTTTGGTATTTTATCAAAAAATGAGCCTGAGGTGGGATTTGAACTCACGACAACCAGTTTACAAAACTGGTGCTCTAACCAACTGAGCTACTCAGGCGACAGGTTATTATATCAAGATGACTTTTAAAATTTTAAGGTAAAATAAAAGCATGAATAAGAAAAAAATTCTTGTATTAACTGATCATATGCCTTGGGGGCATAGATCAATAGCTAAAGCTATTTTTAATTATCTTAAAGAAAATGAAAAAGAAAATGATTACGAAGTAGTTTATGCTGAGATAAAAGCAGAGACTGGATTTGGTGATGATCTATATACACTGGCTTATCGTTATATACCGGCCTCAAATAGATTGGCTCATCGAGTTTTTGATAAAAAGTTTGCTAGAGATTTGGTAAATAAGAGTTCTATTTTTAATTTACCTAGATTAAAAAAAGAAATTAATAAGATAAAACCAGATTTAATAATTTCAGCTTATTTTTTTCACTCTCACAGTTTGGTTAATTGGCGAAAAAAGGAAAAGAAAAATTTCAAATTATGGACAGTGGTGGCAGATCCTTGGACAATTAATCCAATTTCTTTTGTTAAGGGGTGTGACTTAAATATAGTTTATGATGAAGTGGGAGTAAATTTTGCCAAGAAGTATGATATTAAGGAAAATGAAATTTTTAAAACTGGTTGGTGGGTAAGGCCTGAAATGTATAAAAGCTTTAATAAAAAAGAAGTGAGAAAAAAATTAGGAATTAATGATGATAGACCGGTTATTTTTGTGGGTGGAGGTAGTTTAGGAACCAATTCTTTGACTAAATTGTTGCCAACATTGCTTTTTATTAAGAAAAAAGTGGCTTTTGTGATTAATACAGGAACAGATAAATTTGTTTATAGGATGGTGGAAAATTATATTAAGATTTTGGCAAGACTAAGAAAAGACGATATTGTTTATATAAAAAATATGGGTTGGATTGATAATATGGCTGAAGTACTTGGGGCTTGTGATATTGTTTTTGGAAAAGCGGGTCCAAATTTTTTATTTGATTGTGTTGCTTGTCAGAAACCTTTTGTGGCAATTACTCATATTGGAGGTCAGGAGGATGGGAATATTGATTTAATTAAAAAGAAAAAATTGGGTTGGATTAGGGAAAAAAGTGGTAGGTTGGTTAATTTTTTATATCAATATTTGGATGACCCAAAATATTTTAAAAATAAATTCAAAGAGACAATTAAAAAGGAAGCTCAAAATAATGAAAAAAGTCTAAAAATAATTTTAGACAGAGTGAAAAAAGATTTGAAATAAAGAGTCCCACCAAAAGTTTTCTTTAATAACGGCTTTTCCACGCTAAAAAAACGTGGTGGAAAACTATTCCAAAGTGCAAACCTTGAAAACGCGTTTCCCATTTAAGATGATTAGTTAGAAAAAACACCTTCTTAAAGTACTGCTCTTGATAGGACACTTTATTTTAACATTTTTGCTATAATTTGACCAATGAAAAACAAGACAAAAATAAACAAAGATATTCTAATTCTAGATTTAATAGAGCAAAATCCAAACTTGGCATCGATTTTGACTGATGATTATGGTTTTCATTGTGTGGGTTGTATGGCAGCTTCGATGGAAACCTTAGAGCAAGGGGCTTTGGTTCATGGATTGACTGCTGGCGAAATTGATAAAATGGTCGAAGAACTAAATAAGAAAATTTAAGATAACACTCATAATTGGGGTGATAATTACACTAATTAAAGTTTCTCCGTTAATGATGGGAAGAAAAAGAAAGATAATAAGGAGAATGAATCCATATTGATTGAAAGCTTCTTGCCATTTTGTGGAAATATTATTGGGAAGTAAATTTAAAAAGATTTTTGAACCATCAAGGGGTGGAATAGGGATTAAATTAAAGATAGCTAATAAAACATTGAGTTGAATTATGGTGTAAATTAAAAATCCACTTAAGTCATTTAATGGAACAAAACGAATTATTAAAGACAAAAGAGCGGCTAAAATTAAATTGCTAGCTGGGCCAGCTAAAGAAATTAATAACTCATCTCTTTTAGGATTTTTTAAATTATAAGGGTCAATTTGGACTGGTTTTCCCCAACCAAAATGAACTAAAAAAATCATAATAGTGCCGACAAGATCGAGGTGTCGGAGGGGATTTAGGGTTAGACGACCTTGGGAGCGGGGAGTTGGATCGCCAAGACGATCGGCAGTTAAAGCATGAGAAAATTCATGAATAGTGATAGCAATAATAAGAGCAATTACAGAGATAATTAAAGAAATTATATTTACCATATTTCAAAAAATAGTTTGTTTTGATATTATACCTTACTATGAGAACATGCAGTTTATGTAACAAGGGAACAAGGATTGGTCAAAACCGATCACACGCCCAAAATAGAACACCTAGAACTTTTATGGCTAATATTCAAAAGGTCACTTTAGATGTGGGAGAAAATAAAATTAGCGGTATTTTTTGTACCAAATGTTTAAAAAGACTTAAAAAAGAAGCTGAAGAACAAAAAACGGCACTTAAATAAGCACCGTTTTAAGTTTGAAAATTTTTTCCTTTATTTTCTTTTAGTTTTTTTGGCGACTTTTTTAGTAGCTTTTTTCTTGGCTACTTTTTTGACAACTTTTTTCTTTGCAACTTTTTTAGCTGCTTTCTTTTTTTTGACTGCCATATTTTGTTTTCCTCCTTTAATTAATTAAAAAGGATTTAAAAAAAATGTCAAAAAAATAAAATCCTATTTATCGGCAAAATTTAATTTTTTGTAAACTAAATTTGAAATAATTTTTGTCAAATTTTTGAAAATAATTCCTATTATATGGTTAAATTTTATTTTTAAAAAATTAATAATTAAGAATTAATAATTAAAAATAAATTACAAAAAGGCGGAAGTTTGCAGAAAAAAGACAATTCATTAATGGTGAAATTTTCCAATAAATTTAAAAATTGAATTTAAATTTGGCCTAATGTTAGGATTTATTTATAGTATAATATTTTGAAATTTCTGACCAAGGAGTGATTTTCTTGCCTTCGATTTGGACTAAAGATAGGCTAAACATCTTCATTTTTAATTTTTGATTTTGCTTATTAGTTACAAAAGTCCAAGCGATTGGCCAGGGGTTTAGGGCGCGAATAAAACGTTCAATTTTAGTTTCATCCCAGCTCCAATCGATTTTGGCATTGTCTTTGTTGAATTTTGGAAAATAGGTTTTTTGAGTATCATTTTGAGTGGTTAAATTGGTTGGGTTGGAAATATAAGACTTTAAAACATTTTCTAAATTATCAGAAGCAATATTAAAAGCTTTTTGATAAAAACTGGTGGCGGTTTCTTGTGAACTAATTTCAAATGGAATTTGGACAATAATGGGGCCGTGGTCGGGCAGAGCATCGATTTGGAAGAAAGTGACAGCGCTTTTAGTTTCGCCATTGATTATTTGCCAAGGGCCGGGGGTTGCACCGCGATATTTTGGTAATGGTGATGGATGGATGTTAACGATTTTAAATTTGGGAATAGCAATCATTTCTTGATCAAAATAAGGAGGACCGAAAGCGACACATAAAGCGATATCAGATTTAAGATCTCGGATCTCAGATTTGACTTCTGGAGTAAATTCTTCAATTTGGATAAGTTTGAGGTTGTTTTGGTTGGCGAAAGAGGAAACTGGATTTTTAGTGATTTCTTGAGCGCGACCAGTGGCTTTGTCTGGTTTAGTAAAAACGGCCAAAACATTAAAATCTTTAATTTCAAGAAGTTTTTTAAGAATGATGACAGAATGTTCGGATGAACCAAAGAAAATAATGTTAGTCATGATGATATTTTATCAGAATTAAACCCTCTGTCCTGTGGACATCTCCCTTGACAGGGCGACTTTATTTTTATTTGGTAAAATACCGTATGAGAAAAATTGTTCTTTATCCAGCTGAAATTTTAAGACAAAAGACAGAGGAAATCAAAGAAGTTGATAAAAAATTACTGGAAGAAATTAAAGATTTAAAAAAAATATTACAGGCAGGCGATAATGCAGCAGGTTTGGCGGCGCCACAGATTGGAATAAGTAAAAGGTTTTTTGGAAGTAAAGAAATGGGGAGTAAAGACAGTGTTTTGGTTTTTATTAATCCTAAAATAGTTAAAACTTATGGAGAAAAAGTTTACCCTAAATTAGTTGATGAAAATGGGAAAGAGGATGATTTTTTGGAAGGATGTTTGTCTTTTCCTGGTTTTTTTGGAACAGTTAAGAGGTTTTTAAAAATAGAGGTTTTTTGGCAAGAAATTGAAAAAAGAAAATTGGTGACAAAAAACAAAACATTAATTGGTTTTGATGCAATTGTGTGGCAACATGAATCTGATCATTTGGATGGAATTGTTTTTGTTGATCATATTAAAGAAGAAAATGGAAAGTTTTATAAAGAGGTGGCAGGGAAAATGGTTTTAAGTAGTCTTTCGGCTTCGGAGTTGGTGGGATAAGAATAATCAACGGCTTTTTGTAGATTTTTTTTAGCTAATATATTTTCTTTTTGAGATAAATAAATTTTGCCCAGAGCAAAATAGGCATAATCGTAATTTGGTTTTAATTCAATGGCTTTTTGATAATAAGGAATAGCTTCTTTTTGAAGACTGGCAGTTTCTAGGAATTGACCAATTGAATAATAAATTTTGGCGTCGGTTGGGGCTAAAAGACTAGCTTTATCGAGAGAAATAATGGCTTCGGAAAAATATTTTGAATCAACTCCTGAAAGATAAAGATAAACTTGAGCTCGTTCTTTCCAAAAATTAATATTACTAGGAGAAATTTTAATAGTTAGATTAGAATAATTTATAGATTTGTCGATATCTTCTTGTTTTTTACTATTTAAAGCAATTTTTGAGTAAATAGTAGCTAGTTTGTCAGTATATAAGGGTTCTTTGGGGTTGAACTGATGACTTATTTGAAGATAAGAAAGAGCAGTTTTATAATTATTTCTAGAATCATAAGTTTCGGCTTGGCTGTAGGCAATGTCGGCTAGATAAAAGAAGATTATTCTTTTAGTGAAGATAAAACTAATTAAAATTAGAGGAATAATTAAGAATTTGTGTAGAGACGTTGCATGCAACGTCTCTACTTTAGTATTTTGATCGGGAATTAAAAGAGCGGGGAGGAGGAAGAAGAAAAGTGAAGTGGAAACTACAGAGAAGCCGGCGGCATTGGTAATGAGAATAGAAATATATGAAGTTAAAATAACTAGAGATAAATTTTCAATTTCTAATTTCCAATTTCTAATTAAATTTTTGATTAAAGAAAAAAGAAAAGTAAATATTAAAATTGAATAAGTGATTAGACCGATGGCACCGGTGGTGGCTAGATAATTAATATATTCGTTATGGGCTTTGTTGTAGAGAAAATCCCATTCAGAGGTTAAATTATGTTTAACAGGACGAGTCCAATAATAGGAATACGCAAAAGTTTCAACACCAGTGCCAAAAATAGGAAATTTTTTCCAAAGATCAACGGCGCCAGTCCAAACAATTTTTCGGATATCACCTGAGGGGGTAATGTTTAATTTGTTATTAATTTCTAATGTCGAATTTCCAATTTCCAATTTAGGAGGGAAAAGTTGATCTTTGATTGGATTAGCGATTAAAAGCGAAAGAATAATTAATAATGAATAATTAAGAATTAACAATTTTCGAGAATTTTTGTTTTTTAAGAAAGAGAAGGTGAAGTATACAAAAAGGGAAATGAGGCAGGCAATGATACCAGATTTGGATTTGGTGAAAAGAATAGAAATATAAAAAATTAATGTTAAAAATAAATAAAGATAGGGGCGTATGGCAATACGCCCGTACGTATTGATTGATTGAAAAAATTTGTAAATAGAAAATGGAAGTAGGATACAAAGATAGGCGGCGAGCCAATTTGGTTGGCCGAGGGTGGAAAAAACTCGAGATTGAACGTCTTGAACCCATAAATTTTTATCGATACCAAAATGCTGGGCAATAGCATAAATAGAAATTAAAAAACCGGAAAGTAATGAAAAATTAATGATTTGTTTTTTGAAATTAGAATTGATGTAAATCGAAAGAATCCAGTACAAAAGGGCATAACAGATTAACGATAAAAGACCGCCATTAAGTCTGGAGTAATAACCAAAAAAGGAAGTATGAGGATCGATTGAATAAATAGTGGAAATTATTTGAGAAATTAGAAATAAAAGCAAAGGGATGTCTAGAAAAGTTTTTTTAAATAGAGGAGCTTGTTTTTTAAAGACATTAACTAGATGAAAAGTAGTTATTAAAATGGTTAAAAGATATACAAAATACATTTTTGGTAATTCGAAAAGCTCGGAATTGGACTGGGTAAAAATTAAAGGAGTGACAAAAAAGAGGGTCAAAAACAGAAAACGAACAGACTTAATAAAAGACTTCATAAGTTCTATTGTAACTTAAGAGCTCTAACTTGTTATAATTTTAAAGTGACCAAGTTTGCATTACTAAAGAATAAAATAAAAATATTTTTCTCACTTTTTAGTTGGGAAGTTGGAGTTGATCTTGGTAGTAGTAATACTTTGATCTATTTAAAAGACAGAGGAGTGATTATTGATGAACCAACTATGATTGCTCGTCAGAAAAAAAAGAGATGGACAGGGTTATCGGCACCAAAATCAAAAAAAAGTGGACCAATTGTTTTTGGTTTTAAAGCCAAAGAAATGCTTAATCGAGAACCAAAACAAATCGAAGTTGTAAGTCCTATCAAAAATGGAGTTATTTCTGATTTGGAGGCACTGGAAAGTTTGATTTCTTATTACTTAAAGCTTATTTATGAAATTCCGTCTAAATATCCTAAGTTTTTTAAACCAAAAGTAATTGTAGGAGTGCCAAGTTCAATTAACCAAGTTCAAAAAAGAGCTGTAAAATCTATTTTTTTAAATGCTGGAGCAAAAGAAGTTGTTCTCTTGGAAGAAGTGGTTTTGGCAGCAATTGGGATTGGTTTACCTACTGATAGTTGTTCTGGTTTGGTTATTGTGGATGTGGGGGGAGGCAAAACTGAAGTAAGTGTAATTTCAATGGGAGGAGTGGT
>Ga0172381_10008408_pt1 | contig 10091 bp, 8 predicted proteins | sample Leawel6488metaG_FD_119754 | JGI IMG/M metagenome (GOLD analysis project Ga0172381, IMG submission 119754) | Leachate microbial communities from a municipal landfill in Southern Ontario, Canada - Leachate well 64-88 metaG | ecosystem: Engineered > Solid waste > Landfill > Unclassified | place... | reverse complement strand
TGCATGACCGAGCGATGCGGAGACAGTATCATACAGCCCGGCGAAGAGTGCGATGACGGCAACACTGTTTCCGGGGATGGTTGCGATGAACTGTGCCAATTGGAATCAGTACAGGCACCCGCCCCGATGGATTACATAGCGCACTGGCGTTTAGACGAAACGAATCGGTATGCAGATATAGCGGATAGCAGTGGCAATGGTTACACGTGCGAGCCCAAAGGCGATACAACGGTCAATACCGGCGACAAGGCGCCTGTGACGTTCGAAAACAGCGCGAGTCGTACATTCGATGGCTGGGCAGATTATCTTCGGTGCAGCAAAGAAAGCGCGCTATTTCCGGATCAGATCACCGTGAGTTTCTGGACAAAGAACAGTACTCCTCCCGGATGGATGGACGGTCCCATCTGCAAATCGGATTCACTACATTGGAAGGGGTGGGGCTTCTTCTATCCCTCCATATCACAGATTGGTTTCTCCATAGGAGTCTGGAATCAAAATTCTGTTTATGCCCCCATTAATCCGCTGGAGTGGAACCATGTGGCGGGGACATTTGACGGCATAAATATGCGTATTTATGTGAATGGCATCGCGGGAACAAGTCGTACCTATAGCGGCAGCATCCATCGTGACGAGTGGCTGAACATTGGGCAATGCGGCAGCCATTGGGACACCATTAATGGGTTAGTGGATGATGTGCGCATTTATGGGCGTGCTCTATCGCCAGATGAAATCACGATTCTTGCTTCCGGGAATTGATATGCGTGCTATACATCATTTCCGCAATCGGCCGGGCGTAACTCTCATCGAAATGATAATCTTCATAGCGCTGGTGGGTGTTATGGCCATGACGATGCTGCCCATGCTTTTTAGTGCAACAGAGGCACGCCAGCGCCAGGATGCGATTGCACTGGTAGAACAGAATGGCGCACAAATTATGGAGACAATCATCCAGCGTGTGCGTAGAGCAGAGCGGATTTTAGATCCGCCCATGGGCGGCACGGGATTTATTCTGGCACTGCAGATGCCTGCCGGAGAAACGAATCCCGTCATCATTGCACGAGATAGCGGGGCCATCGTCCTTGTATTGGGCAGGGCAAAACGCATTCTGAGTTCGGACTTAGTCGGTGTAACACATTTTGCCGTCGATAATACATCGGTTGCGGAAGATCGACAGAGCGTTGCCGTGACATTGGGTTTGCAACGGACAATCCGTTTGCATCGTCCTCTGCAGTACCGCAGTAATTTTACGACTGTGATAAATGTATTCCCCAATGACCTGCCATCCGAAACAGATCCGTGCGGTTGTCCTTTGCCGTACTGCGACACAGTTTCGGGTACGTATATGTGGCATGTATGTGAAGATGATCTCTGTGTGCCCTATGCAAGTTTTGAATGCACAGCACAGGAATCATAATGAAAACGATATATTGATGGAATAGTCAACACCAACACGCTGTGATTGTGTACAAAAATTGTACAATCAGAATCAGAGCCCTTGGAAAAGGGCACTACTTCCCTACCATTTTTCCCTCATTATTATGCAAGTTCTCTCGCACTTCCGTGGCAAGCTCCGCTACGGGTTCACACTGATCGAGCTGCTGCTCGTCATCGGCATTATCGCCATTCTCGCCTCCATCGTCATCGTGGCTATCAACCCGACGAAACAGCTGGGTGATGCGCGCGATGCGCAGCGCCGCAGCGATGTGAATAGCATCTTGAACGCGGTATACCAGTACGCCATTGATCACAATGGCAATATGCCTGCCGGTATTCCAACGGGCAGTGGCACGGCAATATGTCCTTCTGAGGGCGGCGTGGATTGCGTGGATCTCAGCGGTCTCATAGGTGATTATTTGGTCGATATTCCTGCAGATCCTCAGGCCGAAGCCGGTTCCACAAATTACTTGATTTACAAAGATACCGGTGGCCGTGTGACGGTAAGTGCTGAAACGCCAGAGCAAGCAGCGGAAATTTCAGTCACGCGCTAGTCGGTTTTTCCCAGCGCAATACAAGAGCGCCTCAGAATGTGGAGGCGCTCTTTTGGAGTGGAGCCAGGAAGATGCAAAATAATACAAATTATGCTATAATAATTTATTAAAAAGACCAAAAACACGCACGGGCACATGTGGCTCCTATTGAGCCAAAAATCCATTCTCTGGAAGGCGATTTTATACTCGATCGTTCTCTCCACTCTGACGATTGGGTCATTTACCGTTGTGGCGTACATATTTCTGCAATCGCTGATACCTCACGATGTTCTTGGCGCAAATATTTTCGATTTCATGCAGACTGCGGCGTTCCTCGGCCGCACGCTTTTGGTAGCCGGAAGTCTGCTGTTGGCCCTCGCTGTTGTGTTAGCCTTTTCCTTCGCACGGCATTTATTGCAGCCAATACTGGATATACAGCACAAAATCCAGCGGCTGGATACACGGAAATGGTCGTATAAACGCACTGTGGCTACGGGGGATGAAGTAGAACAATTAGACAAAGTGATGCACAGTCTCGTACAGCGACTTCGCAGTCTGTATGGGCACCAAGAGGAAATTATTGCTCAAAAAACCGGGGAGCTTGAGGCGGAATATGCGAAAGACCGAGCAATCCTGCAGTCGCTTACATTGGGTATCTGTGTCGTAGATATTGCTGGTACAGTGCGCCAGCTCAACGATGCGGCGCAACAATTGTTGCAGGCAGGTGCCGGAACGTTCATCGGCAAACCGGCGACACATGTGCTCATGCTCTCGCAAAACGATCAACCAATTACTCCAAAAGAGCATCCAGTACGCATCTGTCTTCGTAAACGCATGCCGGTGCACACGGATCCTGGAACTCATATGGCTATTCAGCGGCAGGACGGGGCATATATACCGGTCAAGCTTTCGGCTGTACCCTTCCGGAAAGGACATAAAATTCTGGGGGCAATTGTGCTCTTCCAGGATATGACCGCAGAGCGCGAACTTGACGATATGAAAACAGACTTCATCAGCCTGGCATCTCATCACCTGCGCACGCCGCTTTCTGCGCTGGAGTGGTACTTGGAACTCCTGGCGACCGAAGAGAATCATGATTTGACGGTTGCGCAAAAGTCCTTTCTCTCCGAATCGCGCCGTGCGGCCAAAAAAATGACCACGGTTTTAGACGAACTCATGGATGCGGATCGGTTTAGCCAGGGGGGTATTGTGCCGGTGACGCAGGATGTGTCCACACATGCGCTCATTGCAGAGGTTGTGAATGGAGTGCAAAAAACTGCAGATAAAGCCAATGTACGCATTGAAATGCACATGTGCAAAAAGCCGGTTGTCGTCAGCACAGATCCATTGCTTTTTGGCATCATCTTGCAAAATCTGATTAGCAATGCTGTGCACTATGCTGCAGGGCGCAAGGGTGCGCGCATACATATCTCGTGCCACAGCACAGCGAGACAGTCGAAAATCATTGTAGAAGATAATGGCATTGGTATTCCATTCGCCGAACGCGGGCGCATATTCGAGAAGCTCTACCGTGCCAAGAATGCGCGTGAGCATAAAGTGAACGGCGCGGGTCTTGGCTTGTATATGAGTAAAAAAATAGCCGACAAGATCGGTGCGGAAATTGCATTCTCCAGCCAGGAGGGGAAAGGGACGATCTTCACGGTTAGCATACCGCGCAAGAGCGCGACTGCCCGCAAAACATCGAAAAAACGGCGGCTATAGATGCCTGCCGTCTTTTCGTCTGCTCTTCTGTACGCCGGGTTCTGTTCCTCCTGTGCCATTTTGCAACAGCACAGGATTCTGTGACCATCTCTCTGGGGCGCAGGTTGCCCGTGCGCCTCATCGCGCGCATTGCTGCGCGTGAATTGCGGAGGAGTAGCCGGCGTGACGGAACCATCACGCATTTCCGACCACCCAATTCCTCCTTGCATCACCTAGAGTTTGCCATTCTCCACCTTGTGGGCAGAGAACCTCGGTTCCCGAGGCGTTTCATCTCCATGTTCTGGCCCCCCGAAGACGGGGGATAGTGAATACGGAGCTCGTCTCTGTGGCACTGGTCCTAACGCAGCTTTACCGAATATGTGCTGCGGCGGCGGACGTTATCCGCTAGGCGTTCCGGCGATGCCCGGACGTTCCTCCCAGCACCCTTTTTGCCACTGCATGTGTAGAATGTATCCTTAACTACACATATGTCTGAAATGGAAAAAAGGGTGCTGGGCGGTCACACAAAGAGCAGACTTCTATTATCGCGCTCTGCCTCTTTGAATGCAATAATGAGACAGGGAATATGCCACCTTAGCTCAGTTGGTCAGAGCAACCGCCTTGTAAGCGGTAGGTCCGGGGTTCGAATCCCCGAGGTGGCTCCAGCCACTCTATGTGCGTAGTATAATAAGACCTCTATGAAACGCTCAGAAGTGTTCTTCGGCCTCCTGCGCATTCCGATGGACATGTTGGCGATTGCGGCAGCGTTGCTCGCAAGCTATCGCCTGCGTGAGGCGCGCATAGACCTCATACCGAATGTTCAGCTCCTCACGGAGGCACAGACGCTCCCATCGTTTGAAGCATTCGTCAGAACATTTGCAATATCCAGCGCAGTGGTATTGCTGATACTCATAGCTTTGTTGGGTTTATACGCTCTGCGCGCGACACTGAGTGCATGGCAGGAAGCAGGCCGTATGGTGATAGCAGTTTTTGTATGGCTTGTGGGCGTCATGGCATGGTTTTTCCTTGTAGAAAGGGAATTATTTTACTCACGAATGTTGCTAGCGCACGCAACAGTATTCCTCATTGTTTTCCTTTGGATGGGGCGTGTAGCCATTCTCCTCTTCCAGCGTGCGCTCATGCGGCACGGCGTTGGCGTACGGATGGTTATTTCGGTGGGTGCCCAGCCGCCATCGCATGTGGCGCAGGAAACCCTCATGCACGATTGGCATTATGAGTACATCGGCCACGTGCCGGATTTTACGGCGCTCAAGCGGATGATACCCCGCTGCAGGCCGGATCTTGTGCTGCAGACTGACCCCAATCCACAGAGCAAGGACACAGTCACGCTCATTGATTACTGTAGGTCACGCCACATCGGCTACGCATTCTTGCCGCCAGTATTCGCGGATGTGCCGCATCAGCTGCAGGTTGAGCGTTTGGGGCTGGTGCCAGTCCTGCGCTTTCAGCCGACACCGCTGGATGGATGGGGCAAGGTCTGGAAACGCCTGTTCGATATGGTCGCCAGTGCGGCGTTGCTCTCGGTGCTTTTGCCTGTATTCCTCCTCATAGCCATAGTGATCCTCCTCACGAGTGGATGGCCAATATTTTACGTGTCGCGTCGCGTGGGCGAACGTGCGGATGGTCTGGTCCCGGTCATCAAATTCCGTTCCATGATTCGGGATGCGGAAGAACGCAAAATGGAATTGCTCGGGGAAAACGAGCGCAAAGACGGTCCCCTCTTCAAGCTGACGAACGATCCCCGCATTACGCCCGTTGGACGTGTGCTGCGCCGGTTTGACTTGGATGAACTACCTCAGCTGTTCAATGTGCTTCTGGGGCACATGTCTCTGGTGGGACCGCGACCCCACCTTCCGGAGGAAGTAGACCGCTACTCCCCGTACGAGCGACGTGTTTTTGCGGTCAAGCCGGGCATGACGGGGTTGGCTCAGGTTTCTGGCAGAAGCATGCTTAAATTCCGCGAAGAAGTACAGTTGGATTTACGGTACGTCGAGGAGTGGTCACTTCTCTTTGATTTGTGGATTATGTGGCGAACCATCTGGGTGGTGCTCTCTGGCAGGCATGCGCGCAATTGAGCATTGGGAACGATTGCGCTACGCTTCCTTTCGTATGCGACTATCTTCACTGGATTTGCACACTGTGGCATTGGGGACTGCAGGCATCATGGTGGTTGTTGTCGCTTGGCAGGCATTGACGGAAGCGCCTATTCCCAATGCACAACCGCCTGAACCCATACAGGCGTGCATAGGAGAACCTATCATCGTGGATTACGAGTATGGAGGTTCGATGATGGATCCGTGGGAGTGCGAGGTACAGTGCAAGGATGGAATACAGAGATATATTTACTATACGAATGGGAAAGCAACACAGTGCGAACTGCTGCCCGGGTGCCTGGATTGGGGGGAGGACAAGGGAATTCTCTGTGATCCGCCTGCGCAAACGCCCGTATGATGTGTGTTTACCAGGGCGATGCCTGTTGCACAGAATCATCCCCGCAGAATTGCTGCAAGTACTGCCAGACATTCTTGCCGTAGCGTTTTGATTCCAGCCTGGCATCGAGGATGACCACATCCGCGCCGGGAACGCAGTTACGACCGAATGTGCGCAGGAGGCGGAATAAGCGGTGCAGAAGGCGAGGGAGCGCGTACTCTTCGAATGCGTTCCGGAAGTGTGCGGCACGTTTGCTTAAGACGGTATGTGCAGGATGATCGAAGGGCAACGACTCCAGGAAGAGGTGGTGTAGCGGAGTACCTGGGAGATCAACAAGCTCAAAAGACCATGGAGTCATGATCCAGATTGCCGTACCGGGGGCAGCTGCGAATGCTGCTCGCATGCGGCCCATACCTCCGCTGAAATTCTGGCAGATGAGAGTTACCTCTTTTTCTTCGAGTGGGATGGCATGCCGCACATACGCGTCTTCTATATGTTTTCTGCTCTGTGCAAGAATCACACTCTTGCCTTCCGGAGGATTTGCCAGAATGTCATCAATCGTTTTTTTGGGGTCAAAGAGAATATCAACGCCGCACGGAATGTCCTCCTCAGCAACTTCATGCACGGTTGTCTTGGTTCCCGGGGGCAGGATCGTACGCAGATTGTCACTGCTGCCAGGTGGGATGAGCAGTGTCGTGGGATATGCGTTGTACAGGTTTTTCTGGAGGAAGGCGCCGATGTGCTCAGGAACGGATTGCAGATACTGATTGCCGTCTTGACGTTGTTCCAGCCAGCAGATGCGTCCACCGAACGTATCTGGATCCAGTATCTTTGCCAGGTCAGAGAGATGACGGCGGATTGGGGCGTTCGTCGCGAGGGAATCGCCAGCTAGCAGCTCATTGAGTTGATGGCGCAGCCCAGTCGATTCGGCGTCGCAGACGTTTGCGGGGATAAGATAGCGGACATCCTGGAATGCCCGGGTTTTTTCTATCCACAATTGCAGCAGGTCGGTGAACCGCGTGAGTGCTTCGTTGCCCTCGGCCGCGGCGCGGATATCCGTAACAGGGCAGTACCAGCCATACGCTTTCGTTGCTGTATCTTCCAGCATCGATGCGTCATCAATCACGATGTGCGCGTCGTGCGACATCGTGGCGTGCGCAGGGTGCTCAGGATTGGCAAGCACATACAGTAACTGCCAGTGGTTCAACAGGTACACCGATGCTCCCGGTTCAAATTGGGCTCGGTATTCCTCACTGGTTTCCGTGCAGGAAACCTTGCCATTCCAGATCGGAATTTCGTCTCCATGCAGAGGGAGCTGGGATCTCAGCTGCGGCTCGTACCACGCGAGCTTCGTCGCCAGCGTTGCTTCATCCGCAGAGTACTGCTGCTGCTGAGCAAGCAGTGCCGTTGATTCCGGATCCAAAATATCCGAAGGCGAGCGCACGACGCGCACACCCTCGGACAGTGAGAGGAGGCGCAGAGTGGCATCCAGATTCTTCACGCCGACCCAGTGCACGCCATCTGCCTTAGCCAGGGCAGAAAACAGTTGCTGGGAAAATCCGGGATGCAAAGGCTCTTCAATCAGCTGCACTGTTCCTTTTTCCGGAAGAGGCGGAACGGTAATGTTGGCGGGGAACGGTGGCGCTGCCGCCTGTATTGTAGGCATAGTGAGCCAGGCAGGTTTTTGTATTGCAGTTGCATTCTCAAGTGCCGCAAAGAAGCGACGGTACCCCTCGGGCGCCCGTTCCATGATGGATCGCAGCGGAGCCAGGTACTCTTCTGGGAGTTCCTGCAGGCGTTGCCAGCAGCGTTCCAGAAGTTCCAGCGTCGCGCGCACGTCTCCGAGCGCGCGGTGCATGGGCTCGTGGTGCAAATGCAGCAGTGCGCTCACAGAGCCCAGTGAGTAGCTGGGCAGTTCCGGGAACAGCAGCGATGCGAGCATCGACGTATCGATCCATGGCTGTTGGGTGAGATCTATACCCTCGCCCTTGAGCATGTGGATATCAAAACCGATATTCTGTCCGACTAAAATCGTATCGTTGCCAATGTGCTGCAGGATGTCTTTGTGCAAATCCGCAAAAACAGGTTTACTCTCCAAATCTTCATCCCGTATACGCGTGAGTACCTGTACGGCTAAAGGGATGCCCTGCGGGACAGAGAAGAGTTGCTCGTACGTGTCCACAATGTCCCCGCGTTCTATACGCATGGAAGCGAATTCAATGATACGGTTGACCCGGGGGATGAGCCCGGTGGTCTCCGTATCCAGTACGGTGAACGGTAATGCGGGGAGGTCCACGGAGCTATGGTAGCAGGAGGACTATTCTTTCTCTTCTGCCTGCGGCTCTTTTTCCGTATTTTCTTCGGCAGACTCCACGGATTCTTCGGCGGTTTCCTTGGGAGCTGCCGTTTTTTTCACTTTCTTGCCCGTTGCCTTTTTCTTCGTCTTTTCGGTTTTCGATGCCGGTTCTTCGCTAGCCACTTCTGTCGCCGTTTCCGCTTGTTCCCCTGTTGCGGCGGTGTCTGCTCCCTCTTCGTTCTCCGCAACCGCGAGCTCTGCTACGACGACAGTATCGGCGGATTCGCCACGCAACTCAGCGAGTTTCGCTTTGAAGGCGGGCAATTCCTCGTAGTTGTACATATCCAGTTCATAGTTGGAAAGCTGTGTCGCCAAGCGGATATTCTGCCCCTTCTTACCGATAGCCATGGGGCGCTGTGCTTCTTCCACGAACACGGCCGCGCGCTTCTTAATGCGGCGCCCTTCCTCGTCCAGGCGTTCCGTGTCGTTCACGATGATCACAGCCGAAATGGATGCAGGTTGGAGCGCAGTCGAAATGAGTTTGATGGGATCCTCCGACCATTCGATCATGTCGACGCGCTCGCCGTTGAGTTCTTCCATAACGGCCTGGATGCGTACGCCTTTTTGACCTACGCATGCTCCAATCGGGTCGATGCGCGGGTCATCGCTGCGGACGGCGACTTTACTGCGGAATCCGGGATCGCGGGCAATGGCCATGATCGTTACATCGCCGTTGCGCACTTCCGGGATTTCCAGTTCCAGCAGCTTGCGCACGAGTTCTGGATGTGTGCGCGAAATGCGGAGCTGGGGGCCTTTACCTGTCATTTCCACTGTGTCTAAGTACACACGGATACGTTTGCCGGTGTAGTAATGCTCACCGGGGATTTGTTCCCTCCAAGGCAGCGTTACCGTCATACCCTCAATTTCCAGGGTGACCCAGTTGTGCTCAACTTTCGTCACCGTTGCGGTGAGGAGCTCACGTTCGCGGCCCTTGAATATCTCATAGAGGCTCTGCTTCTCTGCTTCTTGCAGTTTTTGCAGAATCACCTGTTTTGCCGCCTGCGCAGCAATACGCCCGTATTCTATGGGGGTAACGTCAATAGCGATCTCATCACCCTCTTCTGTATCGGGTTTGAGTTTTTTAGCATCTTTTAAACTGATTTCAAAGTTTTCATTCTCAACGGTTTCCACCACTTCCTTAATGAGCAGAATAGTCGGTAAATCATGCCCCTCTTTGAGTTCTACGCGGATTTCCTGCTCTTTATTGCCGTAATCCTTGCGGTACGCGGTGGCGATAGCCTGTTTAACGGCTTCCAACACCTGGTCGGGGCTCACGTTTTTCTCGGAACAAATCTGATTGATGGCGGCGAGGAAGGATGCTCTCATGGCGCTTCTTGGGGAGGAATGGTGGAAGCCGGAATTAGGAGAAAACCACCATCCCGAGTGTAGGGGATAGTGAGCATAGAATCCATCCGACAAGCTGAGTATACATACCAGTATGCATGTGGGGCAAGAGAAAAACAGGCATTCCCAAACTATGCATCCGCTGTATCCTTTCCCTGTATGCGCTTGCTCTTCTGTGCAACGGCGGCGACCGCGGCAGCCAGCCTGGTAACCGCATGGCTCACCGATGCGTTTTTACACCAGAGAATAGCCATTATTGGCTCATTCGTTGG
>Ga0172381_10008407_pt1 | contig 10091 bp, 12 predicted proteins | sample Leawel6488metaG_FD_119754 | JGI IMG/M metagenome (GOLD analysis project Ga0172381, IMG submission 119754) | Leachate microbial communities from a municipal landfill in Southern Ontario, Canada - Leachate well 64-88 metaG | ecosystem: Engineered > Solid waste > Landfill > Unclassified | place... | reverse complement strand
CGAATAGCGGAACAGCAAAAACAATTATTCCCAGAATAAACAATCTTCTCTTAAGCATATGCTTGCCTCCTTTAATGAACACATCGTTTTTCCAAGCCATAGTGGCGCTCGCCTCGCTTCGCTTGGCGAAGCGGGCAGGAAAAATGATAGCGTTAATTCACCCCGCCGAACGTTGAAAAATTAGCGTAGAGGATTTTTCAACCTTTCCGTGAGGCGGGTGAATGATATTGTATTAATATACAATTAGTATGTTAGGCTGATGTAAAATCTATGTAAAATCTATGTAAAATAAAAATATCTACCCGGAACACACTCTCTTTGATTGTTTAAAAATTCAGGAAGGCAAATTTTATTGAAGAAATCGCATCTATATCTTATTTACAATAATCTTCGCTATGATGCCGGATATCTTTTCCTTCTACCATATAATAAACATCTTCACCGATGTTAGTGGCATGGTCGGCGATACGTTCGAGATATTTCGAAATAAACGTAAGGCTGATTGCGCGGGTTATATTTCTTGTATCTTGCAGCATATATGTCAATAGCTCCCTGAAAATTTGTTCGTTCAGGTTATCTACTATATCATCCTGACAGCACACCTGCCGCGCTAATTCAGCTTTTTTATTGATAAATGAGTCTGTGGCGTCATAAACCATCTTTTGAGCTATTTTTGCCATTTGCGGAATATCTATCAGCGGTTTCAGCGGCGGCTCTTTCAGCAATTCCTGATTACGTTCAACTATATTTACCGCAAGGTCGCCGATTCTTTCCAGATCTGAATTAATCTTTATGGCTGATATAAGAAATCGTAAATCTCCTGCCGCAGGCTGCCTAAGGGCAATAAGCTTTAGGGCGATATCGTCTATTTCTATTTGCATCATGTTGAGTTTTGTTTCTTTTTCAAATACATGTTCCTTTAATTCATTTTTCCTTTCTTTAAGCATCAAAATTGCACACTCAATCATCTCCTGCGCCGTCAAAGACATCGCTATTATGCTTTCCTTTAATTTTTTTAATTCATCGTCAAAATGCCTTTCCATTTTTTCCTCCTCTTACCAACGCCTTAAGGCTTTGCGCATATTTCCTTCGAAAATAATTGTTTTAACCATTGTTCTATTCTATCTCTGGTATTACAAAAGGCTTCCATTTTTTCTTTACGAGACCCGAAAACTTGGGAAGGATCTTTAAAGCTCTTATGCATATAGTGTTTACCATTAGGAAAAAATGGGCAAGTAGACTTAGCAGAGTCGCATACTGTAACTACATAATCAAATTGATAGTTTAAAAATTCATTAATGCTTTTTGAATATTGCCCTGTTATATCTATCCCTATTTCTTTCATTGCTTTTATGGCAAAAGGATTAATCACGGATGGTTCTGCGCCCGCGCTATAAACGTCATAATAATCGCCATATAGATTCCTGAATAAGCCTTCAGCCATCTGGCTGCGGCACGAATTATGCGTACAAATAAACAATATTTTTTTCTTTTCCATTCTATTTCTTAAATAGCTCAAGATAGCCCGCCACCTAAAATTATTTAGGCGGGTCCGTTTATGGCGGAAAAATTACAGATAAATTCACTCGTATACGCCTTAACCGAATTTTCCGGTAACATACTCTTCGGTCATTTTACTTTTGGGAACGGTAAATATCTTTTCGGTTTTTTCAAACTCAATCAGCTCTCCAAGATATAAAAAGGCGGTATAATCAGAAACTCTGGCTGCCTGCTGCATATTATGCGTAACAATAACTATAGTATAGTCTTTTTTTAATTCAAGAAGCAATTCTTCAATCTTCCTGGTTGAAACAGGGTCTAAGCTTGCGCATGGCTCATCAAATAAAATCACTTCCGGCTCAACCGAAAGCGCGCGCGCGATACACAAACGTTGTTGCTGCCCGCCGGAAAGTTTAAGGGCGCTATCATTCAAGCGGTCCTTTACCTCTCCCCACAAAGCCGCTTTTTTCAATGATTCTTCAACCTTGCTTTGGATAAAGAATTTATCTTTGATGCCGTTTACTTCAAGGCCATAACTTATATTCTGATAAATAGTTTTCGGGAAAGGATTGGGTTTTTGGAATACCATGCCTACGCGGCGCCTTAAGTCAACTACGTCGATTTCCTGGTTGTAAATATCTTCTCCATCCAAATGGATATTTCCTTCGATTTGGCTATTGGCTATTAAGTCGTTCATGCGGTTAAGCAACCTGATGAATGTAGATTTCCCGCAACCGGAAGGCCCGATTAATGCTGTTACTTTGTTTTGATAGATATTTAAACTGATATTTTTTAAAGCTCTGATTTTACCATAATAGAAATTTATATTTTTTGCTTTAATGCGTATTTTATTGTTTTCCATAATATTTTACTTATGCCGAAATTTTTGTTTTTTGCCGTATAACTATCGCGACGCTTGAAACCGAAAGAACTAAAATAAGCAATAGAAGCGCGCATCCGTAAGCAATTTGCGTTTGCGCTTCGGGGTGTGTCCCTTCAGTCATAAGCGCATAGATATGATAAGGCAGAGCCATTACTTCTGAAAATACCGACTTAGGGTAACCACGCATATAAAAAGTTGCTGCCGTAAATAAAATCGGCGCAGTTTCTCCTGCCACGCGGCCAATGCTTAAAATGACTCCGGTGAGAATGCCGGGTAAAGCTGTTGGTAAGACTATTTTTTTTATTGTCTGCCAATGAGTTGCTCCTAATGCTAACGAAGCTTCTCTGAGCGAGTGGGGAACCGCCAAAAGAGATTCTTGGGCAGCAGAAATTATCGAAGGCAGCACTAATATGCCGAGCGTAAGGCTGCCGGATAATATCGATACGCCGAATCCAAAAAATTTAACAAACAAAGCAAGCCCAAACAGGCCGAATACGACCGAAGGAACCCCCGCAAGATTATTAATACTGATACGAATTATATTAACAACAACATTTTTTGGGCTGTATTCACAAAGATATATTGCGCAAGCAAGGCCTAATGGAATCGCAAAAACCATCGAACCAAGCGTTAAATAAAGCGTGCCCACAATTGCCGGCGCAACTCCGCCCTTAGTCATTGCTGATTTTGGCACCTGCGTTAAAAACTCCCAGGAAATTGCCCTCATACCTTTTGTGACAATAAAATACACAATACTACCCAGAAAAACAAGCACTATTATCATAGACAATCCTAAAAGAAAAAAGCCAATCTTCTGTATAAATTTTCCGTTAGATTTTTTTTGCGGAGATTCTATTTTGGTTATGCAATTAAAAGCTTTTTCTATTGAATAAGATGTTTTTATGGATGCGAATTGTTCTTTTCCACTCATATTTTTACCCGCTAAGCCCGAGTTTTAGCCTGAATTTTCTGCTTATCAGCTCGGCAATAATATTAAATATAAACGTAATAAAAAAAAGAGTAAGCCCTATAGCGAATAACGCGTGATAGTGAAAGCTGCCCATCGCTGCCTCCCCCATTTCAGCCGCAATGGTCGCGGTCATTGGCCTGACAGGCGCGAATAAATCGCTTAGCTTGTTTGGAATAATTGCCGCGCCGCCGGCAGCCATAAGCACCGTCATTGTTTCCCCTATCGCCCTGCTCATTCCAAGAATTATCGCGGTTGATATCCCAGAACCAGCCGCGGGAATTACAACTCTTGTCAATGTTTGCCATCTGTTAGCGCCAACGGCTAAAGAAGCTTCTTTAAAACTTTTTGGAACATAACTTAACGCGTCCTCAGCTATACTGCATACTGTAGGAACAGCCATTATGCCTAAAATTACGCTTGCCGTAAACGCGCAAAGGCCAACCGGGATATGCAGAAGTCTTTGTAAAAAAGGCGCCATCACCGCCATTGCAAAAAATCCGAAAACTATTGAAGGAATGCTTGCCAATATTTCTATTGTTGGCTTAAGAATAGCTTTTTGTTTGGGCCCTGCTAATTCATGCAAATACAGGGCGCTTCCTATGCCTAAAGGCACACAGACAAACAAAGCGCCTATTGTAACTAATACTGATGCCGAGATAAGAGGCAAGATTCCAAATTCCGGAGGTTCATACGTGGGATACCAGGCTTTGCCAAAGATAAAATCAAAGAATTTTACTTTTTGAAAAAGAGGCAAACTTTCTTTAAAAAGGATTATGGTAATCCCGGTTAAAAAAAGTAAAGATGAAAATGCAAGTACCGTAAACGCCCATTTATATATTTTTTCTTTCATATGATTACGCTGTCAACCCCGATACTACACCGGGGTTGACAGGCAAAAGAAGGTGGTTAATGAGTAACCATTATTTAAGCCCTACATAACCTTGTTCGTCCGCTATTTTCTGTCCTTTTTCACTTAAAACAAAATCAATAAATTCTTTAATTGCTCCTTGGGGCGTGCCGTTGGTATACATAAAAAGCGGCCTACTTACTGGATATTTTCCGAGTAATACTGTTTCCTTGGATACTGCAATCCCGTCTACGGTTACCGCTTTTACGTCGCTACTTATAAAACCTAATCCTACATAACCTATGGCACCAGGTGTTTTTGCTACGATTGAAGCGACTGCCTGGTTAGAAGCCTCCATTAAAGCGTCTGGCCTTACCTTTTCCTTATTCAAAACAAGTTCATTGAACGCTTCAAACGTACCGCTTGAGGTGTCCCTGGATATTACTACAATTTTTCCTTCAGCGCCGCTAAGCTGAGACCAATCGGAAATAACTCCTGTAAAAATTTGTTTTATCTGTTTTTTACTAAGAGCGCTTATATTATTCGAAGGGTGCAGCACAACCGCAATCCCATCCATAGCGACAACGTGAGCTTTTGGGTCGACTCCATTTGATCCGGCTTTCTCAAGCTCGGTATCTTTCATAGCTCTTGAAGCGTCAGCTATGTCGGTTGTTTTATCAATTAAAGAAGCTATTCCGACGCTTGAGCCTCCGCCTTGAACAGATATGCTTATCGCCTGGTTTTCATCCATAAATTGTTCGGCACAGGCTTGCGCAATGGGCAATACCGTGGTTGAGCCTTTGATGGTAAGATTTTTTCCAAAACAGGGAAAAATCAAACCAAAAATTACGATTATTGTCAATAATACTTTATTGGCTTTCATTTATTTTTCCTCCTTTTAATTAGAATTTCAGATTCCAATCAACCTGCAATACTGTTGCGGGTTTAGTTTGTTTTTGGCTAAAATTACCAGGCAATTGCCAACCGTAGTAGTAATCTACGCCAAGCCAGGTATTCTTTCCTAAACCCCAGTCAATGCCAAACTCATGCGAACGCATTCCGGTCTTTCCGCCGTAACGATCAGAATCAGGGAGGATGTCAAGGACCGCGTCTTTCTCTAACATCGCGTAGCTATACTTTGTCTGCCAGTCTCCCCATTTTTCTAATTTTTCCGCGCCTAATTTAAAACCCGCGATATAGCCGGAGTTTTCTGTAACATCCTCAGCAACATTGTTCACATATTCCCCAAAAAATGCTAAATATGGAATATTTACCCCTAATTGTTTAAAAGGCTCTTTGATGCCCAGCTCTATAGCAGGGGTTATGTTAATATACTCATAACTTAAACCTGTGCCGCTAAGCGAGTTTGTTCCGGAGGTTCCAACGAGCGTCTTTCCTTTTAAACCGGTAGTACCATAATAGGAAACTGCGCCTTTTAAACTGACGGTTTCCGTGATTTTCTGTTTAAGCCCTGTTTGCACAACATACATTGTAGGATCTGCTTCGTCGCCGCTGGCTTCTCCAATAATAAGCACTCCGGTGTTGGCAAACAATTGTGTATTTGGATTAAGATCATAAGCGAGTTTTGCCGCGCCACCTTCAGGGGTTATATCCGTATCCCAAATAAGATCACTTGGCTCCCAGAGAGGATTTTGAAATTTTCCGCCTACGAATGTCGCCCAAGGCAATGGCGAATATTGAGCATAAGCGTAATCTAAAACTACTGACTTTTTCGTAGAGCTTGAGCCGAGAGTAATATTGGTTGAACGGGGATCAGTGGTAGTGCCCGTGGCTATTCCTATGCCCGCTTTTAACTTATCATTTACTTTACTTTCTATGCCCAAACGCGCGCGAATTCTTGCTCTCTGTTGATCGTTTCGCGGTGACTGATTACTGGCTGCAAGGCTTTTCGCGTGATCATACTGATATCTTAGCCTGAAATCTCCCTTAAGCTTCATTGTTTGAACCCATTGCGGAAGCGCTTCAGATTTAGCCTGCGCAATCTCCTTTTTCATTTCTTCTTTTGTCTCGGTAACTATCTGCTGAGCTTCGCCCGGGGATAGCACACCTTTTTCAACAAGCTTTTGAACCAATAAGTCAATTTCTCCGGCAAAAGCCAATTTAGCAATAAACATAAGTACAATAAATGAAGCAAAAAATTTCCGCCCACTGACACAAACCTTTTTCATACAAACCTCCTTTCCTGAATTCTTCTCCTTAATATGTTAATAGTAGAACCTATTTTCTTCAAATTTTCCTCAAAATAACCGTCAACGATAGTGTCGTTCTTCTCTATCGCCTGAAGTAGTATTTCTAATTCAAGGATAACTGAACGTAAACTTGCCGCCATCTCATCTGCCCTTGCGCCTTTTAACTTAACCATACCTCACCTCCTACCTTTAAAACCGGGGCCAAGAATGCGCTTCTGGAGCCCCACGGGTAAAACCCGTGGCACCTTACAATGCGCCCTGTGGGGCGACCTCCCGCTCCTTGATTGTCCACGGGCACAGCCCATGGCATTCTGGCAATGGGAATAAAGTTCAACGATTCTTTCTACTTCATTATTTGCCATTTTGTTAAGAAAATTCTTTACGGAATTTAATACGCGTAAAATTATTTTTTTCATACTTAACCTTGCTTTTGTTTTCAAGTAAAGTATAGAATACAGAGGTTAAAACAGTTTTAAGACAAGGTAAAATGTGGGTAAAATCATATAACAGTTTTATAAAAGCTCCGAAGACATTTATTTCGTTTGACTCTTTAAACTCGGCAAACAACGGGCAAAATTCATATACACCAAAACAATAATTAGTTCTTTCTGAAACAGAAGAAACCATTTCCCGGCGTATGTCTTAAACATAGCGCGTATTTCATTTTTGAACTTATACACGGGCACATTTTTCACATCCTTGCATATTTGTTTTAAACATTAAACCAGGCGGCCGGTATCCGAATAAAATCTGGCGATGCTTTCCTTTTCTTCTTGGATAATGCGCCGAAAGGCTTGACACAAATACGCAATTGCTTTTTTTTATCTTTCTCATACTTAAATAAAGTATACAACTGCAGTATTAAATGTATCTGAAGAGATGGTTAAATGTGGGTAAAATGTTTAGCGTGAAAAATTGACGGTTTACTTATGCTTTAGGCAGAATGAACCAAAATTTTGAACCAAAACCTTCGGTGCTTTCTACACCAACCATACCGCCGTGCAGCTCAATAATGTGCTTGACGATAGAAAGTCCGAGGCCGGTTCCTCCGAGTTCGCGCGAGCGCGCTTTATCTACGCGGTAGAAACGCTCAAATATGCGGGGAGTATCTTTTTCGGGGATACCAATTCCTGAATCCTCTATGGTAATTTTTACTTTATCCTTTATTTCCTCACCAAAAATTCTAATAAAACCTTTCGCCTTATTAAACTTTATTGCGTTATCAATTAAATTAGTAATCACCTGTTCTAACCTGTCTCTATCTGCCATCAATAGCATACTTTCCGATAACTCATTTTTAATCTCTATATCTTTATTTTTTAACTGAGAACTAAAACCAGAGGCGGCCTCTTCAACCAATTGCCTTATGTTAAAATTTACCCTATTGAGCTTTATTTCTTTTGATTCAAAGTGCGACAAAGAAAGCAAGTCATTAACCAGATTATCAAGACGCTGGGCATGATTCTGGATAATCTTTAAAAAATTACGGTTATTCTCCTTATCGTCCAGAGCGCCCTCAAGAAGTGTTTCCACAAACCCTTTGATAGAAGTAAGCGGAGTTTTTAGCTCATGGGATACGTTCGCCACAAAATCGCTTCGCACCGTTTCCAATCTTCTCATCTCGGTTATATCATGTATAACCACCAGGCACCCGTTGACAATATTATTATCAAAAATTGGGGTAGCATTAATTTCGAAGATTTTATGAACCGGCAGAACCAGGCTTATCTCTGCCGAGAAAGACTTGCCTTCGTTTAAGACGTTGCTTATGATTTCATAAATATCATTATTACGGATTACCTCTAAAAAGGCTTTTCCTTTTACTTCTTTTTTCAAAACGTTAAATATCTTTTCAATGGTCGGATTAATGGAAACTATATAAGATGTTTTATCAACAACAATTACGCCCTCAATCATACTATCAAAGATAGCAGCTAATTTCTGATTTTGCGTCTTAATTTCTTTAATTTTGTCTTCTATGTCCTGGGCCATTTTATTCAAGGTAACTGCAAGCCCGCCTATCTCATCCTTGGAGACTTGTATAATCCTGCGGCTAAAATCCCCCTTTGAAAATTTTCTGGAAATTTGAATCATCCTGTTAATCGGACGGATTATGCGGGTTGCCACGATTGAACCTAAGACAAAAGCAAACATAAGCGCGAAAAGCAACCCGATGGAGACTATCTTTCTGGTGGTAGATAACGTCTTCTGTATACTTTTTAAAGGGAGAGACAATCGTAATATTCCCGGAATTCCAGTCTTATCTTTGATAGGCAAAGCGACATATAGCATATTTATCTTAAGAGTAGATGAGTAACGTGTATCTATGCCGGTTCCACCGTCAAAAGCAACTTTTACTTCCGGACGATAAAGATGATTCTCCATCTGCGGAATTTCTTCCTGTAATTTTTTAGAATCAGCCAGAACTCTACCTTTATTATTAATTACAGTAATCCGGCAGGTTGTTTTTGAACTCAACCCCTTCACTAAAGACTCTAAGTACGGGGTGTCTTCCTCTCTCAAGCGTTCAGGTGCAATCTGACTTTCAATTAAATTAGCCTGGGTTATCAGAGAAGATTGAATATTCTGGAGGGAATTTTCTTCGAGGTTTTTATCTAAAAAAAAAGCGATGAAGCCAAAAGAAACTAAAATCACGAAGATATAGGAAAAAATCAGCTTATATTTAAAGCTAACCTTCATATTCAAATCTATATCCGTAATTTTTTACAGTAACGATACGCCTTGCTTCACTTTTTAGTTTTTTGCGTAGCGTCCTAATGTGCACGTCTACAGTGCGAGTTTGAATTTCTACGGCGTTATCGAATCCCCAGATAGAATCCAAAAGATAATCGCGCGAAAGGACTCTGCCCTTTGCTTTTATCAGTGTTTTAAGCAGCTCAAATTCCTTTGCCGTAAGCTCTATCGGTTTATTTTTAACGCTCACCGCGATCTTGGATAAATCAATAATCAAATCTCCCATTTTTAAAACTTCCAGTGGATTATCCTTATCTTTTGCGCGGCGTAACACCGCTTTAATCCTCGCAATTAATTCTCTCGGACTAAACGGCTTGGTTACATAATCATCAGCGCCAAGTTCAAGGCCTACAATCTTATCTGTTTCCTGACTTTTTGCCGTAAGCATAATAATCGGAATTGAGGCGGTTCGGTTTTCCTTTTTAAGCGTCTTACAAACCTCCAAGCCATCAATACCAGGCAACATCAAATCTAAGATAATGAGGTCAGGACACTCTCTAGTTGCTAAGTCTAAAGCATCTTCTCCGTCATTAGTCGATAGAGTTTTAAACCCTTCCTTTTTTAAATTATAGTCTAACATTTTGACTATATCTTTTTCATCTTCTACGATTAGTATAGTTTCTTTCATTTAATTGCTTGTTGGTAAAAACGGTTGTATCTGAAAAAATTAAGCCATCTTCCTATAAAGGAAATTATATACACAATATTGCGCTGTGGCAAGATATTTGGGTTTTAGAAAGGCAATTCAACATCGAAGGACAGGCATAATTCATAAGGGAACGCCTCTCCCTTTACAGCTATTGGTGAATTTGAAAGGTGTCTCCTTCTCCAAAGGACAAATAAAGAAGCTCTGATTACCGTTAGGAATCAGGGATTTGACCCTCTCTCCTCTGCCTTCTTACGCTCGGTGATGTCGCGGCCTTCCGG
>Ga0172381_10008406_pt1 | contig 10092 bp, 12 predicted proteins | sample Leawel6488metaG_FD_119754 | JGI IMG/M metagenome (GOLD analysis project Ga0172381, IMG submission 119754) | Leachate microbial communities from a municipal landfill in Southern Ontario, Canada - Leachate well 64-88 metaG | ecosystem: Engineered > Solid waste > Landfill > Unclassified | place... | reverse complement strand
GACTTGTATTTTTCTGAATTCATTTCTTTTTCTTATTGAAGATTTTTGTAAATATCCCTCCAAATGCTGGAAGTAATAATACTCTATATGCCCATCTTAAGAATAGTACAAGTATTGCTAAAACAACTATTCCAATAACAATTCCAATAATTACTGAAAAGATACTTGCAATTGCTGCTTTCTCGTTTGGGTTTTTTGTAACTTCTACGTTTATTCCTTTAGTGATTGTTTGTTCTTTAAGGGAGGCATCTTTATAGTGTACAATTACTTGTACAGGATAGTTTCCTGGCTTAACATCAGCCTTAGTATTGAATTCAAGAACTATAGAATCATAGTTGTCTTTTTCAATTGACCCAACAAAGTACTTTGGAGAATCATTTGTTATAGCGCTAGTCATTTCTGCATAAACTGATTCTGCATCAATGTTACCTACATTATAGATTTCCATTTCTATTTTTTCTTTGTTGTTTGTGTATATTTTATTATTGCTATTTTCTCCAACAATTGTTAAGTTTAAAACAAGTTTTGGATTATCGTTAATCTTAACTCCAATATCTCTTGTTATTGTTTGAATCCCTGCAGAGTTTGTAAACTTAATTGTTAAAGGTAAAGCATAACTATTTTGAGTAATAGTTTTTGCAACGTTTAATTTGTAATTTACTTTAAGTTCTTCTCCAGCATTAATGCTTGTAAAATATCTGGTTTTAAGATCAAGAACAGAAATGAAATCTCCTGTTGCATCTTCTAAAGTTATAAAAACGTCTCTAACATTTTTTGAACTTAGATTTTTAATAGTTAATTCTAAGTTTCCATCTGAACCAATTGACATGTCTGAAAGGTTTGTGCTAATTACTTCTAAAACAGAAGTGTCAGAAGCAACATCAATTGAGTATTTTTTAACATTATATGTTTGTGTCAAACCTGGTCTAAATTTAAAATCAATTTCATAGGTCCCATCTAATGTTTTTATGTCTGCTGTTAATTTGTATTTTATTATTGTTGTTTGGTATGGAGCTAATTTTGCTAATACTAACTCAGTATTATTAAAATCAGAAACTTGGAATGGATATTTAGTATCTAAAAAGTAAGTAACATTATCTGCTTCAAAGTTACTATTGTTTGTTAGTTGTATCCAAAGTTCAAATTCTTCTCCAGGAACTACAGGAACTGGGCTGTAGTTGTAAGTATCTGCAACTAGATTCATAGAATCATAATTGCTATTTGTTGCTCCAAATATTCCATTTAATAACAGAATAGAGAACAACACTGTAATTATATTTTTTGTATTCATTAATTCTTCACCATTTTTTTTGTTTTTTTATTTAAGTATTTTAGTTTACTCCTCACGAAGAGCATCAACAGGAGCTTGACTTGATGCGATATATGCAGGAATCATTCCTGAGATTACTCCAATTAAGAAAGAAAATCCTAGTGCTAATAATATTATGTTTAAGGTTATTGATATAGTTATTGTAATTCCAATTTGTGCAGCAACTAGTTTAACAAGCCCTGCAAGTCCAAATCCTAATAGCACACCTATTGTTCCTCCAATTAAACCAATGATTCCTGACTCTAAAAGGAAGATCATAAGTATATCTCTTTTCTTAGCACCAATTGCTTTTAGTACTCCAATTTCTTTCTTTCTTTCAAATACAGAAGTGTACATAGAGTTAAGTATTCCAATTCCTCCAACTAAAAGAGAAATACAAGCAATACCAATAATAACAATAGTTACCATTCCTAAAGTGTCTTGTTGACTTTTACTTTCTTGTATTGGCGATGTTGCTATAATATCTTTAGCATCTCTTGCTTTTTCTAATTTGTTTTGTATTCTTGCTGCAACAACTTCTACATCTTTTCCTTCTTTAGCAATTGCATAAATCTTATCATAAGTTTCAGAGTTTGTTATTTCTTTAAGATTGTTATTAGAAATATACATTACAGTATCAGATCTTACATCTCCTGTTTTTTTAAGAACACCAACAACTGTATAGTCTGTTCCTGATATTTTTATTTTCTTTCCCAAGTCTAGTGTTTTATCAAATAAATCTTTATTTTTTGATTCGTCTATGTAACTATAACCAACAATTACAGACTTACTTTTTTCATCAGTAATATAGTTTCCTTTTTCTAAACTTTTGTTATTTTGTTTAAGCATTTCTTGGAAATGTTCTGGATCATAAGAAGTGTATGAAGTCATTAATGTTTTTTGATTATATTTAGTTTCAAGAAATCCTGAGAGCGATCCACTTGCAAAATCTACATCGCTTACTTTTTCTACAACCTTAATATCATTATCAGTTAATCCTTGGTTACTTCTACTTCCCCCAAAACTTGCATACTTGGAAGTTACTGTAATTCTATTTGTTCCAAGATTATTAAATTCATTATTTATTGCAGATTTTAACCCTTCAGATAAAGAAATTAAAGAAACAATTGCTATAACTCCAATAATTATTCCAGCTATAGTTATCCAATTTCTTAGTTTTCTTCTTCTAAGGTTTCGTATTACAAAATTAAGTATTCCAATCATTTCTTTTCATGCATTATTTTGTCTTCAACGATTTTTCCGTCTTTAAGAGCGATATGTCTTTTTGCAACATTTGCAACAGTCTTGTCGTGTGTAATTAGTATTATTGTTTTTCCTTTCTTGTTTAAGTCTTTTAAAAGATCCATAATTTCTTGACTTGATTTGGAATCAAGAGCGCCTGTTGGTTCATCTGCAAGGATAATCTCAGGATCATTAACAAGAGAACGCGCAATAGCAACTCTTTGTTGTTGCCCACCAGATAGTTCTGAAGGTTTGTGATTAACTCTTTCACCTAATCCCACAAGAGAAAGAAGTGCTTTACAATGTTTTTCTTGTAATTCTGTTGATTTATTAGAATCCTGAAATAACATCGGAAGCATTACATTTTCAAGTGCAGTTAATGTTGGTATAAGGTTAAAGTCTTGGAAAACAAAGCCAATTGTTTTTCCTCTAATCTTTGCTAAGTCATCTTCTGAAAGTTCAGAAATGTTTGTTCCATCAAGAAATACCTTTCCTTTAGAAGGAAGATCAAGAGCACCAACAATGTGCATCATTGTTGATTTACCAGAACCACTTGGTCCCATGATTGCAACAAATTCTCCATTATTAATTCTTAAGTCAACTCCACTTAAGGCATTAACACAAACTTCTGTGCCCATGCAATAAATTTTATAGACATCTTTTAATTCAACAACTGCTTTTTCTTTTCCGGCCATAATTACAACCTAAGTTAAAAATCGTATATATACTAGTCTATAATATATAATATAGAAAATAATATAAAGGGGAATTTCTAGAGGATTTAGTTATTTGATACCTTTATATATATTTTTAATCTTAATTATATTAGTAAATCGATTTTTGGTTAGTAAAGTGATCGTTGCGCGCTAACCGAGTGAAACCGGTTATTGCAGAGGTGGTGGAGTGGTCAAACGCACTAGCCTGCTAAGCTAGAGTCGAAAGACTACGCGGGTTCGAATCCCGTCCTCTGCGCTTTACCTAAATTTTACAGAAAACTAAAACTATTTGTTTATAAACTATTTTACACAATATATTTTGTTAATATTGAGAGAATTGATGAATATGAATAAAATATTAAAAATTGTATTAATTGTATTAGGAATTATTTTTGTAATTTTTGCAGGATTGATTATATTTGAAATGAGTAGGCCACAAATAAGTAAAAAACCAGCAATCTATTTGTATCCTACAGAAGACACACAAGTTTCTGTACAAGTAAATATAAATGGAAAAATGATTAAAGAAATTCCAAAATATGGCAATGGTTGGAATGTGTTTGTTACAAAAGAAGGATTAATAGATAATAAGTATGATTATTTGTTTTATGAAGCTAAATTAAATAAACTAGAATTGCCAGTAGAGGGATGGGTGGTTGCTTATAGTGACTTAGATAATTGGTTTGAAATAAATCTGATTAAATTAGGATTAAATGAAAGAGAGAAATCTCAATTTAAAGAATATTGGTTGAAGGAATTACCGAAATCAAATTATTATGAAATTAAATTGTTATCAAAAGAATTTCTACAGGAAAATATGAATTTAATAGTTTATCCTGAACCAGATTCAGAAATAAGAGTTCATTTTTATTTTAAACCAATTAGAAATCATATTCTAATTAATAATCCCGGAATTATAACTCCAATAAGAACTGGTTTTACTGTTGTTGAATGGGGCGGCATTTTAGATAATTAATTTTATAAAAAAGGATAATTATGTTTGTTCCAATTCCTTTAATTGATATAACTGGGATAGTTTCCCAAATCAATTATTTAACTATATTTTTACTTATGATTGTTGATCCACTAGAAATGATCTTAATTCCAGCAGGCGTTTTAGTTGCTAAACATCAATTGAATATGTTTTTAGTTATTGCTTCAGCAATGGCCGGAGCAATGATTGGAGCAATCATTGGTTATTTTGTTGCAAGGTTTTTAGGTAGAGAATTTCTAGTAAAAAATGGAATTTTATTAATTCAAGAGAGCCATTTAGAGGCAGTAGAGAAATTTTATAAAAAACACGGTGCAATAGCAACATTATTAGGAAGGTTAATTCCTTTTGTTAGACAGTATATTGCTCTTCCTGCAGGGCTAGTTAAAATGAATTTCTGGAAATTCCTCTGGTATATCTTCTTAGGTTCAATCGTTTGGATATTAGGGCTAACTTATCTTGGTTATTTTTTAGGTGATTCAATAGGTAAAGGAATACTTACGATGTTTAATGTAATCTTCATAACAACAATTGGATCAATCCTAATAGTTTTTTTAGTATGGTACTTTATGAGTAAAACAAAGCATGAAGGATTATAAATATCTTTAAATATATAATGGTAATATATATAATTTAATTAAGAAAAATGTGAATAAATTATGCTTGGAAAAAAATCAGATCAAGGAAGAATATTACAGGATGCATTCTATGGGACAGGTGGAATACCTAAGCCAGAAGTTGGTGCAGTTTCTGTTGGAAGAACAAGAAGAAGAAATGAGCAGAATTTCTTTGAAAAGATATTTAGTCCAAGAAAAATTGTTAGATCTGCACCAGGAAAACTAAAGAAACCAGGGTTTTTTGAGAATTTGTTCTCAGGAAACGGATTTAAGAAAAGAAAAGGAATAGACGGATTCTAAGTTATTTGATTTTCTGGAGTTGTATTATTAATACCATAAAAATCACTTAATTTATTTGATATACAACTCATTATTGAAATACATTTAGAATTTGTTATCGTTTCTGTTTCTATAGAATTTATATTTATAATATTATATGGGGTTAAATCTTTTGGGAAATCAGGAATCGGAATAATTGGTTGATTGCGTTCATAATTAAGTCTTTGATTTTCTTCTTTTAATTCTTTTAATTCTTCTGGGCTTATAAAATTGGTCGGGATTTCTGTTTTTTCTAATTTTCCAAGTTCTTTATTAATAATTGGAAGTAAATCATTTATTTCTTTTCCGGATTTTGTAATTACTTTCCCAGAAAACCCATATAATTTAGAGCATTCAATTGATATATTCTCGTCATTAATCCAAGTTTTGAAATATCCATTTTCTCCCCAGTTATTACCCCAACTATTTTTTAAAATCCAATATTCTTTTCCTGAATTCAAGTCTTTTCCCCAACCAGCAATAATTATTGCATGAGTTTCAATATATTTTTTGTTATTAATAATGAATATAGTGTGACTTTCATGATTTAATTTCTCCCAAACTCCTATTTTATAATTTCTTATAGATCCATAAAATTTATTGGTATTAGCAATTACAGGAGTGTATTTTAATGCAGCTTTAATATTTTGTATTGTTTGAGAATTTGAGTCTTTATTTTTACAATCTGAATTTTCTATTGAAAAATAATTTTCTATAAAATATTTTGTTAATTCTTTTTTTTGAGGAGAAATAAGAGTTGTACCATCTGAGTTATTTGGACAAAAGTTTTCATTAAATATTGTAAAGTTATAATCATATATTTTATAAAGCAAACTCAAATCCATTGATACTTTAGTATCTTTAGAATTAGCATAATCTATAATTTCACAAGAATCTAGTTGCTTATATGGAATTTGATTTTCTAAAGGTATTCCGAAAGGGACTTCTCCTGCCATTAAACTAATTTGGGTTTTGGTTTGTAATTTTTTAACGCCCCAGGGATTAACTACATTTTGTAGTCCCTTTTCATTAGATACTTCATTATACAATTTATTTTTTAAATATTCATTGATTGATTTTTCATTAGTATTAAAATTATTAAAACTAATCAATTTTAAATAATATTCTGTATTCATTCCAGAACAACCCATAAAATTAGAATAAGATATTAAATATTGTTCTGAAAGATTTAGATTTATATTTTGAGTTTTATTAATATATGCCTCTAATGCCCCAATTGTTGCAAAAGCACTACAACTTCCACAAAATTCTTGTGATTGAAAATTATGAATATATTTTTTCCAAGATAATACGTCTTGTTGATATCTAGTTTTATTAAAAATATTTGGTTTAATAGAAAGTAGTCCAGTGATATTATTATTTGTGAGAGTAATATTTTCTGTAAAATTTATATCTTCAGGGAAAAATGTATTTTGATTAGAGGTATTAAATTTTGTGGTAGTCGATTCTTCGGTATCTTCAATAACATAATTAATTGGAATTTCCATAATGTCTTTAGGATAATCTGCAGCAATCCAAGATGCATTTTGTTTTATTAATTGTTCGTTAATTATTTCTGCTTGTGTTTTTTCTTTTAAATTAAGATAGACAAATATAGTTAAGAAAAGTAATATAGAAACAACAAAAGCAATGATTATTTTTCTGTTCATTATATATTATATAAAAATGAATGTTTATAAATTGTTTTTAATTTAAGTATATTATAAAGCAGGAGTACCCGAGCGGTCAAAGGGGCCAGACTCAAGATCTGGTGCTTAGTGCTTCGCAGGTTCGAATCCTGCCTTCTGCATTCTATTTGTTTATAGTAACTTTCAATAGTTATCTGTTGTTGCCCTTTATACACACCTAGTTACTATATTATGTATATAATTATGTAATAACTGAAGAAAAGGTAATGTTATGATAAATAGTATTTGGATAATTCTTTTAATAATTGGAATAATGATTGTATTGTTATTTTTTAGAAAGAAAATAAATTTTAACCAATCTACAACAACTACAACTACTACAACCACTAATGATTCGGAGAATAATTTAAAACAAACAACAAATACTCCTTCTCAATCTCAAGGAAGTGTAAATATCCAAATTTCAAATCTTGCATTTAAACCTCAAGCAATAACAGTTTATGCAGGAACAACAGTTGTTTGGAAAAATATGGATAATGTATCACATACAGTAACATTTGATAATGGTGGTTTTGATTCTGGAGAAATAACTTTAGGAAATAGTAAAAGTTATACATTCACTTCTTCAGGAAAATTTGCATACCATTGTACAATGCATTCAAATATGAATGGAACAATTGTTGTAAGGTAAAGAACTTAAAAAGGAGAAAAACATGGTAGATGCAAATATAATAGCAAAAGAAGTTTCTGGATCAGTTGTTAATTTAGTACATAATCCAATAAGTTTGATTGTAGGTATTATTTTAATAATTATAGCAATTATAATTATTGCAAATTTTGGGCAATTTCTAATAAATAGTATTGTTGGAGTTATTGGTGTTGGTATATGTTTATTAATAGGAATAAAATTACCAATTGTAATAACATTAATTGTATGTGCAATCTTTGGTTTAGCAGGACTTGGAGTGATTTTAGTTCTGAAATTCTTTGGAGTGATGTAATAATTTAAAAGGAGAAAAAAATATGAATAAAACAAAAGAATTAAATTTATGGGATTTTAAGTTGCTTTTTGTTGCAGCTTTACTTTTTGCATTAAGATATGTAAAAATCAGTAGAGTTGATTTTGGATTTTTAGGAGAAACCTATATTTCTTTTGTACAAGAGATAAAAAACTGTACTCTTCCAATAATTAATGCAACAGAAAGATGTAGTAATGTTAGTTTAATTAATACTATTTTTTGGATTGTTTTTGGAATATTGATATTAATACAATTAATAATATTATATAATAAAATAATTGTAAAAAAATAAAGTTAGTTTTCAGTTCCCCATTTTTTATGAACTGAATTTTCTATTTTTCTAAAGACTAGTTCTTCCATTATTAAACCAATTAATCCAATTAAGATTATTCCAATAAGTACTTTATCAAAAGCAAACATCCATTTTAGAGCATTCCAGATAAACTTTTAAAGTCCGCCAATTGCAACAACAAACAGTTCTGTGTTGAGTAATAATCTCTGCGCGGAATGAATTCCAAGTTAATTAATAAAGACTTCATGCGCAATACTGTGCACTTGTGTATTGATAAAGATTCCTGACGAATATTAAATCATTAAACGATTTAGTTCATTTTTTAAAAATATAATGGATTTTAAATGTATCTGTTATCTATGTATTTATGACGATAATATATGGTTTTTCTAGATCGGATATAGATTTGTTACATAAATCTCCAGATTTTATAACACTACAAACAAATAATTGTGTTGTTAATCAAATAGACAAGATGTATTTAGAGTTTATTAACGATATAACTCTAGAAAAAAACCAATTTATTGAAAATAAATCTTATGAATTAGAACGTCTTCAAGAAAAAATAAATAAATTACATGAAGAATTTGATAATCTAAATAAAAGCAAAGACTTAGATTTAGAACAGATAAAAGAACAAAAAAATAAATTTTTACAATTTATTGGTTTTTTTAAAAAGTGGTATTTAGAACAATATTTGTGGCCGAATAAATTTAAAAAAATTAATGCAATAATAGAAAATACTGAAAAGGAATTATTTGATTTTAAAAAAAACCCAGAGATTATTTTTATTAATAGACAAAAAACACTTTTAAATAAGATTAAAATATTAGAAGAACTTAAATCTGATATATTATATAAAAAAGCGAAAATGGAAATAGAGACATTAGATGAATTATCAAAATTTAATTCAGAGGTTATAGTTCTTTGTGGAGTGACAATCAATGATAAGAAAATCTCACAAATAAAAAAATTGAAATTGAAATCTTTAAAAATAGATTTTGTTGTCGTATGTAATAAAGGTATTTTTTTAATAAATGTAAATACTGATGATGTAGATTTAAATAAAAAAGGGAATACTGAATTTAAAAAAATAGAAGTAGCAAAAGAAATTATAGAGATATTTTTGAAATTCAAACTTAATTCTAAAAATATAGCGATTACAGATAGTAGAATAATTGGAATTATAATAGAAAAATCCAAAATTTTCTATAATGAAGAATTACCAATAAAGATATTAAATTTAGAAAATTTAAATTGTGAAATTAATAATCACCAAGATTGTTTATTTAAAAAAGAAGTTTCAGATATAGCATATTTATTGAATAATTATACGATTCAAAAATAACTTGCTAGTTTTTTATTTTAGTCTGCCACAATTTAAACACTGCCTTAATCAGAGACTGTATATTCTGAATGTAACTATTTCTAATTGTTTAATATTAGTTGTGTTTTTTACTTTTTTATAAAACTAAAGTTTGTTTTAAATAATCAATTTGTGATACTCTTTGTTGTTTGTGCGAAATAATCGTAAAAAATAAAAGAATTAGTTAATATTCTTATTAACACAAGTATTAGTAACACATTCACAATCCGCAGGATTGTAAGCAGCAGTTGTATCAAACATCAGGGTACATACTTCTGGTTTTACAAATTGTTTTTCATATATTTTATTAATACACGTTTTTGCGTGGCATTCTGAAGGTAAAGGAATACAGTCTGCATCTATTGTACAAGTACTTAGGTTTCCTTGAGGTATTGTATCTAGTCTTAATGTACAATCTCCTCTCATTAACGCCCATTCTTCACATTGTGATCCATTTAAAGCAGTACACATTCCTATTTGACTACCGTCTTCTTGAGTTACAATAGTTAATGTTCCCCCTAATCTTTCACAATTAACTGAAGCAGGATTTGCTATTTGTGCGTTGTCTGTTTG
>Ga0172381_10008405_pt1 | contig 10093 bp, 8 predicted proteins | sample Leawel6488metaG_FD_119754 | JGI IMG/M metagenome (GOLD analysis project Ga0172381, IMG submission 119754) | Leachate microbial communities from a municipal landfill in Southern Ontario, Canada - Leachate well 64-88 metaG | ecosystem: Engineered > Solid waste > Landfill > Unclassified | place... | reverse complement strand
CGGTTCCTAAATCGGGTTGTTTGGCGATTAGTAGAACATTAACCATTACCAATCCAAAAGGGAGTAAAACCCCCTTAAGGAATCCCTTGTTTACGTCATGGGCAAAAAACCTTGCCAAGACAAAAATCGTGATTAATTTTGATAATTCCGAAGGCTGAAAATTAAATCCTCCAACGCTAAGCCACCGCTGTGCGCCTAAAGCGCTTCTTCCGAAAAAATATACCGCCACTAATAATACTATATTTACCGCATATAACACGTAAGCAAAATCAAACCATATTCTGTAATTTATTAAAGAAAAAATAACCAGAACCAACCAGGCAATAATCACCCAGATTATCTCCTTACGAAATACATCCTGATCTTCCATCTTTCCTGCTTGATGTAAACTGCTATATATACAGGCCAGGCTTATGATTGTTAAAAACAGCAGGCATATAACGATAATCTTCCGTGGGCTATAATTTAGCTGTTTATCTAATAGTATATTTAACATATCATAAAATATTTTTTTCTTTTAATTGGCTCAAAAACTCATTGGTTACTTTTAGTGCTTCATAGCTTGAGCCGCCATTTTCAAGAAATACACAAATCGTATATTCAGGATCGTCTTCCGGAAAATAACCAACAAACCATCCATGGGCTTTTCCATGTGTTTGTGCTGTGCCGGTTTTTCCGGCAATTTTCAGAGAAAGGGGTTTTAACATTCGCGCGGTTCCTTCGTCACTTTCAACAACCATTTTTAGGGATTTTTTTAATATGGCTAAATCATCCAAAGGGATGCCGGATTTTATTACGGGCGCGCGGACAACCGACGCGTCCCCTATTTTATCGATAATATGTGGTTTTACAATGTATCCCGCGTTTGCAAAAGCGGCAAATACCGAGGCAATTTCTATTGGCGATGATAAAATGTAGCCTTGCCCTATGGAAAGATTTAAAGTGTCCCCCATATACCAACGTTTTAAAGCGTTCCAGTTACGCCCAGGAACAGAGCCTTTATTTTCATAAGGCAAGTCGATACCCGTTAAAGAACTCAAACCAAGCTTATCCGCCCATTTTGTGATCTGTTCCCTTCCGGTAAGCATGCCCACATTATAGAAATAGACGTTACAAGAATGCGTCATCGCGTCATATAGATTTTCACTGTCGTGGACGTTCTCGCAGCGGAATTCTGCATTTCCTATTTTTAGCTTTCCAGTGCAATCGAATGTCGTTGCGGTAGTAATTTTTTTTGATTCAAGAGCGGAAATGGCAACAATCGTTTTAAAAGTAGAGCCTAAGGGGTATGTTGATTGTATCGCGCGATTTTGTAAGGGCCTATTTTTGTCATTGAATACACTGGTTAGGTTATCTGAACCTTTTATGAAATCATTTGGATCAAACGTTGGCGATGAAAGCAGGGATAAAATGCCGCCGGTTTTTGAATCCATTAATATAAGCGCGCCTTTTTTATCTTTCATCGCCGTATAGGCAGCTTCTTGAATCTTTAAATCAAGTGTTAGGTAAATATCTTGCCCTCTTTCCGTGTTTAATTTGCCCAAAAAACCAGCAATTTGGCCTTGCGAGTTTATTTCTATGAGATCACCGCCATCTTTGCCTCTTAAATAATTATCGTAATATTCCTCAATGCCGGTTTTGCCGATACGTTCAAACGGCGAATAGCCATATTTTTTAATATTTTCTGGAAAAGCTGAAGCATCCTGGACATACCCAAGGACGTGGGCAAATTCATAAGGATATAAATATAACCTTTGCGGAGCAGGATTAATTAACACATCGTCGCCAAATTTTTCTTTTATTCTGAACGCGGTCTTTTTATCAATGTTAGGAATTATATCTACCGGGCTGAATTGATTCTGGAATTTACGATTATAATTCCTGTTAAGCGTTTTGGCACTGGAATTTAAATATATGGAAATGTCTCGAAAAAGCTTATCTTTTCTGTTTTTTATTTGGTAGGGTATAACCGAAATATTAAAAGCGGCCACATCTTTGGCAAGGATTATGCCATTCCTATCGTAGATATTTCCGCGTATGGAACGTTCAGGGATTACCCGCATATAATTATTTTTAGCGCGGACAAGATAATAATCCCCTTTTAGAATTTGATAATAAAAAAGCGAGATAGCCAATATTGCAAAAGCGATGATATAAATACTTTTAAAAATTATGTCAAAATTGTTTCGTTTAAAGTTAATCATTTTCTGCTCGAGGAATTTTAAACCATGGTGAAAGAATATAATTAATCAAAAGAAAAATAACACTTGAATGTATAATAAAAAAAATAGAAAACAGTACTTGAGTTTTATGGATATAGAGGTTATTCGCAATTAAATGGAACAAAAGTGCCCCGTAAAAAATAAAAAATTTTGCTTCTTTTTTTCGAAAATGATGTAAAAAATAATGAATAAAAATGGCCACACAAGTAAATTCAAAAATACTAAAAGATACATTTCCGGTTGAAGCGGCATCTTTCAAATAGCCAAAAATAATGCTATAAATCAAAGCAATTCTGAAGGGGTAATTCATCGCGATAAAAACTATTCCCAGAAAAGTAAATTCCGCAAATAAAGAATAACCAAATGGTTTAAGTAGATCTATCAATAATAAAATCAGCAGCGTAAAAAATATTTTTAGATTTTTTTCTCTCACTTTAATATGAATACTTTATTTAAGAGGGTGTTTGAGTTGAACGATTTTACTTCTACCTCAAAAAAAAGATTTTCTTTATTTTCGTTTATTTTTGTAACTCTGCCAATATAAAGCGGATAGGCGGTAAGCGGTATTTTAAACCAGACAACATCATTTAAGTTTATTTTATCGGAATGGTCGATATAAAGGATTTTTAAAGAATCGAGGCCCCCCGCAAGCATTCCAAGAGCATCATTTCCTATGAATACCGCGAGATTAAATTCCGGATCATCAATAAGCATAAGCCGGCTGTAGTTATTTTTTACAGCAATTATCCGGCCAATTAGATAGCCATTATAGTCAATGGCATACATGCCAACTTTGAGGCCTTCATTTTTTCCGGTATTAATGAGCACCACTCTGCGCCAACTTGAAGGATCAAAGGATATTATGTCCGCCCCTACTATGTTTATATTTTTTTCTGTTCTAAAATCAAGTGCTTTCCTTAATTTGTTGTTTTCATTTTCAAGAATATTAAGTTTTTTTAGCTCTAACGATAACAACAGGTTATTTTTTTCAAGATTTTCGATTCTTTTTGAGTTTTGGCTGATAGCTGGCAGGCGCTGGTCAGAAAACAACATCAGGACATTCGCGATAAAATTCTTAAAGGGAAACAAAAGCAACAACGCGAACAAAAGACATAACGCAATATATTTGGATGTGATTTTAGAAGCTGGATACAAGAGAAATCTTCTTTAAAAATCTGGGGTCTTCTAAGATTTTACCGGTTCCCAAGGCAACTGACGTTAATGGATCCTCTGCTACAAAACACGCAAGGCCTGTTTGTTCGGATAATAATTTATCCAGCCCGCGTAATAATGCACCGCCTCCACAAAGAACTATCCCCTTTTCGATTAAATCGGCGGCAAGTTCAGGAGGTGTTCTTTCGAGGGTTACTTTTGTAGCTTCTATTATTTCTTTTATTGGAGCTTGTAAGGCTTCACGCACTTCTTCTGAGTTAATCCGTATAAATTTTGGAAGCCCTGTAATTAAATCCCTGCCCCGCACTTCTATGGTTAATTCTTCCGTCAGCGGCCAGGCAGAACCTATTTTTATTTTTATTTCTTCTGCAGTACGTTCGCCAATCATAAGATTGTATACTTTCTTCATGTGTTCAATAATCGCGTCGTCCATTTCATCGCCACCGACACGAATTGAGCGGGCGAAAACCGAACCGCCAAGAGATATTACCGCAATCTCCGTAGTCCCTCCGCCGATATCAATAACCATGTTTCCTTGAGGTTCAGTTATCGGTAGCCCTACGCCGATTGCCGCGGCTAAAGATTGTTCAACAGGGATAACTTCTCTTGCGCCGGCTTTAATGGCGGAATCCTTAACTGCTCTTTTCTCAACTTCGGTAATACCTGAAGGGACAGCAATTACGATTCTTGGCCTCCTGAAGCTACTAAAAATATTCGGTGGGTTTACTTTGTTAATAAAGTAACGTAACATTTCTTCGGTTACGTCAAAATCCGCGATAACTCCGTCTTTCATCGGCCGTATCGCGGAAATACTTCCGGGGGTTTTACCGAGCATGCGCTTTGCTTCTTCACCAACCGCAAGCACTGCTCCGGTATTTTTATAAATTGCGACAACTGATGGTTCACAAAGCACTATGCCTTCGCCGCGTAAATACACAAGAGTAGTTGCGGTTCCTAAATCAATACCGATATCATTGGCAAAAGCGCCCAAAAGCGCGCTGATGCTTCTTGTGACTGAACTGATTATTTTGGTTATTTGCACGTCAATGCCCCTCCAGACAAGTTATAGAGATGATAACAAAGCCTTACACGCTTGTCAACAATATTCATTTGAAATACAGTAAAAACGCAATTGTATTTCAATGTATATCGCAAGCGTTGCGAACGTATATCAACTGTATTTCTATTTTTTTATTTCTTGTCGGTACGTTATTCTTTAAATACCGCGCCGCTTGATGCTGACTGTGCCATCTTGGAATATCTATACAAGTATCCTGATTTTACCTTGGACGGGAGTATCTTGATCTGTTTTTTACGTTTTTCAATTTCTGAAGCAGAAACTAAAAGTTCTATTTTCCTTGCCGGTATATCAAGATTTATGGTGTCGTCATTTTTTATGTAAGCGATTAATCCCCCTAAAATTGCTTCAGGCGAAATATGGCCTATGCACGGGCCTCTGGTTCCGCCGGAAAACCTGCCATCGGTTATTAGAATGACGCTTTTGTGCAACCCCATGCCTACTATCGCGGCGGTTGGAGAAAGCATTTCCCTCATGCCAGGGCCTCCACTTGGGCCTTCATAACGAACAACAACGACACTACCTTTTTTTATTTTCCCATTAAGAATATTTTCCATGGCTTCTTCTTCAGAATTAAAAACCTGCGCCTTGCCTTTAAATTTTAACATATCCTCATCAACGGCAGCTTGCTTAACTACTGCGCCTTCAGGAGCAAGGTTTCCGTAAAGTATCGCGATGCCGCCTTCTTTTCTATAGGCTTTATTCAAAGGCCGGATCACATCATCATCGTAAATAACTGCCGATTTTGCTATTTTCTTAATGTCTTGGCCAGAAACTGTCGGATTGTTTTTTATGACAGCGGAAAATCTTTTTAAAACCGCGGGTATCCCGCCAGCATTATCCAAGTCTTCCATGTAATATTCTCCGGCAGGTTCAAGTTTTGAAATATTTGGAGTTTTGCGGCTAATCCGGTCAAAATCATCCAAATCTAATTCAACGCCTGCTTCATGCGCAATAGCCATAAGATGCAAGACCGTATTCGTAGAACCGCCCAGCGCCATATCAACTGTTATCGCATTTTCAAGGGCGGATTTGCTCACAATGTCTTTCGGTTTTATAGAAGTTTTTACAAGATCCACGATTCGCTGTCCGCTTTCATAAGCAATCCGTAATTTTCTGCTTAAAACTGCCGGGGTTGTTCCGCAGTATGGAAGCGACAAGCCCATGCTTTCTACGATACAAGCCATTGTGTTTGCGGTATACATTCCCTGACATGAACCACAGGAGGGGCATGCTTCGCATTCAATGGCTCTTAATTCGTCTTTACCGATAGTTCCGGCTTTGGCCCTGCCAACTGCTTCAAACGTATCTCTTACCAATGCCAGGCGTTTTTTACCAAAATGCCCCGCAATCATCGGCCCTGCAGTAACCACGATTGTAGGAATATTCACCCGTAACGAACCCATAATCATGCCGGGAGTTATCTTGTCGCAATTGGTAAGCAACACCAACCCATCAAGACTGTTTGCTGCGGCGATTGCCTCTATGATGTCTGCTATGAGCTCACGTGAAGGAAGCGAATACTTCATTCCGGAATGCCCCATAGCTATACCGTCACAAATACCAGGAACGCCAAAAATAAAAGGAGTACCGCCGTTGTTCTCCACACCACGCTCTATGTAGCGTTCTAATGTGCGCATGTTCGTATGCCCCGGAATAAGATCAGTAAAAGAAGAAGCTATTCCAATGAATGGCCTATCCATGTGAGATCGATGTAAACCGGTTCCATACAATAACGCCCGGTTAGGAAGCCTTTCTATACCGTTTTTTATCTTATCCGAACGCATAATACCTCCGTAGGTTTAGGTTGAGGTTAAGGTTGAGGCGAAAAATCTGCCTTAACCTAAGCCTTAACCTTTTGCTATTAATCCGCGCCTTCAAGTTCGCCTAAATCTTTTTCTTCTTTAAGAAACTCTTCTTTTTTCTTTTCTACCGGAACAACTTTTACATATTGTTCAACATAAGCTTTTGTGCCTTTTATGTTTAGCTTATCAAAAAGGAACGAAAATTCTTCTTCGAGAGTTGATGATATTTTGTTCCGCCATTCCTTAGGAAGAGAATGAATTTCTTTTTTAAACGGCCCTAAAGCACTTTTGCGGGTTTTGTAAATAAACTGATCGTTGGTCATGTCCGGCTTTTTTTCTGCCGCGCAATTTGTGTGCAGCCAGTTGTAAATTTTTTCTTTTAAAGGAAGCGGCAAATAGTCATAAACTATATTCTGGAATTGCGTTGCAAGATGTATTTCTGCGCATTCTACCTCTGGGAATGTGTGAAAAGCTTCATTAGGAAGAGTTGACGCGCCATGCTGGACCGCTCCGGCCATCCCATAGTCGGCCCTTGCGATTTCTGAGAGCTTGCGTAAGGTGTCAAAGTCAATACTTACCTTTGCGATAGAACCATCAGGAAGGACGACTCCACCATGAGAAGTTCCGGTTTGAATGCTTATTTTTGATATGCCTTTTAAGCTTCCAATTGCTTTGTGATAACCTTTAACATAAGCATGCAATTCATCCGGAGTTGAATTTTTTCCTCCGACTTCACCAATTTCTCCGCCAATAGAGATATCAAGGCCTTTAGGCTGGAGGCTACGGATATGTTTTGTAAGCAGTGCGCAAACTTCGTAATTCAGTTTTTGCTGTTGATCATGATTAGTTTTTGATAAATCAACTAAGGTTGATGTGTCAATGTCAATGTTATAAAAAGATGAGGCAATCGCTTCTTGAATTAATTCCTTTAATGGGTTTAATTCCTTGTCCTGATTTTCTAAAAAACTTTTTGCTTTTACCTGAAAATGGTCACCTTGTATAAATATCGGGCCATTGTAGTTTTCTTTTATTGCGGCAAGCACGAGGACAGAAGTATATTCTAATGGCCGCTGGTCAGTGTAGCCGATTTCGCTTTTCGCGATTTCAAATATAAAAGAACCGGCATCTATCTTGTTGGCCGCGCGAAAAACCGCACGAGCCAAATCAAAAGTAAGTGTTCTTAAATTCATCGCGGGAACCGTGAAACCTTTAATTTTCTTTTGCCCTCTTGCTTCATATAGCCCCTGGATTGAGGAAGGAATTGTTTTAAAATATAAACCAGCGTTATATGCTATCCAATAGCATATTCTTTTCATATGAGCAGATTCAGAAAGAATTATCGTATCGACAAGATTATCAACCGTTACCCTTCTGAAAACTTCAGGATTTTTGATTACAATTTTTCCATTTTCTTCCACGACGGTTTTTCCGTCAAAGATTTGCGACTCGCTCATGTAAACCATTTTTCCTCCTTTTGTGTATAACACAGAAAAATTATCTGTGGCTATCTGCGATTTACCATCTGTATTAATCTGTGCGACTTTTTATGTCAGAACTTTGATTAACCGGTAATAAGCCTCAACTTCCATGTCCTTTGGCTTAATCGCTTCTTCTAAAGGTAATAAAACCAATTCACCGTTCCTGAGAGAAACACATTTGTCAGTTTCACCATCCCTTAAAGCTTCTACTGCCTTATTTCCATATCTTGCGGCAAGTATCCTGTCGAAAGCGGTTGGCCGGCCTCCTCTTTGGATATGGCCAAGAACGACTTCCCGTGTTTCAAATTCCGTCATTTGTGTAATTTTTGCCGCAAGTTCCGGAGCTTTCGCTTTGCCTTCAGCCGTAATAATTATCCAGCTGATTTTGCCGCGCCTGTTTCCTTCGGTGATTTCTTCACAAATATCTTCCAAGCTAAAATCTCTTTCCGGGAAAATAACTTCTTCACAGCCGCCCGCAAGAGCAACTCGAAGCGCAATAAAACCACAATCGCGGCCCATAACTTCAACTACAAATATTCTTTCAAGAGAGATTGCGGTGTCCCGTATCTTGTCAATTGCGTCAAGCGCAACGTTTAAGGCAGTATCTGTGCCAATGGTTAAATCTACACCGTTTACATCATTATCAATCGTTGCGGGCGCGCCTATAACCGGTATGCCGTATTTTTCGCATAAAAGATGAGCTCCGGTTAAAGAGCCATTGCCTCCAACTACTATGAGTCCGTCAAGCTTGCTGTTCTTTATCGTTTTTAAAGCGTCAAGCTGCCCTGCTTCAGTAAGAAAACGTTTTGCGCGGGCAGTTTTTAGAATTGTTCCACCGCTATTTATTATACCGGAAACAGACCGGCGATTCAAAACCACGGTTTCGGAATTCATCAAGCCTTCATAACCGCGCATAATCCCGAGAACTTCTATTCCGTAAGAATCAGCGGTTCTCACGATTGCCCTTATGCATGCGTTTACGCCCGCGCAGTCTCTGGTTAAAATACCAATACGCTTCATATTATGTTCCCATTTGCCAACTTGCCAGATACTTCTCTTGTTCTTTTGTGAGAGTATCTATTTTAATACCCATTGATTTAAGTTTCAAGGCCGCAATATTTTGATCAATATCTTCGGGAACCTTAAAAACATTCTTAGCAAGCTTTTTATAATTCTTTGCTATATACTCTGCGCTTAGGGCCTGATTAGCAAAGGACATATCCATAACGCAAGCTGGATGGCCTTCTGCCGCGGCAAGGTTTATTAATCGGCCTTCACCAAGAAGGTAGATTAACTTTCCGTTTTTAAGAGTGTATTCATCGATAAAATCGCGAATCCTTCTCTTGTTGTTACTTAACGCTTCCAACGCGGGGATGTCTATCTCTACATTAAAATGCCCGGTATTGGCAACAATTGCTCCGTTTTTCATGACTTGAAAATGCTCTTTTCTTATTACACCAATATCGCCGGTAACGGTTACAAAAATATCCCCAATTTTTGATGCTTGGGCTATCGGCATAACATCAAAACCGTCCATTGTGGCTTCCAGGGCGCGTAATGGATCAATTTCAACCACGATTACTTTTGCACCAAGGCCTTTTGCCCGCATAGTTAAGCCTTTACCGCACCAGCCATATCCGCAGACAACAAAATTTGTACCGGCAATAAGCTTATTCGTGGCTCTTATAATCCCGTCTAGAGTAGACTGCCCAGTCCCATAACGATTGTCAAAAAGGTGTTTGGTTTGGGCATCATTTACAGCAACTATTGGGTATCGTAATTTATTTTCTTTTGCTAAAGCGCGTAAACGTATTACGCCGGTTGTCGTCTCTTCTGTTCCGCCGATGATATTACCATGTATTTTTTCCGGCCGCTGATGAATGGTGCTAACCAAATCCGCTCCATCATCCATTGTGATCTCCGGCTTCTCTGCCAGAACAGATTCAATATGACTGTAGTAAGTTTTAGTGTTTTCGCCTTTGATCGCGTACACACTAATGCCGTCATTTTTTACAAGCGCGCTGGCTACATCATCCTGTGTTGATAGTGGATTAGACGCGCAAAGGCTCACTTCTGCTCCGCCGAATTTTAATGTCTGCATAAGAACCGCAGTTTCTGTTGTAACATGCAAACAACACGCGACTTTTAAACCTTTCAAAGGTTTTTCTTTTTTAAATCTTTCGTAAATAAGTTTTAGAACAGGCATGTCTTTGCCTGCCCATTCTATCCTTGATATTCCTTTTTTAGCCAGAGTCACATCTTTAACATCGTATTTCATTTTAACCTCACTTCGTTCGGTTAGAGCACAGATTTAGATTTTTTCCTTCTCTGTTTTAT
>Ga0172381_10008404_pt1 | contig 10093 bp, 12 predicted proteins | sample Leawel6488metaG_FD_119754 | JGI IMG/M metagenome (GOLD analysis project Ga0172381, IMG submission 119754) | Leachate microbial communities from a municipal landfill in Southern Ontario, Canada - Leachate well 64-88 metaG | ecosystem: Engineered > Solid waste > Landfill > Unclassified | place... | reverse complement strand
TCTATCATTGCTGGTGGTGGGCTTGGAGTGGCCGGAGCTGTCAATGCGGGTGGGATCATTAAGACTGCGGATACTACAGCCTCCACTAATACTGCCACTGGATCTATCATTGCTGGTGGCGGGTTGGGAGTGGCTGGAGATATCTACTGCTCTACCGTCCACGGGATAGTATCGACCACTTCCCTGGCGTTACCGGGGGTGACCGCGTCTACCAGTCCTTCCACAGGGACATTGACCGTGGGTGGTGGTGTGGGTATCGGAAACAATTTGGTTGCTGGCAATGGAATCACTTGTGGATCAGATGATACAGCCACATTCTATGCATCATACAAACAAACGGTCAATGGTGATTACAGTGCCTCTGGTCTCTCTCTGACTGGTACGGTCTTCGGAACTCCAACGATCGTTGGAAGCAAACTCCACTTGAGCGGGGCAGATTGTGTCCAATATACGGGTATGGTTGGAGATTTCTCACAAGTCATTTGTTACAAGTTCAAGCTGACACCATTGTACTCTGGAACACCCGCCACTAATATTGGATTTCTACAGACGGGCAGAGGCGGTTACGCACAATCGCTCATGGCTTTTCGACAACTCGACACTGGAAATTTGGTTCTGGACATCAACGATGAGTCTGGTGATTCCTTGATGGATTACGTCATTGGTTCATGGAGCCCCACTGCTAACACCGAATACGAAATTGAACTCAACATCGATCTCGCCGGTGGCGCAACACGTTTGTTCATTGATGGGACACAATTAGGTTCCACAGATACGACCACTGGAACCAAAGGTATCAGTATACTGAATCACACTCAGGTCGGTTCGGATATGTTTATCTCGGGGTTTTCAGACTTCTCGATCAGAGATTTTGTCGTCTACTCAGCCATTCAACATACTGCGAATTATACCAAAGGATATTCGTTCAGTCCATCAATCGTCTCATATGGTGATACGACCCTATTGGGCAATGTTATCTCCAACAATTTGTTCAAGGGTACGTGTTCCAATCTGCCTCTTAGTGGGATCGTAGCCGCGAGCACGTATACGGCCGGAGGTTATTATGTGGTCATCAATGACACCGTTATGTTGACGATCAACAGCATCACAGGATTGACGTACAATAACACCGCTGGCACTTTGGCTATTGATATGTCGGCTTACCCGGAGATTGTTCCCAGCGGTGAGAGAACAGGATTGTTCCCTCATCTTCGAGATAATAAGGCTGGGAATTTCCTATGGGTCGGCACAGATCTATTCATCTATTACCAAGAACTGGCCGACTTCGGAGCCTCTACCGATTCGGGCCAGACATTCTGCAAAACCCAGACAATCACATATCACCTTTGAATTTGAGATCGCATCCTTATATTTTCAATATTGTCTCATGAGAAGTTCAAACCAGAGATCAAGAACACCAGTCGCGTTGAATAGATATGTAGTTATAGAGAACCTTTGAGGAAACCATCCGTTCGACCATAGATGCAATGGATAGTTTTTGCTTGTTTCCTGCACCGGAATCACGATGTTCTCTGGAGAACTCATCGTTAGCTTATACGCATGATCAGATGTGTCGTATTTGGATGCCGAAATGAATTCGCAGATAGGGAATTCGTCGCTGAAATGCAACTCGACGACCGATGGCGCGTCTACCCCAGAGACTGGAGTTGCGTCGTGGTAGACAGCGGCGAGGATTGATACTTCTGTGATATTGCCCTCGATACTATGTGGAAGCTCGAAAGTGTTCAACCCGTCGGCAAGTCGCAAATGGACAGTGATACTTCTCATTAGCCAATCATGCACATATGTAAAGAAATTGTTTCAGTCTTCAATAGAAAATCTCACCATCTCCACCAATTGTATCCGAGGTCATAACCATGCCTCGCCACGTATAACGAAATATCGCAACTGCCTCTGGTTTGTCGTAGTTTTGAATGGTAAGTATGGTAGTTCTGCGGTGGTAGACACGTAAAGTCGGAGACTTGATATCGTCGCTCGTTGTTTCATTAACGAAGAGTTTATACAAAGAGCCCATGCCCCCCACTTGAAAGTACAGAAGTTCGAGATTGTCCAGGGCCATTTTGTTGACTTTAGGACCGTCATCCTTAGTTACTCCTTCGTAACCAGCCTTTCTGATCGACAGAACACTCACGAGTGGCGCTGAGTCGATTGCTTTCCATAAATCATCGGATTTGATAACTTCGAAGTGGTATTTCTGCATTTCAGCCATATTCGCCCAACGTTGTTACACACTTCTTTGTATGTAACTTGGTACGTAAAGTTGTGATTTATTTGGCAGTCAGCTCTTCCTCAATTGCACATGAAATTGCATCATCCCAGCATTGCCTATATTGGAGAGGATCGTATCCTTCGATATGCCTGATCGACTTTGCACCTCTGCAGATGTCGACCGATGGCACTTCGAACACGTAATCATAACTCTTCTCGGCCGACCCTTCCTCGTCCATGTTGACAACGATGACTTGGGTCTGAATCGTCGGTGGAGCACTGTGATGGAGATCCAGGAACAGCTCCTTAGTTTGCCGACAGAGATCGCAATCCTCAGATTCTAGAATAACGGCCGTGACCTTGATATCAGGATCGGAAATGCGCCTCTTAAGATCCACCTCGGTTTTGACCGAGATGCACTCTCTGAGACCATTTGGGCATCCGTAATAATCCGAATTGTCGGAATCGTCGTAAAAGCCTTCACTGTCGGATCCGTTGCTCATCACAACTTATTTTGCTGTTGACACACGTTATTTATTATACTATAAGTTTACAGTGAATATGTCGCTCTGAAGCTCGGGATGCATATATCTCCAGAGAGTGCAGTGAAGATATTCATTGCGATCTGTCCATCTTTGGAAACTCTGAGATCGCCAAGAATTGGAAATTCCGACCCGAGATTGTAGAATGGAATTAGCATCCTCCTCTCATCCCTTGGACGGAGATGCTCCGGTAGTTCCGGAGAACCTTTTAGAGTAATCACTCCATTAGCCGAAGCTGTCGTAGCAACTTTGAAATTGTACCGTTGGGAATTCGACACTGCGACTTCATCGAAGGTGTTAACTATGCGTAGTATCAGTGGAGATGCGAACCCTTCAAATTCACCAGCGAATACGGAATTGCCATTCCTCGAATGGCACGACGATGGAACTCCGATTCTTGGCCACCACGAGAAACAGTCTTCGCTCCACAGAGTTAGACCATCCACATAATATCCAGTGTGTGGAATATCCGAGTGGACCACTTGGACAATCTCCTCACTGTTACTTTCCATATTAATTTGCACGATACACTTACATATTGATTCCCAAAAAATGAGCATTAATCTTAAATGGGTTTCAGAGTGAAGTCAAATAGGTAACAGAGAACCCTTTCCACCCACAAGCTGCCGAGTTTGTAAACTTTGTGGCAGATGCAACCGAAAGAGTAACAACACCTGCGGTCGTAATGAGGATTGAACCAGCTGCGATGGCCGCGTTGTCGATCACCCAAATAGGTTCGAGAACTTCATTCGCGGGCCTGATGTCGGCTGGAAGCGCTGCTGTGAAAAGACCGACATTGTTCGACGATGCGGTGTCGGTGGTTGCTGGGAAATACAGAGTGACGGATTTGCCATAATCGAGAACACTGACTGTAACTCCATCGGTGAAATTGGTGGCCCCAAACGCAGAGCTGGTACCAGTTCCGGTGAGTGTAATAGTGTAGTTCCGAGTGATGAGATGTCCATAGTTATCGCATTGTGCAAGTGGCACATATTTTGCAGACGACGTGGAGCTTGGATCCTGACCAGTGAGAATCCAACCATCGCTCCGCTGTGTGTAAGGTGTCGAAGTGTAAAGAGAACTTGCCATTGCGTTATATCAGCGTTATCTTACGAGACTTACTTTCAATTCTTTCCACGCTTTGGATCATGACCAACAACAAAGAAAAAAGACGCAAACTATTTCTGCCTGAGATGGAAAGAAGACTACGTTATCGATGTCGTTCAAACAGCCTCCAAGTGGTTTCGACAAGCGGGATATTGCAGCTTGGATCTCATCATATTGTGAAGTTCTCAATACGACATATGGTCTGAATAGCGAAGAACTGGCCATATTTAACAACAATTACGAGAACGCCTATGCCAACACAATCAACCAGATGACAGTCGTTACAGACGATATAAATCAGAGAATCGAATACACGCAAAGACAGCTGACCAATGCATTGCAGAGCACATGGGAAGAACTCAATAGATACAAATATCAAGGAGATTCTCCCATCCTGGAAACAGCAGCAATTGGAATTAACCTCGGTCAGCTTATGGCATTGAAGAGATTGTTGCCAATCACAACAAGTAGAAAACCAGTTGACAAATACACACCCACGGGTATCACAGTCGAATCGGATGCCCCCAAGCCGCCATCTAGAGTTGACGAAACATCCGTTTTGGCATGGGTAAAAGAGATCGACAAATGGGTTGCAAAGAAAAGAGGCACTAACCCAACCATTTCGATATATCTAAACAACCTGAAGCCAGAAATTGAGACCCGCAAAAAGGAAGCGATGATAAGGATGTTGTGGCGTCCAGCCGACCTTAAGGAAGCATATGCAACAAAGAGCGAAGAACTACGTAACGAGATGCAGACCCAGTACAAAGTACTATCCTCGTATCCAACGGGGTTCAATGGTGGGGGTATTGCACGGATCCTTGGAACTCTGAAAGCTTATGCATCACTCCCAACCATGCCACAAAAGCCAGTTCCACCAAGCAGAAATTCGATCGAGGGTGTAGCAGCGTGGCTCAAGGCTGTTGCTAGATGGGCAGAAGACGTGAAGGGAACGACAATTTCGGATAGAGATGGGTCTCTGAAATGGAACACAGATGCAGACAGAGTGGAAAGGACTAGTTCACTGTGGAACTCGGAGCTTTTGAAAGGCTTCGAGGCTGGGAAGATCGACATTGCAACCCTCTACTCTTCTCGCCCATCCAATCGGCAAGATATCATAGATTCCGATTACAAGGAAGCAGCGAAGCATATCACCGACCAATACAGAATCATCTGTCCGGAATGTGTCAATATCGATGCAGGTTCCATCGGGTTCCATTACGGACGTATCGATGCTCTCAACAAACTTGGAAATAGCAATACCAGTGGCCCATCATCTCTTTGGGATAAAATCACGGATCAGGTATCGCAGGTTACTGGACAGATCCTGGACGTGTCGGGCAAGGGGGCACGTGAGGAAAGACGCAAAGAACAGGTTCTTTCCGGTACTACCATCACCCAAGGTAAAATCGATTCGCCTGCCGATTCTGGAGCAGCAAAAGAATTCGGTTCCCCAAGTGAGTTTGTGCGCACCCAAATCGCAAACGGGATCTCACGTTCTGATATTCTCCTGAATGCCGAACAGGCAATTTCCAACGAACGGGACTTGACGACAAAATCATGGCTATCTGAGGTAATGAATCTTGTGCGAACGAAAGCCACGGTAAGCAGTCTTCAAAAGTCGCGTTCATCTGATCCCACACAGGAAGTGCGGACAAAGCTTTATGGTCCGAATGGTCCAGTAACAGCAACATCCGATGTAGCTAACCAATACACCGAGATAAACACCAACACCGACACCAACATGGGATTCTACCTAATTGGCGGAGGGGTAGCAATCCTCGTTGGGATCGCAGCGTATTACTATGCAAACAATTGAATAAACTTGTTATTTAGAATTCATTCTTTTAATGCAACTTTGTGTCTCTGTACTACGGCACTTCGTTCGAAAGGTAAACCAGCAGCGTCTGCCATCCTCTCCATCACATCATCTAGATTGTGAAGTTTGGTTGCAGATCTCACAACTGGCAACTCGAAATGGAAGATATTGATCCCTATGGCCTCCATCATCTTTCTGAACGTATAGTTGAACGAGAGGAAGTTATGTCTATCTTTCATCAGAACACCATCCTCGCCTTTGTTATCGGTTCCATGGGTTGCTGACTTTGGCATAGTAAGCCTCTCGAACGAGAATCTATTCTCCAACATTGCCTGAATTACTTCGGCCCTGTCGATGAGAGTGCTCGTGGGAGTTGGAACTGGCTTTCCATTTAGAGAACGTAATATCGACTTCCATCGTTCTCTATACTTATTTGATATCCCAAGTCTTCTCAAGATAGTAATGACAGTAGCTCTGGAGAGATGCTCACGGGGGCCATACTTTCCAGAATCTGCTTCTCTCTGTATCCTCTCTTCAACGTCCTTAGGCAATGGAGGGTCCGAGAGGCGCATCTGAGAAATGCGCTCATTCCAATGGAAGCGATGTTTGTATCTTCCCTTCGTACACACGACCCCCGCCGACCTTGATGCCCTTTCGAGCATTCTCGCATCCCTCGATATCTCTGCCAGATCTTCATCTTTGGCCTTACCATTTCTACGAGAAAGGCTGCGACCAAACCTGACGCTACGAGAGTCGTACATAGTGCAAGCTGGTCCATCGGTTCCTTGCCCATTATCCCCAAGTTTATCGCAATCTGGCGCGTAAGAAAGCGCCCTCCAACCATCAACGCACATCCCACAATGTGTGCATACAAGGAATCCCTCTGTTTGGGCAAAGTCTCCCGAATGGCAATTTGCGCACTTTGAGATGTTGACATTATCCGGGTATAGGAATTCGTCAAGGAAAGCTGGGTTTGTACTGAATTGTATCTCCTCATCTTCCATAAGAATGTCAAGATCACTGACTGTCGCTTTCGTCACTCTCTTCTTCTTCTGTATCTCCTTCTTCCGTATCTTCTGCTGCAGGAACGAGCTTCTTGATCGATGCGCTCCTCCCGGCCGTCAGACGACGCCTTTTGCGTGAAATCCTCCGCATCTTCTTGTTGGACAGATTGAGGGAATCGACAAGGACGATCGCCAGCGAAATCCGAAGAAGAGAATCATCGGGGCAGAACTCGGAGACGAGACAGTTGGCCAACGAAACGATCTCCCTTTGGACGGATGCTCCACTGAGCTTGAAACGCGGATCCACATGGATCGCCTCGGAGACGACAGCATAACTCATCTCGAGAGTGGACAGCCCAGCATACTTACTCCTATCGAACCGTGCGGTGCACGCCATCGTCTTTTGCTTGAATTATTTCAGCGAGAGGACGCGACGGGCTCGACAACCTTCTAACCGTCAGTTCTTACCTATTGTGGAATTGACCAACTAGCTGCGTACTACATAAAATCAAGCTAACTAGATATTTCGTGCGCAACGACTATCAGACAGTACATCTAACAGCGTGCCACGTAACGCAGATGATGCAATTCATCAAGAGTGCGAAAGAGCTTCAACTCGAAAAGAGTGCTTGGAGAATCCTAGCAGTATTGTTGATCGATAAGAAGGACGAAACTTGCATGAATGCGATCAAGCTGGTGCAAAGTATCATCGACGAGCAGAAAACGTGTTTCAGGGGGGGACAATACAACTTCGGAATCAATGCTGTGTGCGTGGACTTCTCGCAACTCGCGAAATCCGATGCAGATGAGTTGTCGTTGTCCCGTGCATATCCAAACCTTTGGTATGATCCATACCTATGTGATGATCCTTGGCCTGCTCTGAAAATCTATGTGAATGGGGAGTTGAGGGGAACATGCTGTTGCTGCAATCACAACGCGTGCATGATGAATGCATTCGAACATCATATACATGGGGCAGCCGAGACACTCGACGAAGAGCTCGCTCGCCATAACGAGGCTGTTTATACGAAAGCATGTGACCGTCTCTCATCAGTCAATCGTTGTAAATAGGAGAGTTTCACTATTAAGAATTGAGTTGACTAATATCATCCGTGCCTTCTCTTCCCGATCATGGAGCTCTTTGTTGACTCGGCCAATAGTGTATTCTCATGAAGTTTCGTGCATCCTTCGAGAGATAGCATGAAGCCATCTTTGAATAGATGGCCTCCGAACAACTCGAGCGTGAAGTGAGGCTTCCTAATTATATATTGTGTTCCATATGTAAGTTCCTTTTTGACCCTTGCTTTGGCCTTTGGAAATGAGATTGCGAAATGCCTCCATGACACTCCCAACGAAACCACGAACTTTGATCTTCTCTCCGCAGCATCTTTCTCTGCAGCATCATCATAGTAAAGTGCTTCACTCATCTCCTTTGACCAATGTATAGGCTAAGAAAATAAAGAAAGAGCAGAGAGAGGCCATCACAATGTATTCGGGCGATGCCAACGATGGATACTTTGACACTTCGGACGTGACCGGCGGAAACTCCGAAAGTGATCCAATGTGCAATTGTCAAGGTGCAATTCCGGCAGTGAGACGCACGGTGCGCAAGGAAGGTCCCAACCAGGGATACGAATTCTGGACGTGCTCTGGTGGAATGTGCAACTTCTTCGAATGGTGTGACCCAGAGAAGCGGAGACAAGCAGAACTCGACTACGCAGAAAGGATGGAGTCAAACAAACGCAGATACGAAGAAAGTGCAAGCAAGACGAGTTGTTGGCCAAGATCCAAGATTCGCAAGAGAGAGATCACACCAAACCAACACGAGCAGCGCAACCAGACAGCTAATCCCGCGACCAGTCGTCCCATTCAGCCAGAGACGGTTAAACCGATGCCGAATGTAAACATTCTTGAAGACAAGCTAATCAGGATCGCAACCCAACTTAACGGGGCATTGGAAAACCTGAAGACCTTGCATCCCGTAATAGAGAACATATCAGAGCTGCATAAAACAGGGGTACTCCAGAAGATCCTCGACGTGTTTTCCACCGCGAACTGCTGCAGAGACGCAGCAAACGTGGCAAGCTCGGCATTGAACTCGTTGGCATCTGCGTCCGCGGCAAGTATCCCATCTGTCGTCAGCGAACTCGCTGGGACAGCTGGCAGAGTCGCTTCAAGCCTCCGTCCAGTCTGAAAGTCGAGAATTCTGGTTTTTTTCCGTCTGGAAGTCTAATAACAACCGAGGTTTAAATGGCAAACACTGGCATGTCGATCGAAGGTGTTGTGGGACCAATGATTTCAGGGTCGTTCTCACTCGTTGCGGGCGATCTAATGGGAACATTTATCGATCACACCATGGCCGTGTTCGAAGAAAGGACAAACATCGTCAGCGTGTTGGGATTCAGCAGCAATGGAGCATCGATGCTCCGCAATGGTATGAGTATATTCTTTCAGGTAGGTCTGATCTCACTGGGAACTCATTTCGTATCCAATGCATTCCCATGGCTTACCAGAGACGCTTCCGCATTTACGTTGTATATGATGGGCCTCTGGTCGACATCTGAACGTCTCAGGAAGAACCTTACTTCGTTTAATTCAGTTTTCACAGAGCCCAGTGAAATTAGAACTTCCGTGATTTCGGAGACGGAGCAAGGTTCCGTCAAGATCGTCCCCTCGGCCGAATAGAGCGAATTGCAGTGGGCATATTCTTTTCATCACAAAATTGAATAAAGGCAATGTTTCTTGTTGTCTATTACAGTGCTAAATGGAAGCGGCCCGTTAACCATTTCTCCACTTCGGGATATTCACGTATATCATCCCTCATCTGCCAGAGATCTACATCGTCGACGGTGAGTTGGAAGTGATCCACCAGCCATTGCGCCACTGCGAGGTGGCCATTCTCGCAACTCATCGTCAACGTCTCGTTGTTATCGTCCCTGGCATCTTCCGCAGTGAGTTGGAAGTGATCTGCCAGCCATTGTGCCACTGCGAGGTGGCCATTCGCACAACTCCATTTCAGTGCGAAGTTGTTCAGAGCCCTGGCATCATCGGCGGTGAGTCGAAAGTGCTCTACCAGCCATTGCGCCACTGCGAGGTGACCATTCTCACAACTCTCTCTCAGCGCGTAGTTGTTCTGAGCCTTGGCATCTTCTGCAGTGGGTTGGAAGCGATTTGCCAGCCATTGTGCCACTGCGAGGTGTCCATTCTCACAACTCGCTCTCAGTGCGTAGTTGTCCTGAGCCCTGGCATCGTCGGCGGTGAGTTGGAAGTGATCCACCAGCCATTGCGTCACTGCGAGGTGGCCATTCTCGCAACTCGCTCTCAGTGCGTAGTTGTCCCAAGCTCTGGCATCGTCGGCGGTGAGTTGGAAGTGATCCACCAGCCATTGTGCC
>Ga0172381_10008402_pt1 | contig 10094 bp, 11 predicted proteins | sample Leawel6488metaG_FD_119754 | JGI IMG/M metagenome (GOLD analysis project Ga0172381, IMG submission 119754) | Leachate microbial communities from a municipal landfill in Southern Ontario, Canada - Leachate well 64-88 metaG | ecosystem: Engineered > Solid waste > Landfill > Unclassified | place... | reverse complement strand
TTCTTCCTTATAGTGGGCAACAACCAATTATAAACGGAGGAGACCAAATCTCTGCATCGTCTATTCTTGCAGGGAATATCGCCGCAGGTGCAATTACTGCGACAAAAATAGATGTAGCACAATTATCAGCCATTACCGCAGAAATGGGGAATTTAAACGTGGATGAAAAAATAACGATGGATAGTGTAAACAGCGCAATAACAATAGGCATTGATCCTCCAACTAGCGCAACTGCTGGTACTGGTGTATGGATAGATAGGAATGGGATTAGTGCGTTAAGTGCTAGTGTGGTCAATGCAACATTGAATCAGGATGGATTGAATGCTGCTAGTGGAAGTGTAGTTATTAATGCCGAAGGAATTAGTGTAGGATTTCCACAAGATTCTTATTCCGATGAAAATGCTTATAAATTTGCATCTGGTTCGACAGTAACGGGTGGATTATATGGGTTTTATAATTCTGGGAACGGGGCAAATATTCTTTCTTTAAGAGGTGGAGATTCTGGGTATGGTTGGATAAAATTGGACGCAGATTCAATAGATTTTACAATAGCCAATCCTAAGCAGTTTCAATTATACGATTCTGGATCAAGTGTAGCTAGTAGAATAATTATTGCTGGCAAAAAAGAATATAGCAATCCATCTTCTCCTCCTTCTCTTTCATTAAATGCTACTGGCGGAAGCATGACAAGTGGTTCATTTACTTACACTGTTGGCTTTTATGATTCATATGGTAATAGCGCGGTAAGCGGGTCGTCTTATATATATATATCTAGCGGATCAACAAACCAAGTTTCTGTCACTATACCTACTGGGGCTATTGGTGTTGAAGGAAGAAAAATATATAGAAATAATGGATTGCCAAGTGGTGGTGGTGCTATCAGATATTTATTAACTACTATTGCGGATAATACGACTACAACATATCTGGACGGGGCAAATAGTGTAGTCCCATTTTTTACTGAACCTACCACCAATCAAAGTTTTAGTAATCCCCTATTCCCAACCCAATCTCAAATCCTAGGCACAGGTTTCACCAAATCACCAAACACTTCTTACCTATGGACTGTCCAAGCCGCCGCTTATTTTGGTGGTTATGCTACTGATACGGCTGCTGGTTGTGCTGATGGGGATACTTATACGGCTGGGGTGATGTTGAAATCTGGATATTATACAATGAAATTGTACGGTGTGAAGACTACTGATGCTGGTAGTGTTGATATTTATATAGATGGCGTTTTGAATACTACCGCCGCTTTATATAATGCTTCGGCAACATATGGTGTTTATGTCAATACATATATTAATATAGATGTAGATGGCTGGCATGAGATTAAATTTGTTGTAAATGGTAAAATCGCAGCATCCTCAGATTATAGACTATATATTTCTATGGTTGAATTTATGTATTATGGAGAAAGCGTGAGTGGTTATACTTCTGTGTATCCTTTTGCTCAAACTACAACACATGTAAAATCAACAACTTCATATTCAGCCAATTTTGTTCCTTATCTTGCAACAGACCCAACCAAATCTTTGATAGGTGCCAATACTGATAATTCGTGGGTTTGTGCAAATGGTACTACAACTAATCAGAGATTTCATATAGACTTAGGCTCTCGCAAAACGATTAAACAGATTTATTATGAAAATGCTCATAGTTCTGGTGGAACAACAAACGCTGGTGCAAGGAATTTTGTGCTACAAGGTTCTAACGATGCGTCATCTTTTGCGGATTTAACTTATGCCACAGATACTGGTTGGACTGCTATAACTACTGATGTATCAGAGTTTGATCAGCATGTGGCCTCAAATGTTATAGACCCCAAATACGTATCTGTAACTAATGATGTTGCATATAGATACTATGCTTTAAAAATAGCTGATAATTGGGGCAATACATCATATATGTCACTTCGTAGAATTGAATTAAAAACAGAAAATGGAATTCCCGTTTCATAGATTTGTAAAATAGCTTTAAGGAGGGGCATAAAAAGCCCCTCCTAAATTAAATATATAAAAAGGAAAATAAAAAATGCAATTGAAACTTTCTGAAATTAATAATTCTAGAGATGTCTTAGAAAAATTTAAAGATAGACAATTTCCAAGTAAAACAGCATATAAAATTCAGAAAAATATTAGATTATTAGACCCCGAATGGGCACAGTTTGAAATATTAAAAAATGATTTATTTCAAAAATATGGTGAATCTAAAGATGGGACTGGGTTTTTAGAAATCCCTCTTGAAAGCAGAGATGAGTTTTATAAAGAATTTCAAGAATTGATGTCTCAAGAAATTGAAATAATTGGCATTATGCAGATAGGGTTGGATGAATTAACTTTCGATATGACACCTACAGATATGCTGAAAATTGATTGGATGATTGACATAGATTCTTAAGAAAGGAGGATAAAGGAATGAGTTTATATGATGACTATCGTAATACTGATTACCTTGATGATGTTTCATTTATTGCGGGTACAGAATTTACGCTTTATTTTCCTGCGTATGATGCAGTTAGTAAAACCTTATTGAATATAAATGCATCTACTGCAAAATGGGTGTTAGGGTTATATGGTTATCCAGATAATAGCCCATCTATTTTACAAAAGACAGCTAGCATCTATGACGCAAACACTTTTGCAGTTACTTTTACTAGTGATGATACAATAAATTTGGGTGATGATATCTATTTGCAACAAATAGAGATAACTGATTCTGCTGGGAAAAAAATTAGAGCAGCACAAGGAATTGTTATTATTAGAAAGGCTATTCCAATTACGTAAAGGAGGAAAAATGCCAGCAACAATATATGCAATAAATAAAAATTTAAATTACAGTTTTGGTAGCGGTTCTTATATCCAGCCATCAACATGGTATATTGGATTATCAACTACTGCTTTGACTGCAAGTGATACTAGCGGTTCTGTACCGACTGAACCATCTGATGCCGCATATGCAAAAGTTGCATTTGCTAATAATAAAACAAATTGGTCTACTGCCACTTCAGGGTCACTTTATAATTTAACAAGTGCTAGTTTTACACAAAGTAGTACTGATCAGGGAACAATAGTAGCGGTATTTCTCACAGATGCATCAGCAATAAGCGCAGGTAATATATGGTATTATTATACATTATCCCCGGCCATTGCTGTCCAAGCAAATCAAGTAGTGACATTTGAGCCAGGTAAAATAGTTGCCTTGCAAACATAAAGGGGGAAGATGTGGATAATTCAAAAACATTGCCCCTATATATAAGGTCATCTCAAACACTTCCATTATATATGAGCGGGTTCACCTCTTCCAGCAGTTTATCTATGGTAATTTCTGGCTGTCAATCTATAAGTTTTATACCAAGTTTTACATATTATGCATCTGCAAGTTTGATAGGTTCAACAGAAATAAGTTTTGTAACTCCAGAAATCACTAGTGCTTCATATCTTTTGTCTATAAGTGGTAGTTATCAAGATTGTACTGGTAGACTCAAAGATGCAACATTTGATTCAACTGGAGATGTTTTATATATTGGTAGGGATTCTGTTAGTATAAATAAATCTTGGATTCCGTTTACTACAACATTTGGAGTAACAAATGGAATACATTTAATTTCAGCGACTTTGAAAGTTTCTTCATATGATACCCAAACAAAAATAGATGGGGCGCCATGTAAGATAAAGATCGCTTGTGATTCAAAGGCTAATTCTGCATCCCCAATTTCTTGGGCAACACTAAATTCAAAAACTATTACTACAAATTTTTATAGCGATGTTGATGTTGCCACTTGGAATCAAGGCACAATTTATGAAATAGATTTAACAAGTTCCGCATTAAATTTGTTTGGGGGCAGTGCTATAACTTGGACTGATGGAAGTAGAGTTGCGGTTCTTTTGCAGGATTATGGTTCATCTATTGGTTCTTATCGTTCTATTGTTTCATCAGAGGGCGCAGAAGATACTGGTTATCAATCACCAACACTTGAATTAGTTTATGCTGATAATTATTATGTAGACGATGTTTTAGACACATTTATCTGCCAAAATAAACCAACAATTAATTATTCCAATAATACACAATTTACATTTGGTACTTATAAAGGCGTAACTTATGAGGGGCTTATAAAAGTAAATCTGGCATCAATACCAGCTACCGCCACAATTACAAGTGCTTCCTTATGCTTGTATCATGAGGCTAGGGCTGCAAGTATTACAGACACCTTAAATATAAGAAGAATGTTAGTGCCTTGGGATTTATATAGCGCTACTTTCAATAAAAAATATGGCACTGGTGATTGGAGTATTCCTGGTTTGTATTGTGGCGTTGATATGGAATGTACTGCAAATATTGGTTTATTAGCCTTATCTGCCACAGAAGCCAATGGATGGAAAAATATACCTCTAGATATTGCGCTTGTTGAAGAATGGATAAATGGAACATTTGACAATAATGGTATGTATTTCAATCTTCAAGATTATACTAATACCAGGCATACATTTACATCTTCTAGGGGTACAATTAAAGCGAATCATCCAAAGATGATTGTGAATTATACGGTTGGCGGAACCCCTTACACACAAACATTCCAAACATCATAAAATTGATATTTTATCTGTGTGATGGTATAAAAAAATATGCCATCACACAATATATTAAAAGAACAGAGGTGAATATTAAATAATTTAGGAGAAATAATGAATTTACATGAAGCATTGACTTTTTTTAATATTATGGGATGGGTTTGGATGTTTTTTATTTTGGTTTCCTTTTCCCTTTCCGCATTTTGGAATTTCAAATTTTTATATAAAACAAAATGGCAAGGATATTCTTGGATTAAATTATACTCAGCAATAACATCTGTTCTTGTTGTAGCAGCGTATTCTTACGTTTTGTTAAATTCAATTTTTAATAGTGTCACAAATCCTGATTTTTTTGGTGTCATGATTATAAGACCTATTTTTATTTTAGTAGGGGGTGTTTTAGCCTCTAGCGCTAGAGCGAGAATAACATCATTAGAACAGGGAGGCAAGTGAATATGGAAATTGCAGAATTGCAAAATTTAATTGGATGGGTTATAGGTGTTGCTATAGCTGGTATAATTTCAGCAATAATTGGAGTTATATCAATTATTCGTTCTGGAAAAATGTTACCAAGGGATTTAAAAACTGTAGATTTAGAAAATAAAATAAGAGAAACAAATCTCGCAGACCAGTATGAAGAAATTGCAGATAGGGCTGCCCAAAAAGCGTCTAAAATGCAAGAAAAATTTGATGTTCTTGAAATAAAATTAGAAGAATTCAAACAGCAATTAGAGGAACAAAGTAAAATTATTGCTTCACAAACATTGACTATACATGTGCAAAGTGAGAGAATTGATGCACAGGACATAGAAATAGAAAAATTAAAATGTGAAAAAATTAATTCTGATATATACATACAAGAATTAATTAAGCAAATTGAACAAGCCAGCATAAAACCTATAAATCCAAAAGATATAGCGGAGATAAAAAATTGTGATAAAGTTATAAAAAAGAAAAAGGAATAATATGCAAGCTAACGTATGTGGAATATATTGTATAGAAAATATATCAAATGGGAACAAATATATAGGTTATGCAAAAGATATAAGATTAAGATGGATAAACCATAGATGCTGTTTGAAAAATAATAGGCATAGTAACACATATTTACAAAATTCTTACAATAAGTATGGCGAAGACTATTTTAAATATTATATATTACAAGAAATTAATAGTGTTGAATTATTAAAGGATATGGAAATATATTGGATAGCTTATTATGATGCATACGTACTAGATGGTGGAGGCTTCAATATGACAAGAGGTGGAGATGGAATAGCTAGTTTTACTCATAGCGATGAAAGTAAAAAAATAATGTCAGAAAATAACAAAGGATCAAAAAATCCATTTTACGGGAAGCATCATAGTGAAGAATCTAAAAAAAGAAATTCTGAAAATCAACCAGATTTTTTTGGTGAAAATAATCCAATGTTTGGTAAGCCAAGAACAAATGAAGATAAAGAAAAGATATCAATGGCAAACACTGGTAAAAAATTACATAAAAATACATCCAGTTCGCACGTTGGCGTATATTATCAAACCAATAAGAATAAATGGCAAGCAAGAATTACCATTGATAAAAACAGAGTACATCTTGGATTTTTTGATACAGAAAAAGAGGCCATATTAGCTTATGACATCAGAGATTTTTTTGAAAAAATATTAAAAACTGAAAAGAGAAAATAATGGGAATAGTATTTAATAATTTTGCAATACGTGGGATAGATGTTAGTGGTTTCAATGAGACTATGAGTTGGGATAAGGCGGTGGAAAAGAATGTAAACTTTTCTGGAATTAGGGTTGGGTATGGTAGGTCGACAGACATACAATTTCAAAATAATTGGGCTAATGCAAAAAATAAGGTTTTACGTATGCCATATTGGTATATGGATTATTACTCTAATTATAACCAAAATAGTCCAGTTTATAAAATGTCTGATGCTAATTGGGGAAAAGAACAGGCAAAAAATTGTTGGAATTTGATTAAAAATGACCCCGATTGCTCTATTGTTTGGCTAGATATAGAGAGCGGAGGAGCATCCTATTCCCCACCTATTTCTACAGTACAAGAAAGAGTTCTCACCATAGCCAGATCATTTTTAGAACAAATGGATATCTTGAATAGTAAATTCAATGGCATATATTGCTCTATTGGTTTATTATCTTGGTTTTATAAATGGTTTAGAGACCGCCCCTTGTGGGTGGCTTGGTATAATGAGAGCCAAACCACTTCCAGCGTTCTAAGAAATGCTGCCGCATATGGATGGACTGGAAAAGTTTTAATCTGGCAATATGCATCTGATGGTGATGCATCTGACGATGGAATAGGCGATGGATTTTCATTTGGTTCTTGTGGCAGATGGTTGGATTTAAATGGCTGGGTTTCTAGTGAAGATGAATATAAGGAATTCTCAAATAATTCTTCTATTATAATCCCAGAACCAACCCCTAACCCAGACCCATTACCTAATACTCCTTTATATAGTATAAAAATATTTGTAAAAAATCTAAATGTTAGAAGTTCCCCTGAAATAAAATCTGGGAATATTTTAAGAACTATTGGTAACGTTGAAATGAGAATATATGAGGAAGAAAATGGTTGGGGTAAAATTAGTTCAACAAATTCCGAATGGGTTTCATTGGACTCAAAATATTCAATAAAAATAAATGGTGAATCAAATATGTGGATTGTTACTGCTTATAATGGTTTGAATATTCGTTCTCAACCAACCATATCATCATCAAAAATTGGTGCGCTACCATTCAATACTAAATTCTTGGTATCTTCTATGTCAGAAGGATGGGGGAAATTATATGATAAAGATGGTTATGTTTCCCTTATTTATGCAAAGCAAATTTAAAGGAGTATAAGTGACGTATCCAAAAGGAATAATGTTGTATAGTGACCATGTGAAAACATCTGAATATTTGAATATACCTAAAGAGATAGATTTTATTGTAGCTGTTGCTTTATCTGATATGAAAGCTGAATATGGTTTTCATAAACATGTAAAAGAAGCTTATGATGCAAATATTCCTTGTCTAGCATTGATAAATGTTGATTTTAGTGTATATATTGGCATGTTTAGTTTGGGCAACCCCTTGTGGAACGAACCAACTTTCAAAGACCCATATTTGAAAATATTAAACCCATTAATATTAAATTCTGATCAATTGATGGTCAGAGATGGTATAAATGGAATTATAATAAATTTAAGGGGTTATGATAAAAAAAAGGTGCCTGGTGTTTGGGTAAGTGGAACTGCTAAACATTTAAAAGAAATATTTCAAGACAAATATTTTGGAATACCAATATATTATTTAACTGACGCTGGGGTTACAAAGGAATACCCATCAGGAGACCCATGTGTATTTTTTTCAACTGAAAAAATGCTTTCAACTTATAGTGCGGCTTCTTCTTTGACTAAAGGGAGCGGTTTGGTTTTAGAAGGACTTGGGAAGCCAATTCCAAATTGGATTGGAATAAAGTTTTGGTGGTATGGATCGCAAATCTTTGACTTCTTAAATGGTTGCACATCTAAGGTGGCGCCTATTATGGAATATAGAGCATCTTTATCATCATTGTATAGAGAAATAGGTTTTGTCCCAAGAGAAATCCCTGAAGAAACTGATATTATTATTGATGAAAATGAAGATGATAATATTATTGATACTGGAGATTTATCTTTTGTCATAAACAAACTTGAAAATATAGAAATTATATTAAATAAAATATATTCTTATATTTCAAAATAATAAATAAAATACCCTACTAATTAGAGTAGGGTATTTTTTTACCATTTTTAAGATTCTAGAATAATTCTTTCTGCATCCAAATCTCTATTCAACGCATTCTCTTGCGTAAATTTTTCAGGATATCTGCATTCTAATTTAGCTACGTTTGTTGCTATAATATTTTCTAAATCAAAATTATTAATTCTGCAAAATGAAGCAATATAAAACATTAAATCGCCAATTTCTTCTTTTACATTTACCCAATCAATATCTTTGCCATATGCCATATCTTTTTTGAATACATCTACTAATTCTCCAACCTCAGTAGTCATACCCATAATCATATGAAAATTATCTAAATTTTTATTTTCTAATTTAGCACAAGTATTTTCTGTCCATTTACAATATTCTTTTAAATTCATATTATCCTTTATAAATCATATGCTGGGGATGTATTTTGTTCAATTTCTGATTTACAACCAAGACATTTTTTCTTACCACTAATTTCTACAAGTTCATTTCCGCAAACAGGGCATTTATCTTTTTTAAGCGCTTTTGGTGTCAATACTTGAACCTTGCGAGACTCATTCCTGTACATGGCGACTCCTTTGCAACCAAGTTCCCATGCTAACATTCCTGCTTTTGCCATAGTATCTCTATGTGTCATTTTGGGGAAATTGATTGTTTTGCTAACACCAGAATCTACATGTCTTTGAGCAGCTGCTAATGTTTGGATATGTTCTTCCCAAGTAACTTCTGTGCCACCATTTGATGATACAGCACAACGGAAATAATCCTTATCTGCCAAATCATTTTCAAAAGTATAACTACCAGTTTTGTCATTGCGAACAGTTATTTCAGAAAAAATTGGCTCAATACCCGATGAGCAACCAGCAATTAAACTAATGGTGCCAGTTGGAGCTATGGTTAGAATTGTGATATTTCTACGTGGATTTGATAATTTAGTACATTCTGTGGGAATTCCTAATTTTTTGCCACGTTTTTCAGATTCATCTAGTGCTATATCATAAATAAAACTAAGAATTTTTTCTAGTTCTTCAATTGCTTTTTCTGAACCATATGCAGTTTTTCTTACCAATAAATAATCAGCATAAGCCATTATCCCCAGCCCAATAGGACGGTTGGATAAACTCCACTCTTCGATTTCTTTAGTTGGGTATGTAGTCTTATCAATAACATTATCTAAAAATTCAACTGATAATCTCGTTGCTAATTCTAATTTTTCCCAATCAATTTCTTTATCTTTATTTAAGAACTTAGCGATATCTAAAGAACCTAAATTACATACGCCATTAGGCGGAAGCGGTTGCTCCGAGCAGGGATTGGTTCCAAAAATTTCTTGTCCAACTTCGTAATATGGGGATTTATTAATCGCATCTTGGAATAAGATTCCAGGCTCACCGTTTCTCCATGCGCCATCAATAATTAAATCATATACCGTTTTAGCATCATATTCTTGGTACTTTACTCCGTTGAATTCAGTCCAAAACGTTTCCCCATTTTTTACCGCATTCATGAATTTATCATCAACAACTACTGACATATTCGCATTAGAAATTCTATTTTCTTCTGCCTCTTCGGTATCGCCATGTTTTGCATTTATAAATTTTATAATATCTGGATGAAAAATTGACTCTGTAAACATAATTGCCATTGACCTAACCTACTGTTACTTGATGACCTATTTACATAGGCGAGTAAATATTTCTATTTACTTCTGCAATTTTTTTTGTCATATTTGCAGAGCAGACTATACCATTATCT
>Ga0172381_10008401_pt1 | contig 10095 bp, 12 predicted proteins | sample Leawel6488metaG_FD_119754 | JGI IMG/M metagenome (GOLD analysis project Ga0172381, IMG submission 119754) | Leachate microbial communities from a municipal landfill in Southern Ontario, Canada - Leachate well 64-88 metaG | ecosystem: Engineered > Solid waste > Landfill > Unclassified | place... | reverse complement strand
CGGTCTATTGTCGTGAATAACTATATAAAATACTTGACCTTTTCTCAGTCCATTCCCAAGCGTTAACTAAATACATTCATCACCGTAAGATACAGGCTCCAGCAAACTAGGTAAATATAAGATGATGTTGATAACAATTAATTCCCCAAGTAAGGAGATTTTTTTTGGACCTATTAAGGCAATTTTGTCAATTATTTTTCTCATCATTATTTTTCTCCATTAAAAGGAAATATAATGGATCATCGTTGTATACAAAATTTTGACTGTAGCCAGTGATATTGACGTCATCGGGATGGTTGCTGGTTATGACTCCTATTTGCTCTTCTCCTAACTCATATATTACATCCTCATCTCCCATTTGAGCTGTGCCAACGAAGAAGGGAAGTTTTCCTCCAGGCGAATATATTGGAGCTTTAAGTCCGTAATATTTCGTTTCCCATAAATGGTGGGAATTGCCGTTATAGTTAATCAAATAAGTGTCAGGATAATTTTGTTTTATCCATCCGGAAAATTCCTTGAAAGGCTTTTTAAATGGATTAGTAAAACTGTAATAACCTATGAAAGCGTAAACAATTAGAAGAATACCAATAAAAGGAAGGGAGATCTTTCTAAATCGTGAAGCGGCTAAGATCATCAAGGGAGGAACGCAAAAGAGTAGATACCTTTCATAAAAGATAGATATGCTGGTTTGCGAGATGAGGAAAGCTAGCGTAGGAGGCAGGAGTGCCCAGATTATTAAATGGAGATCTGCTTGCCAAACCTTCTTGCTCCATTTTCTCAATCCGAGAATGATTAAATAAAGAGGCAGAATTTTATCTTCAATTTCTTTCTTATAACCGCCTTCTTTAATGAGATTTTTTATCAGATCAAAAAGGTTTTCCAACTTAGGTTTTCCTAACCAGAAACCGGTGGAAACAAGTTTGGTTTGCATATATAAAGGATAAACCCAGGGAAGATAAAGCGCCCCAACTAATAAATATGTTTTTACCAATTTGATTAGTTCAGAGGCTGTTCTTTTTTGTTTGGTAATAAATAGCATTAAAATCTGAGCAAAAAACTGACTGGCAATTGCCAGGATGGCAAAGTGATGAGAATAAAGAGCTGCTGCAGCAGCAAGAATAAATCCCCACCTTTTTCTAGTTAGAAGAAAATAATAGGAGAGAACAATGAAAAACAAGAGGGTAAAATACATTCTTCCCTCGAAAGCGTAAAAAAATAAAAATGGGTTAAAAAATGTCAAGAAAGCAGCAATTATTCCGGCCCTTTTTGTGTAGAGCTTTTTGGCAATTAAATAAACTAATGCACAAGTTCCCAGGTAAAAAAGAAACGAGAGACTTCTGATGGATAATTCAGAACTTCCAAAAATTTTGAACCAGCCCCACATGATGATATACATCAGGGGTGGTGAAGTATCTTTGGCTACAATTTGGATCATTGGCCAAAACTCTCTTTGAGCTAGGACTGCTGAAAAAGCTTCATCTCCCCAAAGGCTGCAATTAATAAGGGTTTTCATCCTCAACAGTCTATCAAATATATTTGTTTGCTTGCAAATTAAAATGAGAAGAGTTTATGAGCATTTTGATCTGTTTGTCTATCTAATTCCTTTGATGGAATATTCTTAATTTTTGCCAGAACGTCTAATGTGTATTTTAGGTATTCTGGCTTATTAATTTCTCCTCGATAGGGTATAGGAGTAAGGAATGGGGAATCAGTTTCAAGAAGGATGTTTTCTATGGGGATGTTTTTATAAACCTCTTGAAGTCCTTCTTCGTAAGTTAGATTGCCGTCAACTCCAAAATAAAATCCCAAATCCAGAACATCTTTAATGCCTTTCTTACCGCTTGAATAACAGTGAAATACTCCCCTAACATCCGGTTCGTCTTTTAATATTCGGACGATCTCTTTAAAAGCTTTTCTTGAGTGGATTATTAGTGGGAGGCTGTTTTGTTTGGCAATCTTATCTGCCCCTTAAAGAGTTCGATCTGTTGGTCTATGGTTCTGGCAATTTCTGGAGGGGGAGGTTCAGAGAAGTCTAGTCCGGTTTCGCCGATAGCATATACTTTATTAGCCTTAACCACCTTTTCTAGTGCGTCAAGTTGTTGCTTAATTGATTGCTTATTTTGCGGATCAGTTTGTTGAGGATGAATACCAACACTTGGGTAAATTATTTCCGGATATTTTTTCGATAATTCAATAGCCTTCTGCGAGTCAGCGATATTACTGCTTGAAGATATTATTTTTCTTACCCCTGCCTTTTTAGCTCTATTGATGATTCCATCAAGGTTAGAATATTTGTCAAATGCTAGATGGGCATGAGTGTCGATCATGGTAATTAGTTTGCGATTCTTGGGAAAAGTGGCTTTGCCGGAAACTCAATAGTTTTTCCAGGAGAAAATATTGATTCGATCTCTTCGGTTGTTTGAGGCATAAATGGATACAAGTGATAACTGATTTTCAAGATCATTTCAATAATTTCTTCCAAGGAACTGCTCAACTCTTTTCCGCTTTTTTCCCAAATTTTTTCTTCATTGAATTTTTTATTAACAGCCTGAATTCCCCATTGAGGATTATTCCAAACTTCAAAAAGGCATTCAGTAATATTTTGGCTTTTTATTAATTTATCGTAAGAAATGTCAAATTCGACTTTAATATCCTTGACAATGATTTTTTCTTTTTGAGCTAGTCTTGCAACGCGTGAGATAAGATTACCTAAGCCATTAGCAAGATCAGCGTTATATTTTTCGGTAAGTTTATCCCAGCTAATGTCGGAATCATTAATCTGAGGGAAGGATGAGGCTATTAGGTATCTGCTACCATCCACGCCGTATTTATCTATTAGATCAATGGGAGAGATGACATTTCCTAATGACTTGCTCATTTTTTGATTGTCTATTGTATAGAAACCGTGGGCATATACTTTTTTAGGCAACGGAAGATTAGCTGACAAGAGCATGGCAGGCCATATGACCGTATGAAACCAAAGAATTTCTTTACCAATTAAGTGAAGGTCGGCTGGCCAAAAATCTTTTTTATTTTTTAAAAACCTAGTGGCGGAGTAATAGTTAATTAGAGCATCAACCCAAACATAGACAGTATGATTTTTATCTTTAGGAAATTCTACTCCCCATTTTATTTTTTCTCGTGATATTGAAACATCTTCAACTCCTTCGGTTAATTTGCTCAATATTTCATTTCTCTTGTTTTGAGGGAAGATATAATTTGTCTTATCGTTTTTTATAAGTTTTATTAGAGCGGGAACATATTTTGAGAGTCTGAAGAAGTAATTTTCTTCTATTTGTTTTTCAATCGCTTGATTGGGATGAAGGGGACATTTTCCATGTTCCAACTCTTTCTCGGTCAAAAATTTTTCACAACCAATGCAATATAAACCTTCATATTTTCCTTTATATATATCTTTATTCTTATAAATTTTTTCTATAAACTGCTGGACAATTTTTTTGTGCTCGCTTGATGTTGTTCTGATAAAGTAATCATTGCTTATATTTAATTTTTTCCAGGTTTCTTTAAATCTTTCGGAAACCTTGTCGGCAAATTCTTGAGGGGTCAGTCCTTCTTTTTCAGCTGATTGGGCAACTTTGGCGCCGTGTTCGTCTGTCCCTGTTAAAAAAAATACCTCAAATCCTAGTTTACGATAATATCGGGCTAAAGCATCAACTACAATGGTTGTACAGGAGTGACCAATGTGGGGGATATCATTAACATAATAAATAGGAGTAGTTATGTAATATTTTCTCTTCATAATTATCAGGTTAAGGTTAAGAAAGACTGATTTAGCTATTAAAAGCTACGGCAATCAAGCTTTCTTTGTAGTCATTTTACCTCTTTTTTGTATCTTTGAGGTAGTTTTTTTGGGTTTAACCGAAGCCTTAGGCTTGATAGTTTTTGCAGAAGCTAATTTTGAAAGCCTGCTTTTTATCCTTGATGCTTTATTTGAATGAATCAGATTTTTCTTGGCTGCTAGGTCAATGATTTTATAAACAGCAGGTAGCTCTCCGGTTTTTGGAGATTTTTCGAAACTCTTTATGGAAAAAGAAAATTTCTTTTTTGTTCTGCTGTTGATTGCTTTTTTTCTTCTGCTTTGTCTGACAGCTTTGCGAGCCGATGTTGTTATAGGCATTTGGCTGTAATTTTATCAGCATGGATGTAATTTATCAAGGAAGATATTGTTGTAGCTCTTCTAGCGTGATATATTCTCCTTAGTGATGGATAGTTTGAAATCCTTTCTAAACAATGCAATAAATGGCAAACATTTCATGAGAAAGCAGAAGACGACCACTTCAGCTGCTGTTGTTCTTTTGATTGCTTTTGCTATCTCGATGTTATTTGGCTTGCTTAGGGATCGCTTGCTTTATCAGTATTTTTTCTCTTGTTGCGCTTTCCAACTCGATGTTTATAATGCCGCTTTCCGCATACCAGATTTACTATTCAGATTGCTGGTTACAGGAGCTTTATCGGCTGCCTTTATGCCGGTATTTTTCGAGTATTGGGTAAAAGACAAAAAACAGGCCTACAAGTTGGCTTCTTCGCTAATGGCAATTTTGGGAATAGCATTTTTTGCCTTAGGTGGTTTGGTGATAATTTTTGCTCAGCCGGTATCAGCTATTATTGCTCCAGGTTTTAATTCTGAGCAGATCTCCTTAATGGCTAGATTAACAAGAGTAATGATTTTTGCCCAAGGATTTTTTGTTTTAAGTAGTTTTTCTTCTGGCATGCTACAGGCACAGAAAAGATTTCTTTTACCCGCGCTAGCCCCAATAATTTACAACATATTTATAATTTTGGGGATTGTTATCTTTTCACATACTTTTGGAATTTTTGCTCCAGCTTTTGGAGTTGTTTTGGGAGCTTTTGGACACTTTTTAATTCAATTTCCAGCACTTGTGTCTTTGGGATTTAGGTTTGAACTTCCAAAGAAAATTTTAAATAAGGGGACAAAAAAGATCTTAAGGTTAATGCTGCCGAGAACTTTATCATTAGGTCTTTCCGAGGTCGAATCGACCCTTCCGGTTGTTTTGGCAAGTTTACTTCCCACCGGTAGTCTATCGCTATATTACTTAGCAGAACATTTGTATGTTTTACCCGTCAGGTTGATTGGTATGACTTTGGGTCAAGCAGTGTTTCCTCATTTTTCAAATCTTTGGGCTAGAAATAAATATCCCCTATTTAAGCAGAAAATTATACTTTCCTTGAGGCAGGTATTTTATCTTGCTTCATTTATCGCCAGTTTGCTTTTAGTGCTTAGAATACCCATCGTTCGTTTAATTTTTGGAAGCCGCCAATTTCCTTGGGAAGCTACAGTTATTACGGGAAGACTTATCGCTTTTAGTATTCCGGCAATTTTATCTCAGGCGGGAATACAAATTTTAGCCAGAGCTTTTTATGCTCTTCAAGACACCAGGACAACTTTTTACGTTTCTCTGGTTTCTTTAGTTATTAATTTTGTTTTAAGTTTATTGGGAATTTATTCGTTTGGATGGGGGATTTATTCTTTGGTGATTGCTCTTTCGGTGGCCGGGGTATTTCAATTGATTTCAATGTATATCATTCTTATGTATAAAGTGAATCATTTTGATATTAAGACTCAACTACAGGTATCTTTCTTGGTAAAACTTCTTCTTATAAATTCAGTTTCTGGATTTGTTGCTTATGTTGCCATGAAATTTTTAGATATCCGAGTGTTTGATACCACTAGGGTGATAGGACTTGCTCTTCTTACTGGAGTTTCTTCAGGTTGTTCTTTGGCGGTATTTCTATTTCTTTCACATCTTCTCAAGCTTGATGTTTTCCTAGACATTGTGCGATTGGTGAAACTTTATGCCAAACCCATTCTTTCTCGAAGAACTCCCTAATTTTAATAGAGTTTTTAGTTGCTCTTGTGCCTGGTAATTAGTCTTTGACTTCTTTTTTTCGGTCTAATATACTGATCTTAAGTAAACATATAATGGCTAAAAAAAAGATCACTCTTCTTGCGAAAAAACCTATTGAGGCTACGGCCGGAGGTAGAGTTGTTCAGTGGTTAACAACTTCAGGAAGAGCGATTCTTGTTATTACTGAGTTACTGGTTCTTATGGCATTTATTTCAAGGTTTTGGCTGGATACCAAAAATAACGATCTTGGAGAGATAGTCAGACAGAAAAGGATAATTCTTGAGAGTTCCCAACCTTTTGAAAAAGATTTTTTAGCTTTGCAGTCGAGAATTAGCTCGGCAGGGAATTTTATTAATGAATACGAGGAATTAAACTTATATCTAAAGATTATTGCCGATAACTTACCAAAAGATGTTGTAATTGAGCAATTTAGTTTATCTAAAACCACAGACATTCCTAAAGGTAGCTTGGCGGTGAACATATTATCTGAAGAAAGTTTAGCCTTGTTTTTGAATAGACTAAGCAAGGATGAGAAAATTTTAAAAATTAGGATTGGTAAGATTGAGAGATCTCAGTTAGCGGAAGGAACCAAAATAAGCATAGGTTTAGATTTTAAAGATATTAGCGAACAAAATAATGAACAAACAGACGAGTCCTAAAAAAATCACACCAAAGCCTTTGTCAAAAATTGAAAATCAGCTTAGTGTTATTTTAAGAGTTAGAAAAAATCTTAAGAAATTAATTTTAAGCAATGACATTTGGCCATATCTAGAAGCTACCTTGACTGTATTTTTGGTTCTATTTTTTGTTGTTTTTGCCATTAAACCCACTGTTTTGGCAATAACCTCATTGCTGGGAGAGATAAAAAGCAGGCAGATATTGAATGAGAAGATGTCGGTAAAAATTAATAGCTTGGTTAGTGCTCAAAATTCTTATTTTTCAGCTGAGGAGAAATTGCCATTGTTAGATGAGTATTACCCTGAAAAATTTGACGTTGCTCAAGGAACATCTCAATTACTTGGTGTGGCTTTGGACCACAACATCATGAGCGAATCTTTTTCAGCTAATGATTTAACTTTTCCGGATATAACTTCTGAAAAAGGCTTGATAGATTTTAATTATAGTGGTTCGGGTAGTTATGAGGATGTAATGAGCTTTATCAGTGATTTATATTCTTCCAGAAGGGCAATTTTTATTGATTCTTATTCACTTTCACCAATTAAAGCTGAAGATGCAATTGATCCCAATATTATAGTTGTTAACCTAAAAGGAAAAATGGGTGTTTGGGTAACGCCTGTATCGGAGAAGAAATAAAAATGGAAACTATTGATCGTATGAAAGAAAGAGCGGAAGTAGAGAGAAAGAAGACTTTTGTAAAAAAGTTTTTTTACATTTCAACAAGTTTGATTATTCTTTTGTTTATATGGTTGTCTTTCGAAGGGTATCATCGTTCTTTGGGCACAGATGAGGTTGAAGCCTCTGAGCACCTAATTAAAAGAATCAATCCAAATTTGCAATTAGAAATATTTGACACAATTCAAGGGTTAAGATTATATTCGGTTGAGGAAATAAGCGAACAATTTAAATTGGCTTTTCCTGAAACGACTGAAGTAGTTGAGGATTCTAGTGTTATCCAATTACCGGAAGGTTTACAAGAAATTCCCCTATCAACAGAATCTTCAGAACTTATTTCGCCTGAGCCGACAGAGATTATAAGCCAACCTGCTGAAACCGTAGGGGAAGGTGAAAATGAACAGCAGTGATCAAGATAAAAATAAAGTTGTTCAGAGTGATAAGTCTTTAAAAGGTAAGACGAGTTTTTCTTTTAAAACACTTAGCGGAATTTGGAAAATCAGAAGTATTCCCTCTCCAGCGGGGATTTTATTACTTTTAATGCTCCCTATTCTGGTAGTAATAGTATTACCAAGGACATTGGTATTTTTCTCAGGGGCATCGGCACAATACGAACCCAAAATGGTTAATATCAGCAATATAACCGACCGATCTTTTGTGGTTTCTTGGGTTACCGAGAGTCAGGTAACCGGTTTCGTGCAAGTTAACGTTAATGGCTCTTATGTTAATTATTACGATGTTAGGGATTCATCTTCTCCCGGCAGTTATTACACTCATTATATTTTGGTTGATGGTAGATTGGAATCGGAAAAGGAGTATCTGTTTAACATCATTTCATCTGATAAGGTTTTTAAAGATGAGGCATATAAAGTCAAAACCGCCAGAATGTTTAGCGGTTCATTGCCTGAGGCTAATTTAGCTTATGGACAAATTCGGTCTTCTTCAGGAGCAGATGCTTCTGGAGCTATCGTTATCCTGGAAATTCCTGGCATGGCCATGCTTTCTTCGATAACCTCATCCCAGGGTAATTGGGTTATTCCCCTAAGCGTTTCCTATAATTCTGATTTGACTGCTCTATCTCAGTTACCGCAAACAAGATTGGAAGAAGTCGTAAAAATTTATGGTGGTGTTTATGGTGATGCGACAATTGTAAATTATACCGATAATAATACTCCTGTGCCTTTAATTGTTCTTGGCCAGACTCAGGATTTAAGAAATGAAACTCCTTCTTTTGAATCTTCTTCCAATGAAGAAAATAGTGGTTTTCAGGCTGAATTTCCCACAAAGGTTCCAATTAAAACTGATTTTGAAGTCAGTAATCCTGAAGATGGAGAGGTTATATATACCCACAGACCTGAGTTTTTTGGAACAGGACAGGCAGGAGGAAATATTGATATTACAATTGAATCCGAACAAAAATTTACCGACTCTTTCCCGATCGATAGTGATCAGAAATGGAGTTGGACGCCTCCGGCTGATCTAGAACCAGGCGAGCATACTTTAACAGTTAAATATGTTGCTCCGAACGGCAACATTGAAACAATTGTGAGAAGTTTTATTGTTATGGCGGCGGAGAGTGATTTAGGACCTGCTTTTACTTCAACGCCTTCAGGAACAGTTACGCCCACAGTTGTAGTTATCAGCACTCCTACCCAAAAACCTAGTCCAACCGTTTTGCCAACCAGCGCAAGCAAACTGTCTTCAACGCCAACTCCTTTAGTTACTCAAACTATGCCTTCAACTCAGTCTGGAGTTCCTACCACGGGTTATAGCTATCCCAAGCTGTTTATTATTATCGGTAGCTTAATGCTTATGGCAATTTCTGCTCTTGTCATAATGTAATATAATTGAGCAAATGAAATTACAATTGCCATTGTCCGTGAAAGCGCTACTTGTGTCAATGCGTCCTTTGCAGTGGACTAAAAATCTATCTGTTTTTGCCGCTTTGATTATTTCGGGGTATTTGTTTGAAGTAGACGTGCTGATAAAAGTTATAGCTGCCTTTTTTTCTTTGTCTCTAGTTTCCTCAGCATCTTACATCTTAAATGATCTTGTTGATGCTCCCCTTGACCGTAAACATCCTAAGAAAAAAGAAAGACCTATCGCCAAAGGATTAATTACCTATCAGGTTGCGGTAATAGATCTCTTGGTTCTATTTTTTATTGGATTTGGGATTGCTTCTTTGGTAAATTTTGGTTTCTCTCTTTTGGTTACGGCTTTTTTCCTTTTACACATATCTTATACCTTTGTTTTAAAAAGGAGAGCGGTGTGGGACATCTTAGCTATATCTTCAGCCTTTATTCTCAGAGCTCTTGGAGGTGAAATCGCCAGTGGTTATCATTTGCCAGTTTGGCTGACATTTACCGTTGTATTTTTATCGCTGTTTTTAGCCAGTGGTAAAAGAAGAAGTGAAGCGGTTAGTCAGGGAGATTCCAGCAGACCAACTTTAAAGCAGTATAAAGTAAAGTTATTAGATTTTTACTTGTCTATTTTTGCTGTTTCCACTCTGGTTTCGTATTCTTTATTTACTTATTTTGCTGGTCCTCAGGCTTTTGCCACCCACTACTTGCAAGCTTTGTTTGGCTTTCAATCATATTTATTGTTGGATAGGAAATGGCTAATGATAACGATTTTCCCTGTAATTTTCGGAATTATGAAATATGCCCAAATCGTCTTTTTTGGTCGCAACGAAGGTGAAAGACCAGAAAAATTATTGGTTACTCATCCTTCGCTTTTAGGAACAGTTTTTGCTTGGGGTTTGATGTTGATACTTATTATCTATGGTTAAATCTTGGTGGAATTCTCTAAAAGCAAATAAATTTTTACTTCTCTTTTTGATCTTTTTTGTTTTCTT